>ULWC01036717.1_pt1 | contig 19982 bp, 16 predicted proteins | sample 1959931 | NCBI WGS metagenome assembly ULWC01 (sample SAMEA4835801, study PRJEB28245) | human gut metagenome | biome: gut microbiome; material: fecal sample | place: Denmark | collected 2008
AAACGCCCTCCCAGCAATGACGCATAGGAAAACGCCGCTTGGCGCAGCTCATTGTTTCCGTAGAAATCCGCGTATCGCACAAAAGCTCTCCTCCTGTTCGTATGGGAAAGCGGTGGGACGGCCCGCAGGCCGTCCCACCAGTTCACTTTATTGCGTCAATAACCAGTTTTGGGCAGTGTCGGCTCATTCAGTCTAACGATCAGAGTGATCCACGCAGCCCGTCCGGTTTCCCACTGGCTCATGTACTGGCCGCCGGCATCGACCCGGTTGACCACCTGATAGCCATTGGCTAGGCTGGCGCTGGCCTGCACAGTGACAGTGGGCTTCACTACCGAGGCAAATCCAGCCGGGACTTTTCCGAATTCCAGACGCACATCCGTGACTACCTCGCCCTGCATCAGCTGGACAGCCGATAAATCGAAGGCGTAGTTGTTGGTACTGAGTAGGTTGGTTGCCAGTACACGGTAATCGTTATAGTTGGTCTTATAGGTGATCTGGTAGTTGAGTCGGGTGTTGTAAGTGCCGGTCGTGATGGTCTTGGCTGTGGAGCAGTCCGTGGGGAATTGGTCGTGGAGATAGAAATTCTCCAGCGCCACATTGGAGTTGTTGGCCACCGTGAGGTCATAGCGCATAGAGTCCCCGGCCAGGAGCTGCTTGTTCCCGGTTTTGGTGACTGTGACCTTCAGATTGGCCGGCTTGTCATAGACCGCGATTTTGATGATCTGCCCCGCATACTCCAGCGTGACATCGTGGACAGTGGGATCAAGCTGGAAATAGGCGGGTGCAGTGACTTCCCGGATTTTATAACGCGTCAAAGGCAGGGGCTTGGAGGCAGCAACACCCCGGGCGTCCGTGGTGATGTAGTCCACCACCCGGCCGCTGCGCTCATGGATGATTTCATAGATAGCTCCCTGGAGGGGTGTTCCTGCCGGATCACCTGTGACAGGATTGGCTTCAGAGGCGTACTTGTAAATCTGGATCTGGCCGGTAATGGCCTCGTTGACCCACTCAATTTCCGCTGTGCGGCCTGGGCGCACATAGACGGTCTTATACTCTTCGTCTAAGATATAGCCTTCAGCCGCTTCCAGCTCCCTCAAGTAAAACCGTCCGCTGGTATTGGCGCCGTCCGGAAGGTCGTCAGAGGTGATGTAAACATAGCCGTTATCATCGCTGGTGAACTCACCGATGGGATTGCGGTCCTCATCGTAGAGCAGGAACTTGACGCCATAGATACCCTCGCCGCTGGTATCCACCTTATGGATCAAAATACCGGAATTGGCCTCATTCTTGATCCGCAGGGTGGTCACTTCTCCGTTTTTGACCTCGAAATAATGGGGGGTATCGTCCAGACGGAAGTCGGGATTTGCTTCGATTTCAACTGCATAATAGGAGCCGTCCTCCAGGGCAAGATAGGCCCTGCCGTTTCGGTCTGTGGTGATGGTATCTACCAGGGCATCATCCATGCGGCGGATCTCAAAGGTGGTATCAGGAATCCGTTCAGAGGTCTTGCTCGCATTGACCTTGATGATCTCCACGCCGCCCACGGCGTTGTTGTAAAAACGGAGGGTCTGCGTATCATTGGGGTTGATGGTGACGGTCTGGCTCTGGCTGTCCGGGTCGATGGTGAATCCAGGTACGCTCTCCAGTTCCGTTACGATGACGGTGCCCGTGACACCAGACAGCGTGATCTTACCCGAGGAGTCAGAATAATAGATCCCGTTGGAGGACAGGGTGCCTCCGGCAGCGTCCACAAACTGCCCATTGGCGTATTTGATTTCAAATTTGACGCCCTTCAGAGGAACCGTTGTGCTTCCGGTGCGCCCCCACTTTTCGATCACGAGGTTTCCCAGGGGCTTGTTGCGGAACTCCAAGGTCACCGTCTGTCCGGCCTTGATTTGGGCAGTCTGGGGTGTGTCATCCAGAAGGAAACCATCTTTTGCCCGGGTTTCTTTGACCACAAGTGTGGTGCCGGGGTCGATGCCCTCAATGAGGATGGTCCCGGCGGAATCGGTAGTGAAATAGCCGTTGCTGTCGCCCACCACCGTGCCGTCGCTCTCGGTCACAAAGAACTGAACATCAGAAATCGGAGAGTTATCGGCACTGGACACCTTTTTGATGAGCAGCGAGCCCTTGGGACTGTTGCCAAAATAGACCTGAACAACCTCCTGATCCTCGCCGGAGAGATAGACCGTCTGAGGCGGGGTGTCGATCACATGAGAGCCATCACTGGAGAGCTCTTCTATGATGTAAGTGCCGGCTTTGCAGCCCGTGACGGTGAAAGAGCCATTGGCCGAAGTCCGGTAGGTCCCGATGACGGTGCCGCCGGTACCGGAGGTGTTGCCGCTCAGGTAACGGACCTGGAACACAGCCCCCTCAATGGCGGCTCCAGTCTCACTGTCATATTTCCACACGGAAATAGCCGAGAGAGGCCGGTTGCTGAAGCGGAACGTGTGCCCCTCGCCTGCGGCGATAAACGCCTCCTGCGTGTCCGGGTCCGCCAGAGCAAAGCCCGGCGCCGGCTCCAGCTCCTTTACCCGAAACCAGCCATCACGGAGGGAGAGGTCCGGGTCGGAGAGCACGATACGGCCCTCTTCATCGGTGTAGAACACGCCCAGGTCGTTGTACTCTCCGGTAGCGGTGTTGTTGGATGCGTACCAAACCTGGAACGGTACATTTTCGATTCGATCATGTGTGATTGAATTTTCCTTGATAATCTCGATGGTGGGGCGCTTATAATTTTGGAAATAGACATCCCGATCGCGATTGGGGAACAGCGTCACCAGCTGGGACTCCTCCGCCAGCAGGTAGGGCTCCGGAACCGACTTTTCGATGACCTCTACAACGCCGGGCAGCAAGTTCTCCACCACGGCGACACCGGTCTCATCCGTTTTTACCTCGGCAATAGAATGGCCGTCGGCGCCTTTCACCAGATAGACGGTCCCGGGGATCGGAGCCCCGGTGTCCCCATCGGCCTTATGGATATAGAGATTGGGGCGCTTGTCATTGGTCAGGGTAATGGTGCTGGTCTGGCCGGGAAACAGCTCCACATGGTGCTCGGTATCATCCGGGATGTGATCCAGCACCGAGGACAATTCACGCACGGAATAAACGCCAGGCTCCAAACCGGAGATCAAGATCTCCCCCGTGGAATTGGTGGTGCGGTCCAGATAGTGAGAGCCGTCCTCAATCTTGGCGATCCGGAAGGTGACGCCAGCCAGCCGGGAGCCGTCGCTGCTCAGCTTGATGAGCTGGAGAGAGGGGTTGATGTGATTGGTGAAAACGAACTGGGCATCTTCATTGGGCTTCAGCTCAATGATACGCTGGGCCTCGTCGATCACATAGCCGTCGCAGGATTTTTCAGTCACTACATAGGAGCCAGGGGGGAGCATGGAAAGGTCGATTTCTCCATTTTCGTCCGTCCGGAACTCCTGGGGTCCATAGGTCCCCTCCACCGATTTGATCTCGAATACAGCGTTGGGGATGACCTTGGAGGGGTCGTCGGAATCCACCTTCACCAGCCGTAATCCGGGCTTGACATCGTTGAAGAACAACAGCTCCTTAATGCCGTCTCCGGCGTGGAGCTCTACCTCCTGGGGGGTGGTGTCCAAAATGTGCCCCTCATCGCCGGTATCTACTTCAAACGCCCGGTAAGTGCCGGGCTCCACATTGGTGAGCAAAATCTCGCCGAACTGGTCCGTCTTGAAATTGCCTAAAAATTTGCCGTCCCGATAGACGGCGAAGGTGACATTGGGCATGGCGACCATATTTTTTCGATCATACTTGATGATCCGCAATCCCGGTAATTCCTCGTTGATGATAGGGATTGTAGTGGTTTCGCCAGCAACCACCGTGGCGGTGTAGACGGTATCATCCAGCTTCCAGCCTGCCGGCGCTGTGATTTCCTGGATACGATATGCCCCCAGGGGGATCTGATCGAAAATGGCGACTCCCGCGCTGGTCGTCGTCGCAGTCCAGGTCTGGCCGCTTTCGATATGCTCAATTTTGATGACCGCCCCCGGCAGGTTCATGCCAGTGTCGGATTTTTTCTCGATACGCAGAGTGCCATAGGGATCATTAAAAAATGTCACCTCGGCTACTTCATCGTAGACGACAGTGACATTCTGTGCTGGCTCTTCGCTGATGATATAATGGGAGGGGGCTTGGCGCTCAATTACGGTATAATTCCCCACTTTACTCAGCGGAATTTCGATACGGCCATCCCCATTGGTCACAAAGGTACCGATGGAGTCACCATCCGGGCCGATGACCTCGAACAGTGCCCCACTAATTGGAATCTCGGTGCCGGTCTCATATTTGAGGATTCGCAAGCCGGTTTCATACTCGATGGTCGTACCGTCCGAATAGTTGCTGTATGCGGACAGTCGCATTGTGGTCGTGGGGTCAGTATCTACTACATAATTCTGGAGTTCGCCGTATTCATCTTTCTCTTGGCATATCGCAAAAAATACGGCGTATTTATAAACATTCGTGCTGAAAGACAGCTGAACGCTGCCGGTTTCTCCCTGCACGCTTTCCAGAGGATACAATACCTTGAACTTGCCAGCATAGCCGTCGCCTGTACCCTTGGTGGTGATCGTGGTAATGTCCTGATTGTTCATGTCCACAATGCGTGTGCCCTCCGGGACGAGAGATGGATCAGAAAAAGACACATTTACCGCATAATCACATACCCAAGTTTTAGACCAGAAAGTAAAAACCTGTTGCTTGTACTGCTTTCCGTCAATGGTGACCTCATAGGCGGTATCCCGATCTGGAGTGCAGCTTACCTCAGGGGAGAGCATTTCATTCCAGGCCGTACCACGGGCATAAATGTCCTTTGCCGCAGCCAAAATCTTCTGCGCTCTTTGGAGTTCTACGCCGGTTAGAGTGGGGTTGACTTTCAGGTTGTTGATGTCCCAATCGCTGATGAGATAGCACCACAGGGCCATTTTAGTCGCGTAGTAGCCCTGATATTTATTTTCCAGTCCGAGTTCGGTCAGACTTCTCGTGGGATAGCCGTTGGCCACGATACCGACAACCTTGGGATCGCTGGCTTTTTCATCAGCGAGATATTCAATACTCTCGCCGACTCCCACGGTCTGAGGGACCCCCACCGTGTTCGGATTGACACAGTAAGCAGGGATCTCCCGGGTGCTCCCGCTCCCGTTATCATAACTGTAATAGGTGTAAATTTGGGACCTGATCCGCCCATTGATGGACAGATAAGACATTTCAACCTCTCCATTGTAAATATGAACTTCCCCCAAGGCATCCTCTGGGGTGGACGCAGCAAAAGCGGCGGTTGGCAGGAGCCCCATGGCCACAAGGAGAGCCAGGAGCATCGAAATCAGTCTTTTTTTCATGAGCGACCTCCATCATATAAATTGGGAGGACGCCCCTACCCATAGTTGCATCCCCCCTTGATTGGGTTTGATTAAATTGTAGGGAATGCAAAATGGGCAAAAAGAAAGACAGTGTACCATGTGGCACGCTGCCTTTCTTATAAACTACCCAAAATCAGATTACATGAATTTGATATTCAGTGTGAAGATATACACCATCCTTGTAAACATCCCAAGCTTGCATAGAGTAAGTTCCAGGTGGCACGGAATTGAACAGATTAACGATTTCACTCGCTCTCCAGGGCCAAAACATTTGATAGGAGAGATCGTCTGGAATGCTCAGGTTAATGTAAACAGGGAAAATCCCCTTGGCATTCAGCTTAGGGGCACCGTTTTCCCATGTCGCCGGGTTATCGCCAATGGCGTTGTAGAGGGTGTAGAGCATTCTCCGTGTCTCATAGAGATTGCGGACACGAAGATGATTGCCGGTTTCATTTTGCCAGTGCCGCACCTCCATTTCCGGAAGTTCCGGTTGCGGGAGCAAACTCCAGTCACAGGTCGGCTCTGGCAGGGGACCGATTGGGCCGGAGGCAAACATACTCTTGTCCCACCGGCTTACATCGGTAATGGTATAATTGGTGCCGTCGTTACAGCGGATCACATCTCCAGCCTGTGGAACATAGCGGGACCCATCCGATGGGATATTGATCGAGCCATCGGTATTGTAAGTGATTCCTTGGCGGCCGGAAGCCGAACTCCCTGTCCCGTCCTGCGGGATATTTTCGCCTGCTTCCCCCGCGGCGGCATCGCCTACTCCAATGGAGCCGCCCTCTGGGCTGCGCATCGCACGGTAGAGGAGAATGGCCATATCGCCTCTGGTGACAACGCTTTTTTCCGCCAGCTCGCTCGGAGCAAGACCGAGGCTGATCAGCTTATCACAAGCAGTGCTGTAGTCCCACCCGCTGGATTCTGGATACCCAAGATGCCGCAGGATTACCGTGCAGGCCGCCGCAGGCGTCACCAGATCTGCGGCGCCAAAGCTACCGTCGTCATATCCCACCATCAGGCCATTGAAGGATAGGTATCCGACATACAATCTGGCCCACTCTGGAACGTCTGGGAATTCGCACTTTCTGGTGTAGAGCTCCCGCTCCGCTTCCAGATGTTCCGGATTCACTGTGATCCGGGTCAGAATGACCGCCAGTTCTGTGCGGCTCAAAGTCTGGTCTAAGGCCATGTCTCCGTTTTGGTCGCCGACCATAACCCCCTGTTCCGACACATAGCTGGCCGCGGCCCGCAGTTCATCGTTTTGAGCGGCAGCCCCCGCGTTGACGCACATGCTCAGGGCCAAGCCTGCGCACAGTACCGCAGACCAAACACGTTTTGCTTTCATTTCAGGCTCCCTCCTCATAAAGTGTCGTGCTTGCGCTTAACCGCAGCACCTTCCGTTCAGCGTCATACTGGCAATCATCGAAGCTGTAAATGCCCCACAGCGCCAGCTGTTCCGCTATATTGGAAGGGACATCGAACGTGAGATCCATGCGCAGATTGATCCTGCCTGTGTCGTCCTTTTGACAGCCGGATTGACGGAATGGGAATTCACAGACCATGACAAGCACCTCGTTTCCTTTTTGTTTGCAGCGCCTCTTACAGCCTCACAATAATACAGGAAATCCAGCTTGTCAAAGGTTTTTTATTCGGTAAAAGGACGTTATTTCGCACTTTGGGCAATCAGTGCCCAAATTCCATCTTTGCGCCTCTTTTGGGGCAAAAACGAACTCGAAAAAATGAATTTGAATTTTTTATGAACTCACTTCAATCCCCTGGACACAGACGCGCTTGGGTGGCTGATCCGCCAGACATGTAATCAAAGTGATCCGATTGTCTGATGTGGCGTTCAAATAGCTCCAGTCAGTCCAGTCGATGATCCCTACATAGCTGACGGAATAGGTGCGGGTTCCCAAACTTGTCTCATAGCGGATGGCATCACCGACCTCCAGATTTTTAATAGAGCCGATATTATGGCTGGAGCCCCGATTGTGTCCACACAAACCAATGTTCCCGCTCCATGCGCTCGTGCTGGGGAAGTGCCCCACACCTTTCCGCATGGACGCGGAGGATGTTCCATCATAGACCCGGTAACGGATGCCCAGGCTTGGGATTGAAAGAGTGCCTATGCTGCCGTTTGCCTGCTCTACGTCGCTGACAGGGGTAAAGGCCGTCACCGGGGTAACAGACGGTCCTCCCCACTGAAGCGGGTAATCATTGGAAGTCCCGTCTGGATAGATGCTTCCGGAAGAACTGCCAATGCCATACTCGATGGTGTTCCCTGCCAACGGAGAAGGTGCGCTGTCAGCCAGAGGGTCTAAAAAATCCACCGCATTCTGGCCGCCGTAATTGTACTGAGCGCCATAAACCTCCTCATATGCGGTGCTTCCATAATAGTCGGCCGGGGCTTTTGTTTCAAAAGAGTAATCGGCAGCCATTGCCGGTGTGCTGAGCAGCATACACCCCATCAGAGCGAGTGTGATGCGCTGGAACAGTTTCATAGTTCAGATCCCTCCTTATCCTCGTCCTTGACCGCAAACCAATAATTTTCTGTTTCGTTCCCGTCAATGGGCTCTACCAGATGCGTACGCACCCCATCATAAAGGCGGATGCTGATGAGCCGTCCGGCCAGCTTCCGGGCCAGCTTGTTTTTCAATTCCACGCTGGAATCTCCCGCGGGGTATTCTTTCAGCTTGGTAAAGTCCAGTTTTGGATTGCGTACAGCTATGCGCTGCCTGCCCAGCTTTTTATATGCAACACCTTTTGCGTTCATCGCATAGATGGCCGCATTTGGCCGGCGCAGATATAGAAAAGCCAGGATAGCCGCAAGCATTGCCAACCCGGCCGCCAGCAAAACCAGAAGAGGAAGCCCGATCGAAAATCCGGACTTCAGCTGTGTCCCCAGATAGGTCACCGTATATTGGACGGAGCCAATCCCTTCTGATGTGATCTCGCCCGTATAGGTGGCCGTGGTGATATATCCGGTTGCCGCACTCCGGCTTCCGGTAGCCTGGTAGGTTGCGGTAGCTGTATAGGAAGTTGGCACCAGGGTATCGTCTGCCAGACCTGTCCCTGTCACCGCCCAGGAGATGTTGCTGAGGGACAGCGTCTTTCCGTCCTTTACTGTGGTAGTCGGGACATAAGACGGGTCATTCCTGGGGAGCCCGGTAAACTGCTTTGTGTCCGTAATGGTGTAATACTTGGTGGTATAGCCGGCCGCTTCTGTTTGAAGCGTAGTGTGGTCCAGGGTAAGCACACCAGAATATCCATCCTTGCTGTATTCCATGGTCGGCGCCAGCTGCTCCAGGATTGCGGCCAGAGAATCGCTGCTGGTCGTTACGGTCACAGTTTCCGTATGCGCCTTGGAATCATGGAATGTCTGGTCTTCCTTTACCGTTTCCAAATGCTCATAGTGGTAGCCCTCAAGATCAAACGGCTCGTCAACCAGTTCGGATGGATCATCCTCTGGGCTGAGTTGGTAGGTCTTGATGATCAGCTGCCGGCCATCCCGGTTTTCTGTCACAGAGCTTTCCGGGATATATGCCGCGGAAACTGGTAGGCTCAGCAGACAGAGCAGCGATAAAAATACAGCCAGCCTCCTCATGCGTGTTTCCACCACCTTCTGTACAGAGCGTAGAGCAGCGCTGGGACAGCTGCCGCGGCACAGGTCAGGATCAGTTTCTGCTTCATTTTGTTTTTCCTCCATTCACAAAAAATTCTATGGACAGCTCCTGATAGGAGCATGAGCCATCACGCATTCGGTCCAGCAGGCTCAGTGAGGACTCCAAAGCCTGCATAGTATCGCGCCGGTGCTGCTTGACAAATGGGGTCAAAAAGAGCACATCGCCATCTGGCGTCATGGTAAAGATGATGCGGACCAGGGTTTTTGACTTGGCGCGCAGCTCATAGAGACTGCTGTACCGTTCCAGTGTGAAATGCTTTACATAGGGCTCCCGCATGACGGAAACTGGGGCCTGAAGCATGAGCGCGAACAGTGACAGGAGCTTCTGCCGCTGCTTCTCGTTCAGTTCGTCATTGAAGAAATCATACAAAGGCGGCGTTTTATCACTGGGCATTGCGATCATCAGCTTGGACATAACTTTCCTCCTCACGAAATACTTCGGTCAGCGATTCCACAAAACCGATTGAGAATATCTTTAATGCTTTCGGTGAGCCCATCAGCCACCAAACGGGGTCTGGCAGGGGCTTTCTAAGCTGGTCATACTGCAGCGACAGAAAAAGGTAGATGCCCTTATAGTCCTTTCGCCCTGACAGTTCATCAAAAGAGGCCAGCACTGTGCCAACAGTCGATTTTGCATAGCTGTCACACAGGTTATAGTAGAATTGAGCCGCATAAATCCTTGTGAATAAGCGCATGTTCTCTACGTTGATTTCTCCATCTCTTTTGACGATCCCCATCTGATAAAGCCTGCTGAGCAGTGGACCATCCATGGGACGGGCGGTGGAGGGCGTTCCTGCTGCTGTCATTTTGATCCATCCTTTCGTTGTAAAATGTGAAATGGGCAAAAAGAAAGGGCTGATGGCGGATGAAGCCATCATGCCCTAACTTCTTATGCGGATGATGTGTTCCTTCCTGACTGGAAGTAAAAATCAAGAGCTTTTTCTAGAATTTCAGAGATTTCTTTTTGAGACGCACCTTCCGAAAAATACTTCCCGCAGCTTCTGGGGAGGCGGACAGATACCAGGCCCCGATCTGGCTTTGCCGGTTTCTCGCAGGCCAGCAGTTCTAAAATACGCTGTTGATCCAGCTTTCCTTGTTCAAACTCTTCCCGGAGCAGCTTGGCCTTCCCCTTGGACACGGTCGCGCCATGCTGGGAAATTACTTGGTGGATGCAGGCTTGCAGGGTGGAGTTCTCAATAAAGCTGATTTCATAGGCGGCCAGCTGCCCAATCTTTTTGCTCTCGTCCAGTAAAAGGAGCAGTGGACGGTACAGTGTGGCAAGACGGCAGTACTTGGAGATTTTATCTCTCGTCAGTTCGTACTCCTCGGCCACCTTTGCGTCCGTGTGCAACTTCTCCTGACAGTCAGGAGAAGTTGCGTCATCGTCCTCCACTCTTGCCACGAGGAGATCTGTCCGCCGGCCCTGCTGCTTCATAACATTGTAATGGGCCGCCACACACAGCACTCGCTGGGAAAAGCGCAGATCGGACAACGACCTCTGCTGAAAATTCATTTCAAAGAACAGATCTTCCGCCATCTTGGGCGTTAGATCTGTGCGGATGACTGCGGAGACTGTGGTGAGTCCAGCGAGCTTTGACGCGTTGACCCGGTTATGTCCACTGATGATGATGTGCCGGCCATCTGTTGTTTTCCAGACCAAAATAGGCGTTTGCACACCGTGCTTTTGGATGCTGGAGATCATACCAGACAGGCGAGCCCCGGTATAGAGGGGGAAATGTTCCTCGTGATTTGGATACCCCTCCAAAAGCTCCAGTGGAAGGACCTCTGTGATGGAGGTACTGGTTTCAGGCTGTTCTCCGGGCTTGACAGGGAAATTGATCATATCGGCAAATGTCTGGAACTGGATTTTTGGCTGTCCATCCTTAACCCGCATCTCCCATCAGCTCCTTCAAAAAATCTTCGTATGCGACAGCCGCAGGATTTTTAGGCCGGTATTCACAAATCGTCTGCTGATAGCCGCTGGCCTCCGCCACCTTAACGGAACGGGGGATCCGAGTGTTAAAAATCCGAATTTGATTCCCGATTGTCCGCTCCAGTTCCTGGGTGATCTGAGTGGAAAGATTGGTATTTCCCTGATTCATAGTAATCAGGATTCCGGCAATCTCCAGCTTTGGATTTGCATGTTGACGAATTTGCTGGAAATTCCGGATAAATTTCATGCTGCCAATAGCAGAGTAGTACTCCGCCTGGGTCGGGATTACAACGCTGTCAGCACACACCATGACGTTCAGCATGCTGGTATCAAAGTTTGGCATACAGTCAATGATGATGTAATCATAGCTCGGTGAGATCTGGCTGATGTACTCTTTCAAGATATATTCACGGAAATCCACGTTGCTCAAATTGCGCTCCAGAGTAGAAATTTCCTCATTGGAGGGCACCAGGTCTACGCCGTGGTAGGAGTACATATAGCTGGATGGACTCGGAAGCGGCTCTCCAATGATGACCTGCTTCACAAGGGACAGAATGGTAGTTTGGAGCTTATCTGGGTTTGGCACCCCGTAGGCCAGGGAAGAATCCCCCTGGCTGTCTAAGTCAATCAGGGCGGTACGTTTGCCGCACCGGGCCAGCAGATAGGCCAGTGTAGTGGCTGTAGTCGTTTTCCCGCAGCCGCCTTTTTTATTATAAACAGCGATAACTTTCGCCACAAAAAGCACCCCTTTTCACAATCATACAGTATCGTTCACCTGACGGTGTACGACAACTTCAGGCTTATTCGAGATGGGCGCTGGGCCCGCGTGTAATGGCGGCAAGTCTAACAGGTTTCTAACAGTCCTCGTTTTTTTCGCAAAATCCCGTTGTCTTACAGGCGGAAGTTGTTTCCATCCAGAGCCTTGTCAGTGGCCCTTTTTCCCAGTAAAATCAATGGGTAGAAGGGTGTCGATACGATAATGGAATCGGCCTACTAACATATCTGGGCTGTAAATGGAGGTCAAGTGGTGGTTCTTCTTACCACTTGCAAAAGTTCACACAGCCGTCTGTTGCAGAAATGATTGGAACACCAAGTTCCCTTGGCTATATTTTACGGAGGAAGATGTAAGCAATATCTCGTCCAAGAAAGACAAGGGCATATACCAAGGTCGAATGCTTTATACCAGAAACTGGGGCGGAAGGTGTACCCCCCTCACCTCTGTAAATTGGAAAGTGTAATTGCAATTGCGATGACAGAATATGTCGTTCTTGGATGATATACTTCCATATGCATAGGACAAAATAACTTATGTGGAGGTATACAATGGATACTTTAAGAATCAACGGGAAAGAAATTCAATCTCTCAGAGACCTTCAGGAGAATTTCAATCTTGAAGAAGTAGTGACGGTATTCCTTGACTGTACGTTAGAACACTGGCTCTCAGACTGTTTCTATGATGAACAGGCAGAACTTATCTGCGAACTCGACCATTCCGATGGCTTTGAAGTGAGGATGGAGCTTTGCCGCATTTTGGGGATTGATTACATTGCATCGGGCTTCTTGACTGATGAGCAACAGGCCAACTATGAACGGAAGTGTCATCTGATTCAACAGCATTCTAACGACCCAGAGCTGCTGAAACACGCTTTCGAAACCGCGACCAATCAGGCAGAACTGGCAGAGTTTCTGCGCGGTGGAAAGCGAAGAATCTATCTATGCGGAGCCTCTTTCCAGATACCAATTCGCGTCAGCCACGTTCACTATATTGGGATAGGGTATCCCAAGATGGAGGCAGCATTTACTGAGGAGCAGTATAGACGCGCAGGCATCACCTTTGAGGGTATTGAACTGCCGACAACGGTCTCTGAGGAAACAATTCCTATCGCAGAGCAGGCAGCTGCTGCCAATGGATATGACAACTTTGCAGACAGCCATAATCCTCTTTCCAGCAAACTTCACTTTGCAATGAAAGCCACGCAGCTTTCAAAATGCTTGTGGTTATCTTGGGACTCCAGCGTGGAGGGTGAGTTCTACCGCTCAAGGTCCGGAGCTGAAAATGCCGCTCAGAGAGAAATCGATTCTGTCTATGACCAAGCCAATAACTTTTTTACTCCAGGCAGCCAGACCTGTGCATCAATTGAATTAGCAGAGCGATATGCCGCTTTCATTTCTGACGGCTGCACCGGAGTTGTGGAGAAGCTTGTTCCGTGGTGTGGCGGAGACGACTTGCTTAAAGGAGCACTTACAGAACTGGAGCAGCTGATTCGTCTTGCAAACGACAACCTCCGCAAGCGGTTTGAGCAGGAACTATATGACAGTTCTGATTACTACCGAATGTATAAGCGCAGCTATTTTCATGATAAGATTCGCATTGAAAGCCATGACTACAATGTTGATATGTTTGAAAGTGAACTTCTAAATGGGATTGTCCGCCTGCTCCATGACGAAACCGAGTATGAGATTCAAAATATGCACGAGGTCATGGTAGAACTTCAAGAGGATGTAAACTCCCATGCTAATACCTTCTTCTCTCGGGCATATGAAGCCTTTTGCGGTTATTGCGGTGAAATTGAAGCCATTGCGGAGACGATTGGTGCGTGCCTATCTGAAGAAGCCTTAGATAAACTGGACCTTCAGCAGGACAAAATCGCCTCCTGAGTTGCTCAGCGGTAGAGCTCCAACATATGCGAAATAGTGTCGCGCATCTCTGCCCGTATATGCTCCGGGCCGAGCACTTCCACACGCTCTCCCTGACTGAGCAGCCACATCACGATCCCTTTCCCAAAAACCTCGGCTTCAATGTCAAAGCTGTGTTCTTCCTGAGACAAGATTTTCGCGGTTGGAAGCCGATCCAGAATGGCATCCACGCTTTTTCCGGTATATCGGAAGCGAATTCTCTCCAGGCTACCTGCATACATAAACTGGACGCGCTTGCGGAACTCACCCTCTTGGAAGCGGTTCGCATAAGGTAAAGTGAACCGTTCTTCCATTAGCTCGTAGGCGTCAATACGGTCGATCCTAAAAATCGCAGGATAGTCGTACTTGTGGATATATCGTCCATCGCTTTGCAGAACTACAATATAGGCGTTGAGATAGAAGTAATACTCGGAAAATAAGATGGCCACAGGCTCCACAATACGAGTTACTGGCGTGGATTTGCCTCCCTGCCTGGTATAACTGATTTTCATCAGATGCCGCAGTTGAATGTCCTCTCCAATATCCCATAGCTTCTCTTGAAGCCCTGCGGGATGAGATACCTCGACATAGTGGAATTTTTCATTTGCTAGGAGGTCCGAGACCAATTTCATATTTTTTGCCGGAACACATCCGGCAATGAGTTTATCCAGAACCTGGGACATTTCCTTTTTCGTAAAGGCCCGGCTCTCCAGCAGTATTTTGCTGACCGCCAAGATTTCACTGTTAGTCATGAGTGGAGACTGGTACCCGCTCATAAGGAATCCTTTTTTCTGACGGTCATAGATTACCCACCTGGTGTCGCCCGCGTCGGCAACCGCACGCTCATCCAGAAAAGCGCGGATGTCATCTATATCGCGCTGGATAGACCGCTCATCCACACCGAAGCGTCGTGACTCCTCGGCTTTATTGATGACCTTTCCTGCGCAGAGACGTTCATACAGATCCAACACTCGAGCATTTTTTGACTGTTTATCTACCATCGTCGTTCCTCCGCCCCACTATGTTCAGGTTTAGTATACGGTTATTTAAGGAGAATGTAAATTGCTTTTTGGAGGTGCCGATCATGAGTTTATTCCCTGTATACCGTATTTGCCCGAAATGTAAGCGTATTTATTCGTTCAATCCCGATGTGGGACGGTTATACTGTCCAACCTGCGGCCCTCTCATCACAAAGATTTTGCTGGACAGGTTTCTTAAAAAGAAAGCGTAATGGTTTTATTTCTGCTTCTTACAAATCAGAGAGGCATGACACATTGTGTCATGCCTCTCTGTTATACTGTCATCGAAATCCCGAGAAAGGAGACATTGGAAATGGCGCATATAAATAGAATTTCAAGCAGAACTCATAAAAATATGGAGGTATTTCTTATTTGAATCTTGCAATTTCCGTTAACCAAAAGCAGTTGATGGACATACTGCTGAACGTGGGCACTGTTCGCCCTGTGTTCATCTGGGGGGCGCCCGGCATTGGCAAGTCCGCAATCGTGGAGCAGTTCGCGAATGACGTTGGCCTTGTGTGTGTTTCCCTGCTTGGCAGCCAGCTGGCGCCAGAGGACATTATCGGTGTACCCCAGATCCTGGACGGCCGCAGTGTATTCTGCCCGCCCAGAATGATTGCCAAAGATGAGCCCTATTGCTTGTTCTTGGATGAACTGAACGCCTGCTCCCTGGAGGTGCAGAAAGCCTTCTATTCCCTGATTCTGGAGCGACGTATTGGTGAGTACCACCTGCCTGAGGGCTCCATTGTCATCGGCGCTGGCAACCGTGCTCAGGACAACGCCATCACCCGGCCTATGTCCTCCGCACTTCTGAATCGGATGTTCCATGTAGAGATGACCGCCGATAGCCGCATCTGGCTTAAGTGGGCTGCGGAGCACGGTATTCACCGGTACGTTTACGACTACATCTGCAGTCGGCCCGACCACCTGTGGAGCCAGCCGCCCAAGACCGAAGAGCCCTTTTCCACCCCCAGAAGCTGGCATATGCTCAGCGATGCAATCAAAAGTTACGGAGATGACATCACGGATCGGGCGCTTTCCGTGCTTGCAAACGGCTGCCTAACACCTTCCCACGCCACCCATTTTCTGGCCTTTGTAAAGCAAATCCGAAATCAATTCTCGGTCAGCAAAATCATGCGTGGCCAGCAGCACTGGCCGGACAAGCCAGAGGATCGAGACGTGCTCTATTTCCTGGCCGAGAGTTTTCGGGCCAGGTTGGCGAAAGAGCTGCCCCCGAATCGGAGCGGACTGACAGGCGATTCCAAACTGCTTGCCGTGAACGCAAAAGCTCTCCTAACCGAACTTGCCGGCATCAGCCTTGAGATTGCCCAGATGGTGATTTCTTCTGATGATGGGAGTGCTACTCTGCCAGCGTGGTTCATCGTTGATGCCTCCCGCGAACTTCCTGCCCTGGCGCAGAGAAAGTCTGGTTGAGTCATGAGAGAGCACAGTAAGAAACGCGAAAAAGGGGGGCGGCAAAAACTGGCTCCACCTGCTTGGAAGCAGGCCGAGGCCAAGATTGCTAACGGCCCCCTATTCATGCTCTTGTATCACACCTGCATTCACTGCGATGATGACTACCCTATGTCAAGAGAGGACTGGGCATATGTCACCAGTACCGCAGGCATCTACCTCAACCCCAGGCGCACCGCATCGGTCGGAGAATGGGAGTATGTAATCAGCCACTGCCTGCTCCATTTGGGGTTCGGACATATCACGCAAGAGTGCAAAGATGACCCTCTCTGGAATGAGGCGTGCGACTATGTGGTGGCTAAATTCCTGAAGGACAGCCATATTGGTTTGCCTCCTCCGGAATTTCAGACCGAATTTTCATGCCCAGTCAAAGATGAGATACAGGTATACCAGTGGTTGAAAGAACACCCTGAATCCGCAATGAAGCACACCTTTTCAACCATGACTCGAAACCGGGCGGACATGCGATGGGAGCGAAACCCCGGAATTGATTTTACCGCTGTCTTTGGGCGCTCCCTTCAGGCCTCCATGAAGGACGCACTGCGAGTGTCTGCGGGCCTTCCCTCGCAGCGGATGAGCTGCATCTATACTGATAGCGTGAGTGAGGCACGAGATTGGTTTATCTCCAGCTACCCTCTGCTGGGTGCTTTAGCGGCCTCATTTCAAATCATTGATGACCGGGATACTGTGAAGCGAATGGGGGTCCAGGTGGCTGCCATCAGTCCCCAGCTTCAGGAGATTTACATCAATCCTCGTTGTAACTATACACAGATGGAGTGGCGCTTTATCCTAGCCCATGAATTCCTCCACGCGGCGCTGCGCCATGATGTGCGCTGTGACGGGCGTAACCACGAGCTCTGGAACGTTGCCTGCGATTTCGTTGTGAATGGCTGGCTCGTGGAAATGTGTATCGGTGAAATGCCGGAAGGTGCCCTCTTTGACCCCAAACTCAATGGGCGATCTGTGGAGGACATTTATGATGAATTGAGCCAGGATATTCGGCGCTATACGGCGATGAATCCCAGGGATATGATTTATGGCGATGAGACGTGGTGGGATGGTTTGGACGGGACTCAGCGGGACGCTTTCTATCGGAACGCTCTCAAGCAGGGCCTTACCTATCACGAGGAGCGTAGCCGAGGCTATCTGCCTGCCAGCCTCGTTGAGGAGATCCACGCCATCGACCGGCCGCCTATCCGGTGGGATGTCGAGTTAGCAAGGTGGTTTGATGAGCAGTTTACACCTCTGGAAGCACACAGAACCTATTCCCGCATGAGCCGACGCCAAAACTCCTGCCCGGACATTCCACGGCCTGCGTGGCATCATCCAGAGGAGCCTGTTGAACAGAGGATCTTTGGTGTCCTGTTGGATACCTCTGGTTCTATGGAGCGCACCCTGCTGGCCGCTGCACTGGGTGCCATCGCAAGTTACAGTAGGGCCCGGGATGTAGAACACGTGCGGGTTGTGTTCTGTGACGCTACTGCGTACGACCAAGGCATCATGCGACCTGATGCGATTGCTGGAGTCGTAAAAGTCCGTGGCCGAGGAGGCACGGTTCTACAGCCGGGAATTGACCTTCTGGATGACGATCCAAAGTTCCCCGAGAACGCACCATTGCTGATCATCACAGACGGAGGTTGCGACCGGTTGAATCTACGTGGCAGAGAGCACGCTTACCTGATTCCGCATGGCTGTTACCTGCCGTTTACACCCAAGGGCCCTGTATTTCGATTGAAATGATTGCACCGGGCGGTCAATGGCCGCCCGGTGCAATCAAGAAAGGACATGATTTGATTACCATACAAAACTGCTTCAACACCGCAATCGTTTTCTCTGAGGGAATCGACCCAGGTGCTGCGGGCCTGCTCCGTGCACTCTGCGGAAGCCCTATTTCCCAAAACAGTAAAATCCGCGTCATGCCCGACGTCCACGCCGGAAAGGGGTGCGCCGTGGGAATGACCATGACAATTTCCGACTGTGTGGCTCCCGGTCTGATTGGCCCGGACATCGGTTGCGGTATGACCGTGTTCAAGGTGGGTGGGAGACGCCCGGAGCTGCAGAAGCTCGATAAAACGATCCGCGAGGCGATCCCTGCCGGCTGTGGACTACGCACCAAAATACATCGATTTTCTGAGCAAATCGATTTGAAGACCTTAAATTGTTCCCGCCATATCCAGGAAGAAAAGGCCATGAGATGCATTGGGACGCTTGGCGGCGGCAATCACTTTATTGAACTGGACCAAAGCAGGGACGGCAGCTTTTGGCTGATTATCCACTCCGGGAGCCGCAATCTCGGCGCAGGGGTCGCGAACTTCTACCAGAAAGCTGCGTTCGACTCCTGCCCCGAAGGAACCCCGTACGAACTGGCCTATATGTCGGGCGCGCTCATGGCAGATTATCTGCACGATATAAAAATCGTGCAGGCCTATGCCGAACTGAACCGGCGGGCCATCGCTTCGGACATCGTCAAAAGAATGAAATGGGATGTGGAGCTTGCCTTCTCCACGGTCCACAATTATGTAGATGCGGATTGCATGGTCTTGCGCAAGGGCGCTGTATCCGCCAGGCAAGGAGAACAGCTTATTATCCCTATGAATATGCGTGACGGCTGTCTGCTCTGCGTAGGAAAGGGCAATCGGGAGTGGAATGAGTCAGCTCCCCATGGTGCCGGCAGACTGATGAGCCGTGCGGAGGCGCGGCAACGCTTTACGCTCTCCCAGTTCAAAAAAGAGATGGATGGAGTTTACTCTTCCTCTCTGAGCCATGACACGATTGACGAGAGCCCTATGGCCTACAAACCCATGGAGCAGATTTTGGCGCAGATAGGACCCTCCGTGGAGATTAAGGAGCATATCCGCCCTGTCTACAACTTTAAGGCGTGTGAAAAGTGAGGTGAAGTATGATTTATCAAATCAGTGCGGGCCAGGGACCCGCTGAGTGCGAGCTTGGCGTCGCGAAGCTACTCACCTATCTCCAGTCCAACTTTGATGTATCTGTATTGGATTCATCTCCAGGGTGGCACCGAGGCACCTATCGGTCTGTGCGGATCTATACTGAAGCGGATCTGTCTGATTTCATTGGTTCGGTCCGGTGGACCTGCCGCAGCCCTTATCGGCCGGAGCACAGGAGGAAAAACTGGTTCATTGACTTTAGTGTCTGCACAGTTGCCAAAATGGAGAGGTTCGACCCCAGGCAAGTCGCCTTTGACACCTTTCGAAGCAGCGGAAAGGGCGGGCAGAACATCAATAAGGTCGAGTCTGGCATCCGTGCAATCTATCTGCTTACGGGCCAGGCTGTGGTGTGTACTGAGGAGCGGAGCCAGCACGCAAATAAGCAGAGGGCACTCGCCCGTCTGCGGAATCTAATCGAGCAGGCCAATGCAGAGAAAAAGGCTACCGAGAAGAATGATAACTGGCGTTTCCATTCACAGTTGGAGCGCGGGAACGCTTCATACCGCTTTGAGGGAATGTCATTTTCAAAGGCATAATACGGTTACGGCACAGGATATATCTGATTGCCAATTTATAGATTTTGATGTAGAATGAAGTCGAGATATTACGAGTTTGCTTTATTGTGCTGGGACTTGAAAACAAACAGCAAACAGCTTATGTTTACTCCCGTTTGCAACGTGAACTCTACAAAGAATATACTAAAGAAATTCACAGACCTGGTGAAATGACATGACCTGGAAAAATGCCTATCTAAGAAGTGCCAGTGGAAAGGTATGCGCTTTTTGCAAGCACTGGTATGATCCCGCGAATTCTGCTATCCGCCCTAAGAATATCCGCGTCGGGCATTGGGAATATAAT
>ULWC01070454.1_pt1 | contig 19875 bp, 14 predicted proteins | sample 1959931 | NCBI WGS metagenome assembly ULWC01 (sample SAMEA4835801, study PRJEB28245) | human gut metagenome | biome: gut microbiome; material: fecal sample | place: Denmark | collected 2008
AAAAGCAACGGCTTTAAATCGGGTGTGTATTCCTCAGCAAGTGTTTATGACTATCTGCTCAATCGCAAAACCTTAAAAAATAACGGCATTTCCATTTGGAACGCAGAATGGTATATAAAGCCGTCAATCACTTGTGATGTGTGGCAGTATTCTGATACCGGTAGAATTAACGGCATATCAACAAATGTTGACCTTAACTACATATATGACCTTAACATTTTAAATTGATAACAACTTTTTGAGAAGGTGAAATAATTGTCGTTTGGAAAGCAGTTGCTTATTGCTCGAAAAAACAAGCATATGACACAGAAACAAGTGGCAGAAGCCGTGCATATAGAACGGTCAGCCTATACCAAATGGGAAAACGATAATTATGAACCGACTTTTGCATATATCAGAGAATTAGCGAAAACATTGGAAGTTGATTACAACTTTCTGTTTTATGACTCTCACTGTTCACTTGACAGCAAGACTTTTTAAGTTTTCATTGTTATTCTTCTTTTGCATCGGGCATTAATTTGTCCGATGCATCCCTACAATCCCCACTAAGGTGGTTAATAATATAAATTTACGGAGGTAAATATGATTCGTGCATCACCCATAAAAGAATACAGTAGTTTTTCTTTTTCAATATTTAGATGAAAGGAGAGAAAAATTTGAATGAAGTTAATTAAAAAAATATTGTCGGTTTTCTTATGCTTGACTGTAATTATCGGCTCATTGTCTGTTGGTTCGTTTTCCGTAAGTGCTGCCTCGGTTAAAGGCAATCGTGGAGCAGACGGCAAAGGTTTTATATACAAGAAAACAGCTGAATATACTTATACAGACGCAAACGGAAAAAAGCACAGTCAGCATTATGAAGGTTGGGAAAATTTCAAGGTGCACTTTTTTGCTCCATCCGGAAAAACCTTGAATTTTTTAGACTACACACAAAGAGCGTACTGTATTGAACCGGATAAAGCATCTGAATTAACAGGTTCTGCTACTGTAAAAAGTACATCTCAATCAGCAGCTTGGAAACAGCTAACTACTGCACAGCAAAATGCAGTTAATCTGATACTTGCTTGGGGCTTTGGCGGATTTGAAGCTGCAAAGGAAGAGAAGGTTCATTACTACTATGCAACGCAGCTCTTGATTTTTGAGATTGTTGCAGGCAAGCGTAACGCATCAACTTTTGAAGCGGTTACCGGTAAGCCGTTACTTACACCTGCAAATACAATGACTGAGACAAGCTCAGCTGAAACTACGCTTGCGAATGTCACAACGGCATACAACAATATGGTTTCTTGGTGCAAAAAATCCGTGAGAAATCCGTCATATACTGCATCATCGCTCAGTTCTGCGAAGTCGTATCAAATGTCATATAATCAATCAAACGGACAGTATTCAATCACTTTGACTGATAAGAACGGTACCGCTTCAGTAACTAAAGCATCCGATGTAATCGTCAGCAATTCAAATGTTAAGGTCAGCGTAAGCGGTAAAAAGATAACATTTACCTGTTCTAAAAATCTTGGTACGACAGTTAATGTGACAATGAAAAATTCTTTTTTGAAGGAACATGGAATCAAGAACAAAAACAGTTTGTATTTAATTACAAGTAATGACTATGCATCATATCAGACTTTTGCTCAGGGTTCTAATTATACAGTTAAAGACGGATATGTTAAGTTGACATTTCCGGATGTTGTCAAGCTGCAACTTCACAAATCATCATCAAACAAAGAGCTTACAGCTGGCAACGGTTGTTACAGCTTGTCGGGAGCTGAGTATGGCATATACACAGACAAAGCTTGTACCAAAAAAATCGGCAGTATTACAACAAATGCAAGCGGTTACGGCAGTTACAGTAAATATGTTGACGCATCAGCTTCTTACTATGCAAAAGAAACCAAAGCACCAAAAGGCTATGAGCTTGACGAAACTGTATATACATTTGTGAATTCAGGCAAAAAAGCCGCAGACGGTACAAAAATTTATCGCTTTAGCTGTACTGATGAGCCTGTAGATGACCCTGTCGGTATTGTGTTACAAAAAAAGAATGCAATTACAGGCGAAACAACAAGTCAAGGTCTTGGCGGTGCGGTTTTCAGCATTGAATACTACGCACAGGAAATTGATAAGGACTATGATGTCAAAGCAGATGAAACCGCTCCTGCACTTGACAGCAAAAACCTTAAAAGGACTTGGTATATTCAGACTGACGAAGATGGATATGCTGAGCTTAATAAAAACTATCTTGCAGATGGATATAACTCTGATGAATTTTATTACAACAACAACTTAATTACAGTACCTATCGGTACAGTTGTTATAAGAGAAGAAAAAGCTCCTGACGGATACTCGCTAAGTGATGTTGTGTTTTACAGAGTAATAAATGAAGAAATTGCCGGTCTTGCTCAGGACACAAATACCCCTATCAAAGTACCGATTGATGAAATGCCGGCAAAGGCATATGTGGGCATTAACAAGCTTAATCAGTCAGGTATAGGTGTCGGCGGAGCAGTATATGGCTTGTACTCTGATTCAGCTTGTGCAAGCTTGTATGACAAGCTCACAACAAGTGCTGATGGCAAGGGGACTTTTGCAAAATCGGTAGATGTCGGCAAAACATATTACATCAAAGAAATAACCGCACCGACAGGCTATGAGCTTGACAATACTGTTTATCCTGTCATTGCAAATGAGGAAAACTCAACCGTTGAAACAGCCGTTATTCAGACGATTTATGAAGATGCCATAAAAGCTGACCTCAAAATCAAGAAGTCATCAACAGACGGTATAGTTTCAAATCTTTGGTTTGCAATATCAGATAGCCTCGGCAACGAGTACAACGCAGTTTCAACCGATAAAAACGGCGAAGCGACTGTTAAAGGTTTGAGGGTATATGACGATAAAGGCAACAAGATAACCTATACAGTCAAGGAGCTTGGTTTTAAGACTACTTTAGGATCTCACAGCTATGGCGGTTACACTTGGACGATAAAGAAAGAAAATGCAATCAATTATAAAGGTTCATATTTTGAAGGTGTTTCAAATGCTGTATTCAGCAATTGTGAGAATGCTTATTCAAGATACTACTATGGCAAATCATCAGAAGCAAAATCAAATGCTAATGGTAAGTCTTTAACGCTTGACGAAAGCAAAACGGTTACATTTAATTTTCAGAATACAGTTTCTGAAACAGATTTAACTGTTAAAAAGACCTCATACAACGGTAAAGTGTCTGGAGTTTGGTTTGGGGTACAGGACGAAAACGGCAAATATTATGGTGATATTGTTACAGATTCTACCGGAACAGCTAATTATTACAGCAGGTACGGCGAAAAACTCAAAAGCTGTCTGACCGTTCCAAACTCAGCAATTTGTATTCCTATAAAATATAAGGTTGTTGAAAAAGGTTTTCTCGGCGGAGGCAGTTATTATTTCCCTGACAATTACCTTGAAAAGGCTGAATCAGAGTTTAAGACTGCCAACAAATACGGAACAACATCTACTCTTAATTATTCCGTGTACAACGCTCCTGCAACAGGAAGTATTAATATCAATAAGACTTCCGAGGACGGAGTTATCGAGGGCTTGAGCTTTAAGCTCGAATCTTTTGATGACGAACGAGAGTTCGATGATGACCTTATCCCTACTCCTATGGCTTATGATGCAGACGGAAACGGGATTACAAGTATCGTTTTGACTACTGATGAAAATGGTAAAGCAAGTACAGATAATATGCAATTTTATGACATAAACGGTAACAAAATTGATGGTATTCTGCCATATGTAGTTGACCTAAACAGCTTTCAAATCACCTACAGACTGACCGAAATCGGCATTAAACAGTCAGACGGAACATACAAGTTTCCGAGCCGTTATGAACTGAAAGATGCAGTTGAATTTACAATCTATGATACCGATGAATACAACTATACATATGATTGTGCCAACACCGTAAAAACAGGTTCGTTACAGGTAGAAAAAACATCTGAAGATGATGTTGTGGACGGTTTGTATTTTGAAATAAGCTGTGCTGATACAGGGTTTAACGAAAAAGTAAGCACAAACCTTGAAGGTTTAAGTCCTGAAATTTCAGACTTGCCGATTTATAACAGCGATGACGAATTGCTCAAATATAAGGTGTCAGAACTCGGTGTTCTGAACGATGACGGCACTTATTCTTTACCGTATAAGTACAATAAGCCACGAAGTGTAACCGTCACGCTTGATACTGATACCGTAACCTTTGCAAGTATCAAAAATACTGTAAAAACAGGCTCGGTTAAGCTCACAAAAACAGACGGCACAAAAGCTCTTGGCGGATCAGGTTGGCAGCTCTACAAGTCAGATGACACACCCGTCAGATGCATTCAAAACGGCACAGGTAGATATATGTACCTCTCTGAATCTGAATCTGCAACTGACTGTATGGCAACAAACGGCACTCTGTTAATCCGTAAACTGCCGGTAGGAGATTACTATTTTGTTGAGTCTGTAACTCCGTCAGGCTATATGCCATACGGTAAAAAGGTTGAATTTACAATTTCAGCCGACAATGAAAACACACTTAATATATCATTAACCGTTGCCGATAACAAATCTGTGTTATCTCAAACAGGTGGCGGTGGTATTGCTCCGTTTTACTTCGTTGCCGTGGCACTCGGAGCAATGGCTATAATTTTCATCTATGACTACCATAAACACGGTAGCAAGAAATATAAAAAATCACGAAAGGAAAATCAAAAATGAAAAAGAAAATCACACGAATTATGACAGCTATGGTACTTGCCGTTATGATGGTATTTACTGCAATCCCATTTGCAAGTGCTGCAACCAACGCAAATGCTCTTGATGAAACTAAGAAGGTTTCATTCACGCTCAATTGTTCTAAGCCCGGATACACATTTACGGTGTACAAGGTTGCGGAACTCAAAACAACCGAAAATCCATACAAGACAGGCTATGATTCACTTATTCCTTCGATTTCTGATGAGATTTTAAGCGGTAAGACATCGAATGTTCTCTCAGCTCTTGATGGTCTTTCTTCGATTCCGTCAACAGCTTCAACCGTTGGCACATTTACTACATCGGCAACATCGGTAAAAAAGACTTTTTCAAGCCTTGCTCAGGGTATGTATTACATTAAGGCTACTAACTATCCTGCCGGTGTTAAAAGCGTTACAAACTCTGTTGTATCGCTCCCATACTACAACAACGGTTGGGTTTACAGCATTAATGCTATCGACCTTGCTACAAAGGTAAATGACGGTGATGTTGTAACAGGCAAGACTATCACAAACAGCACTAAGGACAATACAAACTTTACAGATGTTTCTCTCGGCGACACAGTAAACTTCGAGATTAAGTCATCAACTGCCGGTTCATCAGAAATGAAACTTAAATCATATACCGTATATGATGAAATGTCAGCCGGTCTTACTCTCGACAAGGACAGCGTAAAGGTTGCACTTCTCAACGCACAGGGTAGTAAAGTTGCTGACCTTGCTTCATCTGACTACGCTCTCAATGTAACATCAGAGGTAGACGGCAAGGCTACAACATTCAATGTTTCAATTGCTAACGCTTATCTTCAGAAAAATGACTTTTATGCTGAAAATGTAGCATTTACTTCTGTAACTTATTCAGCGAAGCTCAACAAGTACGCTGTAGCAGGAAAAACAGGCAACCCTAACACAGAAACAAAGCTCGTTTATTCTAACAAGAACGGTGTTGAATCAGAAGTAAACGGTAATACAGTTTATGTTTACACATTTGCAGTAACAACAAACAAGACAGATACAGACGGAAAGGCTCTCGAAGGTGCAGAATTCAGCCTTTTCAAGACAGAAGAGGACGCAACTGCTCTTACAAATGCCATTGCAAGCGGTGTATCCGACAAGACCGGCAAGGTTACTTACTACAACACAAGTAAAGAAGAAATCAAACTTGCAAGCGGTAAATATTATATTGTCGAAACAAAAGCTCCTACAGGCTACAACATTTACGGCAAAGTTATTCCTGTGACAATTGATGTAACTTATAGCACAACATTTGTTGACGGTTCATACATCACAAACTGCCCAACAGACGGCACAGCAAGCGTTGATGTAAAGGATACAAAGGTTGTTGTACCACAGACCGGTGGTGCAGGAACAGTTATGTTCTACATTCTCGGCACAGCTTTTGCACTCGGCGGTATTGCAACATTGCTCATTCGCAGAAGAGTAAAAGCTACAAACAAGTAATTTCACATTAAACAGAAAGGAGTACAGCACATTGAAAAAATGCAGAAGCAAATGCACCTTGATAATAGGAATAATTTTTATGACTGCATCACTCTGCTTTGTGCTGTACCCTTCTGCATCAAATGCTGTCAATAGTTTTTTCGCCGCATCCACAATTAACAATTATGCCGCAAATCTTGACAGTATTTCAGCAGCCGACAGGTCACAGTACTTGTCGGCTGCTGCTGAATATAACAACAATTTGTCAGAGCTTGTCAATGGCTTTACTTATGATGTAGACAGCGTGATTGACGGATATGACGATATTCTCAATTTTGGTGACGGTCTTATAGGCTACATTGATATTTCAAAAATAAATGTAAAACTGCCTATTTACCACGGGGATGAGGATAAAGTGCTTGAAAAAGGTGTTGCTCATCTGCCAAATACAGCGTTTCCGATAGGCGGTGTAGGCAATCATTCGGTGCTTTCAGCTCACACGGGTTATCCTACGCAGGTGTTTTTTGACAATCTCAACGAGCTTGAAATCGGTGATGAAATCAAGGTGTCCGTGCTTGATGAAACGCTTACCTATGCTGTAACAGCAAAAAACATTGTTAAGCCCGACAACATATCGTTACTGTCAGTTGACGAAGAAAAAGACCTATTAAGCCTTATAACTTGTTATCCCTACGGTGTTAACAGTCACAGACTTATTGTGACAGCCGAAAGGGTATCTGAAACCGCTTCGCCTGATACTGCCATAAAAGCAGAAACTAATAACAGAAGTTTTGATTTTATTCTACTGGCAATAATTGCAATAGCAATAACAGCTGTTATTGCTACATTTGCTGTCAGAAAAAGGAGGAAAAATAATGCCTGATATTACAATAGACAAATCATCACTTGTCTATGATGATAACGAATTCGAGTATAAAACAAGAGTTCCCGGTACTTTCGGGGAGGATATTCGTTATCTTTGGATTAAAAAAGACGATGTTGATGAAATCAACGAAGGCAAAACCATACTCACATCATTGGATGATGAGAGTAAATATATGCTTTATGACAAAGATGATAATCTTGCCGAAACAGTCAGGGGGTCAGAACTGTACATAAATCATTATGATCCGGTTAAGGAAAAAGAAAACACAGAAAGCAAAAATTTTGACACTATTAATGAAAAAAAGTCCAAAAGTGTCGGTGTAAAAGAAGAAAATTTACAATCTGTTCCGACTGAACCGATTGTAACCGAAACATCAAAAGACACAGAATTTTCTATTCCGATTTTTGCTACCCTTTATGACAAATGCAATCGCAAAATTGATGAGCTTAACAGCAAAAATGATAAGTTCAATGCAAAAATTGAAAAGCTCAATATAAAAAAGTCCCGAAATGCAGAGTTTGTATCTACGATTGAATCCTTGAAAGATATTGTGCCAAAACCTGTATATACTGCTCTTTCGCTCTTGGCAACAGAAAGACGGCAAAAGATAGTCAGTATTAACGAGAAAATTTCTGCCCACAAACTGAATATCAAATCCAATGAAAATAAAATTCAGAAACATCAAAGCCGTGCTGATTTCTGCATTAAAATCCACAAATTTCTCGACAATATGAAGTCACCTGACGGACGCAAAGAAAATTTCGTTAAAGGGATTCAAGAGTATCGAATGATGTCGATGCGAACAACCTCAGAAAAATTTGATGCTACTCAAAATAAACTTGACAGTGCTCTAAAAGCGTACAGTCAAACTCATTATATGTCTGAAAAGCTCAAACTACAAAAGCAGATTAACAAGCTCACAACAAAAAAAGAAAAGTTAATGCGAAAGCTCAAGGCACTTGACGAGTGGTCTGCAAAGTTTGATGCAGTCAAAGCAATGCCCGATAAAGAAGCTGACAATATCATCAACAAGAGCTGTCAGAATATTGTTGATGAGTTTACTACCAACCCACAGGCTCTCAAGAAACAGGCGGATACGATTGTAAGTTCAACTGCAAAAGTTATTTTCGAAGAAAACTATCTTAAAAATGCTGAAATGTCGATTGAGGACGATTATGACAGTATTGACGGTATTATCAATAACGGCAATAAGCAGCAGGAATACGAAAAACTCAAAGAGCCTGATAAGAAATCCGAACGCAGAACAGCACCTTTATCGAGAAATCAGATTAAGCAAAATGCAAACACTATTGCTCATAATGAGCAACGAACGAATGATAAAACCAAAACTCAGGGACAAGAATTATAAAGCTATTTTAGACCTGTGCCATTCAGGCACAGGTCTTTTTTTAAGAGGTGAATGAAATAAATGATTGAATTATATGGAAACAAAATATGGAACAGCAACACTCCCAATAAATATAAAAAAGTAATCATTGCGAGTGAGGATAGTCTTGATAATATATGTCAGGAACTTGAAAATTCAGGACTTAATTATTGTGCATATATTTTTAACGGAGAAGCACATATTGCCATTGGCAGAGCTACTGCAAATAATATTGATAAGTTGGATATTGATTATCAGACTGTTATTGAATGTAATTCAAAAGTCTATAAAACCAACAACATCATAGGAACTACAACCTACGATTCTATTGAGGATAAATTATACCGTAAGTACAATACCGATTTTGCCTATAAAATCGGTCAAAGACTTACTGAGCAAGGCATCCTTTTTTCAGGCAGAATTTACGGAAAAACAACAACTATTACTGTTGACAAGCAATATGCTGATACCTTGAATAAAATATCTGCTGAACTTAAAGAACAGCGAGCATCATTTATGTCAAAATCTGAGGTTGTTCAAAATGAATCACCGGAAGAATCAAAATCAGTTAATGAAAAAATATCTGAATTACATTTTAATGAATCGCAACTTTCGGCACTTGCACCGTCTGTAAAATTTATCCAAACGAGAAACGATGATAATTTGACTGATAACTTTGTTTCATTGTTTTCTGACTGCACTGATTTTTATGAATCACAACTTTCTGCTCTTGCCGAAATTTATGTTGACACATATCGAAGTTTTTCGGATAAATCTTTGATATTTGCAGATACATCAAGGTTTAATGATTTAAAACAGCGTTTTGTTAATGATAACATTACTGCAAAATTAACTGAAAATCGTGGTTACTCAACTACTCAGTTTGAAATTATCAGAGAAATGGTAACTTACGGTATGAGCGAATCAGTAATCAACTTGCTTGATTACACTTTTTCGATTGATGAAATGCAAAACTTCTTTACAGCATACAAGAACGGCTCGTATGAAGATTTAATCAATCTCATTGCAGATATTAAAGGTACTACACGCACGGATATTGAAGGGCAAATTGAGGGCGGTACATACACTCCTGCTTTACCCGACTTTAACACTCTTGAGAAAACCCTTTATTTTCAAGAGTCCGAAGTCGAAAGTATTACATATATGTACTATAATCCTGACGCATACTCCGGCGGTCAGTTTGTAATTACCGAGGTATCTTACAAACAGATAGCGGAAGCTAACAAAGAATACGGAGATGATTTTTCAGGATTCTTTGATTTTCTTGATACAACAGGCGAACAAAGGTTAATTGATATCGGTAGCGAAAGTTTCAGAACCGCTATTAAAAAGTTTTACAGCGGTACGGAGTTTGCCGAAGGTCTTAATGCAGATATTCAGCACAAGCTCGTTGAGCTTGCAGTAGTTCCCAAAATCAAATTACCTGAAGTACGGAAAATAGAACTTATAAAGGTCGGTGATTTTTATGAAGTCAGAGGTGAGAACGCAAAAACCGTTGCAGATATTCTCGACCTTGTTTCTACAACAAGAAACATTAACGGTTCTTCAGTTGATACAGTCGGATTCCCTGATTTTAAACTGAATGATAATACTGAACTTCTTAAAACACAAGGATTTACTGTGAATATCAAATATGAGGAGCTTGCACCGTTTTATGAGGAACACGACGAGCTTGACGACATAGATCCCGCAGTTATTCGTCAGCAGCTTGAGGACGCAGGGATAGTCAACGGTGAGCTTGTCGATGAAGATAAGCTGAACAGTGATCCATTTATTCAACAGGTTATGGCTGTCGCAGAATCCGATGCCGGTGCTCTGAATGTCAGCTCAGAAGAAATCGTTAATCAATTTAATTCAGAAAATGAAATCGTCCCGATAAACGAGCCTGAACAAACTGAGTCTGTACAGGAAATAATTCGTCCGACAATTACTTGTGATTGGAGTGAAAGTCCGGTATTTGAGAACGGCAAAACATACTCTGTTTCTGAATTTGATAAACTTATGAAAAATGCCGATGACGAATGGGTTGAGCAAAGACAGCTTGAAATTGAGGAATACGGCAGTGAAAATGCGGTTGCAGAAGCATACAGAAACGGTGAACTTGACAATATTCATCTTGGTTATGAAAAAACGAAATTTATTATTAATATGCCGAACGGTACGAAATACACCGAACGGCAGGACATCGGGGACGGCATTGGCGGTGTGATTGATTTTCTTGAGCAGTATTCACAGTACTCTGCTGTTGTTAAATTGCTTAAAGATGATATTGCAAAAGAAGAACAGGCTGCCGAATATCCTGAAAAAGAGAGCAACGCAGAAAAAAACAACAACAATACCGAATTAAATAGCATTGATGAGCTTGCTATGCAGCTTGAAAATGACGAAAAGTCAACTTCTGAGAAATCTTCTGTAGGTAAAAACAATTTTATTTGGACATCGGCAGACGAACACGCTCCGGTAACTTCTCAACCCACCTTGTTTGACAGTATACCTGTATCAGATGTTTCATCTGATGAAACCACCTCTCACGAAAACTATGTACTTGAAGACAGAGAATCTGTTACTGGTGCTAAAACTAAGTACCGTAACAATATAACCGCTATCAAAGTTTTAAAACAAATCGAAGCTGAATACAGAACAGCAACACTCGAAGAACAGAAACAGCTTTCCTTATACAGCGGTTGGGGCGGACTCGCTAATGCATTTGAATCAGATAATGACAAATGGAAAAATGAATATTCCGAACTGAAAGAATTGCTTACTGATGACGAATATACCGCAGCAAGGTCATCTGTACTTGACGCATTTTTTACCGATAGCGTAATCATTGACAGCATTTACAAAGTTATGCAAAATGCAGGTTTTAAAGGCGGAAATATACTTGAGCCAGCTATGGGCATCGGTAATTTCTTCGGCAGACTGCCCTCGGAATTGCGTGAAAACAGCAAGTTATACGGTGTTGAAAAAGACAGTCTGTCGGGCAGAATAGCTCAAAAGCTGTATCCGCAGGCTGACATAACGATTGACGGATTTGAAAATACTCATTTTCAGGATAACAGCTTCGATGTTGCAATCGGTAATATTCCTTTCGGTGATTTTGGAGTAATTGATAAAAAATACAGTTCTCAAAATCTCAAAATTCACGATTACTTCTTTGTGAAATCACTTGATAAAGTGCGTGACGGCGGTGTTGTTGCTTTTGTAACATCCAAAGGTACGCTCGATAAAAAGGACAGCTCATTTCGCCGAGCTTTGGCGGAAAAAGCTGATTTAGTCGGAGCTGTCAGACTGCCGAATAATGCTTTTAAATCAGCAGGAACGGAAGTTACTCCCGATATTATCTTTCTCCAAAAGCGTTCTGCACCACTTGAAAATATCCCATCTTGGGTAAATGTGGGAACAACCGAAAACGGTTTATCAATCAATAATTATTTTATTGAACATCCTGAAATGGTTCTCGGTGATATTGTTCAAGGCAACAAGCTCTACGGACGAACAGATGATACAATGTGTGTACCGTTTGCTGACGGTAGACCATTATCACAACTGTTACCTGAAGCTGTAAAAAATATTGTATTTACCTATTCACCGGCAAAAGAGGTAATATCGCCTGTTTTTAAAACAGAAGCTGTTATATCAAAACCCGAAGGACTTCGTTCACAGAGCTACTATAAATCAGGCAACGAGATTTATTTTTACGGCAGCAATTCCGCAGGAGAATTAGTTACTGTGTCGGCTAAGGATTTACTTGATAAAAAGTACACAACAAAAAACATTGACAGACTTACTGCGTTTATGGAAATCCGTGATACTTTAAGAGAACTACTTGAGGTGCAACAGCACGATAACAATGATGCGGAAGTCGAACAATTGCAGCATAGGCTTAACACAATCTATGACAACTTTTATGATAAGTACGGTCTTATACATAGCAGATACAACCGTAATATTCTCGGATTTGACGGAGCGTATCAGCTTGTGGCATCTCTTGAGCAGGACTATGATAAAAATACCTTGATTAAAAAATCGGATATTTTCACTCAGCGTGTAAATGTTCCGAAACCGCAGATTGAACATATTGATACTGCATCGGAAGCTCTTGCCGTTTGTATCGCCGAAAAAGGATATATTGACTTTGATTATATGAGTAATCTTACCGATATTGACAAAGCAAGTCTTGAAGAAAGTTTGCGTAATAACGGTGAAATATATCCTATACCTATGAATACGGAAAATAATGAATATACATATCAGACCGCATCAGAATATCTATCAGGCGATATATATGCTAAACTTGATACAGCAGAATCCTATGCTGCTGTTGACAATATCTATAGTGCTAATGTTACTGCTCTTAAAGCAGCATTACCTACTCCGCTTAAAGCAGGAGATATTGATGTTAATCTCGGAGCTACTTGGATTGCTCCAGAATACTATGAGCAATTTATGTACAAGTTGTTTGAAACACCTCTTTTCAATCGTTCTGACGGCATTTTTAAGGACAGTAAAATATCTGTAGAATACTCTGAATATTCTGGTAAATGGTTTATTTCACACAAGGCAGCAGATAAATCTGTAACTGTAACAAAAACATACGGAGCTTGCGGTTATTCGGGATATCAAATTCTTGAAGCAGCTCTTAATTTATCAGAGCCAAAGGTATACAAAGATAAGCTTGACGAGTACGGACGGATTATGTTTGATAAAAATAACAAACCAATCCGAGTGATTGATGTGCCGGCAACTCAGGTTGTTCAACAAAAAGCGAATAAGATACGCAGAGAGTTCAAAAACTGGCTGTTTAGCGATCCCGTAAGACGGTCCGATATAGTTGATACATACAATCGTACTTTTAATTGTATTAAACCACGAGAATATGACGGCTCACACCTTACTTTTCCGGGAATGAATTCAAATATTGAACTGCACGAACATCAGAAAAATGCAATAGCTCACGCTATTTACGGTGGTAACACTCTGTTTGCTCATTCAGTCGGAGCCGGCAAAACTTTTGAAATGATAGCAACGGCTATGGAATGTAAACGGCTCGGTTTGTGCCACAAATCCTTGTTTGCTGTACCGAATCATCTGACAGAACAGGTGGGAGCAGACTTTTTGAAGCTCTATCCCAATGCAAACATATTGGTTGCAACAAAAGATGATTTTAAGGCTGAAAATCGTAAAAGACTGATGAGCAAAATTGCGACAGGCAATTATGATGCGGTTATCATCGGTCATACTCAACTTAAAATGCTACCGTTATCACCTGAAAGGCAGGAAAATATTTTCAAAGAGCAGATTGATAATATCGTTGCCGGTATTGCCGAACTAAAATACCAAGAAGGCAATTCTTTTAAGGTCAAGGATATGGAACGAACTAAGCGTAGTCTTGAACAACAACTTGAAAAATTACAATCAAGTAAAAAAGACAACACGGTGTACTTTGAGGAACTCGGTATTGATAAACTCTTTGTCGATGAAGCACACGAATTTAAGAATTTGTTCTGTACAACAAAACTGCAAAATGTTTCGGGTATTTCTTCGAGGGCATCTCAGAGAGCGACAGAGTTATTCGCTAAGTGCCGTTACCTTGACGAAAAAACCGGCGGTAAGGGCGTTGTATTTGCTACAGGAACTCCTCTCTCTAACAGTGTAACAGAACTACATACAATGATGAGATATCTCAACTATGATTTCCTTGCAAGTCATAATAATATGCAAAACTTTGACAACTGGGTATCTACATTTGGCGTACAGAAAAAAGAATATGAGCTTGCTCCTGCCGGCAACAAATTCAAGGAACGCACACGCATTGCAGAATATGCAAATTTACCAGAACTTATGTCAATGTTTAAAACGATTGCAGATGTCCGCACGGCTGATACTCTTAACCTTAAAGTGCCTGATTGTGAATTACACATTGTTGATGTTGAACCTACAGAATTACAGACTGAACTTGTTGAAGAATTATCAGACAGAGCTGATGAGGTCAACAACGGTTCCGTTGATCCGTCACAGGATAATATGCTCAAAATTACCGGTGACGGCAGAAAGCTCGGTCTTGACCCCCGACTTATCAATCCGTCATTTGAAGATGATCCCGGTACAAAACTTAATGTTTGTGTCAATAATGTTTTTGATATTTACGAAAAAACAAGTGACAAAAAGCTGACACAGATTGTATTTTGTGATTTGGGTGTTCCGAGCAAAAACTCATCTGCTGATGGCAATAAAGATGACGATACAAAAAGTGTGGCAGAACTTGACTCGCTTGAAGAGTCAGGAAAGTTTTGTGTGTATGATGATATTAGAGATAAGCTGATTGCAAAAGGTGTATCGGCTGATGAAATAGCTTATATTCACAACGCTAAAAGTGAAACCCAGAAGTCTGAGCTTTTTGCAAAAGTCAGAAGCGGTGAAGTGAGAATTTTACTCGGCTCTACGGGTAAAATGGGAACAGGCACAAATGTACAGGACAGGATCATTGCTCTGCACGATTTAGATGTTCCGTGGCGACCGTCCGACCTTGAACAAAGACGAGGAAGAATGGTTCGACAGGGTAATATCAACGATAAGGTACATCTTTATCGTTATGTTACAAAAGGAACTTTTGATGCCTACAGCTATCAGCTTTTGGAGAAAAAGCAGAAGTTTATAAGTCAGATTATGACCTCGAAAGAGCCCGGCAGAAAATGTGCAGATGTTGACCAAGCTGCATTGACTTACTCTGAAATCAAGGCTCTTTGTACAGGCGATGAGCGTATCCGTGAAAAGCTGACTCTTGAAAACAGAGTAAAAGAATTGCAGGCACTCAAGTCTGAATACAACAGCACACGATACGAACTTGAGGACAAGGTGAACGCTTATCCCGAAGAACGCAAAAAATTACTTCTTGATATAGGCAATATCAGCAAGGATATGGAAACGGTAAAAAACATACCTTTTGATGTCAAAACTGAAAGTTATCGGGTTAAGATTACTATAGGAAAAGATGCTTACTCACTCCTAGATGATGAATCAAGAAAAGTAGCTGCAAAAGCATTAACTAACGCTGTAGCACAGGTCAAAGGGGATGCTAACAAGAATAAGAGAATCGCCATAGGGGGACTCGACAACTTTGGTGTTGAGATAATCAATGACGGATATTTTTTTGATAAGATAACTGCTACTCTTCGTGGCAATTACGCTTATTCAGTCGAGTTAGGTGTATCAAATCCTGTAAATCTTAAAAAAATTGAAAATTTGCTTTTCAAGGTTGAAAATGTTCTGAACGATAAAAAATCGGAACTCAATAAACTTGATATTGACTATAAGACTGCACAAAATATGCTTAACAAACCGTTTGAGTTTGAGGATGAGCTTAACAGCAGCACAAAAAGACTTGATGAGTTGACAACTGCCTTAAACATTGAAATGTCCGAACAGCACAAATCAGCAGACAAGCCCAAAAAGACTCATTATTTTGGTAAGGATTTTATTCTTGGAAAAAAGAAATCATCAAAGCAAATACAGAATAATGAAGTTATGAAATCAGAACCTAAAAGGAGTGAACCTGAATTATGATAGTTTACGCACAAGGCGATATAACAAAATTTGATGTAGATGCTATTGTAAATGCATCCAACGGTTTTGGTTATATGGGAGGTAAAAGATGTGTTAATGAATTACATAGAGGAGTTGCAGAGAGCATTCAATTTGCATCTTGCGGTGCTGTTGAACGGCTTGCAAGAGCAAAATGTAAGGCACACTCCTTTTTTGGTTATTCACCCGGAACTGTTTTTGTGACTGATGCTCCAAATCTTGAGTGTAAAAAAATAATACACGCAGTTACTATGCGTACTCCGGGTAGCAAAGCAAAAATCAAAAAAATTAAAGATCTGATTCCAAAGATAGTAGCGGTAGCTGAAAACTTAAACATAAATTCAGTAGCCATACCTTTACTTGGTTGCGGAACAGGTGGACTTGACAGAAAAACCGTTCAAAATTTATTAGCTCATAATCTTATAAGTGACAAAGTGACATTTTATATTGTTACTTCACTTTAAAATTAGAAATTCTTTTCTGAATTTCTTTTTAAAACACTTGTTTTTTTCTTAGTTATAACATATAATAGTATTTGAACGATGTTGGTTACTCATCTTAGTGTTGTGCTTCGCTACCGTCTGACCACCATATCAGGAGAATGCGACAAAAAGTAACGATTTTTGGAGCAACTGCATTATATGCAGTTGCTCCCTTTTATTGAGGAATGAATAGCGTGGATATAGATTTTTAAAATCAGAGCCTAAAAGGAGTGAACAAGAGTTGTGATTATAATAGCTTGAAACGGCTTTAAACAGCTCTTTATTCCGATTTTGCGGTAGATAAATATTTTTTATTTAATTTAAAAAGCAGCCGTTCAGACGGCTCTGAACGGCTCTTTTTTGTTGTCCTTAAAACTTGCAAATTTGCAGATTTTTACATATAATAATATGTAAAGAAAATGAAGTGTGGTGATATTTATGATGTCAATTACAAGTACACGATATCTTTCTAATGTCGATTGGTTACAAGATGTGGTTCAAGGTACAGATTTAATCCTGTGCGGAGTTTCGGCACTTGAGTACCTTGAATTATTCAATGGTTATGTCAATGAATCTAAGATACAGGTGTATGCTCAGAACGAGGGACAATTTGATAACATTGAATATCATATTGTCAATTCATTTGACGATATAGAGTATCTCAATTTTGACGGTGTTTTATGTACAACTGTTAATCAGACTATAAACGATATGCTTTCTGATTATGACAACATAGATGAGCTTGCTTTTCTTGAAGCATTGAGCAATTATTATTTCGCCAACAATGAATCATTTGATAATCTTAAAATTAAACCGAATAAACTGAGTATTTTCAATCGGATAAAACAAATTGCAATAAATTATTATTGCTCAGACTGAAAGGAGTATGTATATGAAAACTAATTATCTTGTAACTGCTCAATGTGAAGTTTTGGTAGAATACGCAAATGCTGTTATGGCAAAGTACGAGAAATATCTCCGCTCTAAGTCTGCTTTAGACTGCGTAAAAAAGATGTATAAAGACTTATGCTCATACAACACAAAGATTATTCTTTGCGATAATCAGTCTGATTTAGGTGCTTTGTACAGCAATATAAAAGAATATGAGTGGATAATTGAACATATACCATCTGCTGTTTCGGTTGGAGCGTTAGTATGACTTATACTGATGCTGAGTTAATTTGGCTTATAAAGAAATATTAGAGCGTGTTTTAGTCAACAAAACCCCCTCATCCGCCGTAAAAAGTGGATGAGGGGGAATTTGTTATTTACTGTTATTTTCTTCTGCAATCCTCTCGAGTTCACGGATTACAAGTTTTTCGACATACGCAGGGGGGGTTCGCTTGCCAGTTTCCCAGTTTTCAATTGTTCGCTTTGGAATTTCAAAAACTTCGCTCATTCGCTGTTGAGTTAATCCGGCGTTGAGCCTTGCCTCTTTAATCGTCAACTTTATCAACTCCTTTCATAAAGCCATCAATCCAAATGACCTTACCAGTCTGATATCGGCGAAAGTGTCCGCGAACTTGGAACACTCCTTCAGGACTGCGGTGGTGACCGACTGATGCAGCGTATAGTTGATTTTGAAAAGGTCTGAATACGATTGTTTTGTTGCCTTTTTGATTTTTCCCGACTGCTGAAAATTCTCGCTTATCTCGGTCAAGATAGTTACCGTACCACAGAAAAGCGTTCGTGTGAACATACGAAGTTATCAAAATCATCATTACATCAAGTTGTTCTTGGCTCATTTCAGCGCCTTCTGCGACTTTATAATGAATTTGAAAATCGTTCACACCTTCGGGAGTAGGAAAGAACTCGCCTTTTACGAACAGTTTTTTGTTGAATTTTAATGAGAATTTTCTTTTCAATCCTTTCGATTCGACATATAACACGTATTCAGGATTATCTTTTTTTCGTATTTCACATTTTTGGAAAAACGGTTCGGCTAAGGAACATTTCAATCTGTCTTTTTCTGCCCATTCTCTAAGATAGGAATAGGCAGATTTTTCAATGTATATAGTGTTCAAGAGATGATTTCAGCTCCTTTTACGTCAAGAAAAGTTACATTCGGATTTTCTGTTCCTAATGTATATTCATCACTTTCATCGTCTTTATATATTACTTCTGCAAGTCCGATACATGAATTATATTCACGATAAGTGCTGACTACCTCGTATGTGCCGTTATAATCATTAATCCATGTTCCCTTTTTAAGATTTTTGAAGTCGGTGAATGTTCTGATTTTCATAATTTTTCTCCTTTATTTTGATTATTTTAGTCTGATGTCAAATGACAGAGAATAAAATTCATTCGGAATGTCCATTTTGAATATATCCTCATCGTCAATGTTGCCTGCATCGTCAACAGAATGCAATTCTTGTTCGATGGCAAACATCGGAGCAGAGAATGTGATTTCTTCCCCAATTGTATCACCGAGGCAGTCCTGTTTCACATATTCTATGTTATGGATTCTGTACTTGCCTTCTTTCAGTTGGCTCTCAACGAAAGCGACTGCATCTTCTTTTGTGTCGAAAATTTTGTAGGGACAATCGTAATTGGAAGGATTACAATTGTTGTTTTCCGAGTCTGTGAAGAAGTGTTCAGCCATCTTTTTGCCATCAAAGTGATACAATTCATTACACTCTTCAATCTCATCGTTGTAGAGTAAGATTTTATCGCACATTGCCTCGTTGCAATACACAATAAACTGCTCCTTGTAGATGAATAATCTGCAAGTTGGGTTTTCTTTCTCAAGGTTGTTTTTGACTTCGACCGCCTCGTCATAAGTAAGGCATTTGTTATTGAAAACATATTCGGTAGTTGTTGCGATTCTATACATAGTGTTTACTCCTTTTTTACTTAAACGAAATCTGACCAATGGTCGTTGAAAAGCTCAACTGCTCTGTCGTAGTCATCTGTATAGATTACTTTGTGATTGGAATCATCGGAAACATCTTCCTCAACGAGAACAGACTTCGGAATCCACATTGTCTTGCGCTGATAGCATCCGACATTAAGCATTGCATATACGGCTTTTTCTGTTTCCTTTAAGATTGCAAAGACATAGCACATTGTGATGTTCTTGCCAAGCTCAGTAGCCACTTTATTAGCGAACCAATCTTTTACTGTGATTTTCTTATTTTCCGTTCTTGTCATTTTGATATCCCCTTTCTTTATTGTATCTATATTATATCACCCATTGGGTGATATGTCAAGTGTTTTCTTGAAATATTTTTTAAATTCAAACAGTTTTTTCTGTACTTGTTGCACCCTAAAACCAAAATACTTGTTGCTAAAGCAGTA
>ULWC01044871.1_pt1 | contig 19874 bp, 18 predicted proteins | sample 1959931 | NCBI WGS metagenome assembly ULWC01 (sample SAMEA4835801, study PRJEB28245) | human gut metagenome | biome: gut microbiome; material: fecal sample | place: Denmark | collected 2008
ACCGTATCGGCACTTAGAATTATGCGGTATTGCCATAAAGACATTTGGAAAAGTGAAAGGAACGTGGTTTGCGGCATGGCCAGCCATACAGGCAAAATTGATATGATCCGCGGCTCCATCATCAAATCGGCGGCACTGTTTGCCCTGCCGATCTGTGTGGGCAATATCTTGCAGCAGCTTTACGGCACGGTGGATACCCTTGTGGTGGGCAATTTCTGTGATTCCGCCGCGCTGGCGGCGGTGGGCACCGCCACACAGCCAATGGAAATTCTGCTGTGCGTGTTTTTGGGCATCGGCAACGGGGCGTCCATCCTTGTTTCTCAGGAAATGGGCCGCCGCAATGCGGATGGGCTGCGCATGCTGGTGCGCACGACGGTATGGTTTTTGTATCTGTGCGCCATCCCGGTCACGATACTGGCAATGTTTGTCGGCCCGGCGCTGCTGCGGCTGATGCAGGTCCCGGCGGATGCCTTTGATTATGCGGTGCTCTACCTGCGGATCACGGCGCTGGGCACCCTGGGCAACCTTGGCTATAACATGAACGCCGGTATTCTGCGTGGGCTGGGGGACAGCCGGTCCACCTTGCTGTTGCTGCTGATCTCCTGCCTGACCAATATTGTGCTGGATGTTGCCTTTGTGGCGGTGCTGGGCATGGGGGTGGCCGGTGCGGCGCTGGCAACTACCATTGCGCTGTATCTTTCCTGGCTGACCAGCATCCTGTACGCCCGCCGCAATTACGAGGGTTTACAATTTCCTCTGCTGCCCCATGGCTATGATAAGGCACAGCTGGCGGCTATCCTGAAAGTGGGTGTGCCGCTGGGGCTGAATAACTCGCTGTACTCGGTGGGGCATGTGGCGGTGCAGGCTGTGTATAATATGCAGGGCTCGGTGTTTGTGGCCGGGTGCTCCATTGCAGGCCGCGTGACCGGCATTGCCGGTATTGCCATCACCTCGTTTTCTTCTGCCGCGGTGGTGTTTGCCGGGCAGAACCTGGGGGCCGGCAACTACCGCCGCTTGCAGCGGGGCGTGGTGCAGATCACCTGTGCTGCCGGTGTAGTTACATTACTGATTGGCTTGGTGGCTACTGTGTTCTGCCGCCCGCTGCTGGGGCTGTTCAGCAGCGACCCGGCGGTTCTGGATGCCGCAGTGCGCTATACCTGGTGGGTGCTGCCTTTTATCTGGACTTATGCGGTGTTCAACTGCATGATGAGCTTTGTGAACGGTACCGGCGCGGTCAAATATACCACGGTGGTCAACCTGCTGATCCTGTGGGCCGTGCGCATCCCGGCGGCGTATATCCTGCATGCGCTGGGGTACGGCACTTCCTCCATGGCCTGCGTTTCCCTCAGCTATGCCGTGGGCCTGGTGGCCATGCTCGGTTATTTTTTGACCCCGGAATGGGGCAAACTGCGCCGCAAAGCAAAGGAACTGGGGGACGCGGTGACGGCGGAAACAGAACCGACACTGTAAAATATAAAATCAATAAAAGTCTGCGGAGAACTCCCAAAATGACAGAACGAATCATCGGCAACCAAATCCGGCTGATTCCCTATTATCGGAATGATGCGGTGTCCCTGCCGTGGTATCGGGACAGGGACGTCTGGGTTCAAGAAAATAGATACGGAATGGTATGAATATCGGCTTTGAAAAGATTGTGAGGAATGGGCGGAGAAGAAGATAAAGCGGGAAGTAAATATGTCAACAGGAATCATGATTATTGGTCCGTCCGGAAGTGGAAAGACAACACTGGGGAAAGTGGTTGCTGAAAAATTGGGATATGCCATAACATAATGAGATATACGACAAGGCCCCGTTTGCGTAAACAGCAACTACCCAAAAAATAACCCGCCAGCAAGCAGCAACAGAAATACGCTGCCGCCCGCTGGCGGGTTTGCATGTTTTATAACGCTTTACTTCAAATCAATACCGGTACACAATGCCCTGCTTGACGGCGTTGGATGCTTGCTGCCCGGCCAGGCGGCTGGCGAGGGCCAGCGCAAAGGGGATGGCCGCACCCAGCGCTTCGCCGGTAATGATGTTGCCGTCCAGCGTGATGGGCAGGCCGGTGTACTCGGCCCCGGCGGCGGTCAGTTTATCTTCCATGCCGGGGTAAACCGTTGCCTTTTTGCCCTGCAAAATGCCGAACGCCGCCAACACAGACGGTGCGGCGCAGATTGCGGCCACGACCTTGCCTGCGGCGGCAAACTCGGTGCAGACCTTGCGCACCGTGGCATCGGCTTTCAGGTTGTCCACACCCGGAATGCCGCCGGGCAGGATGGCGGCATCAAAAGCGGAATAATCCAGCTCTTCGGCCAGGGCATCCGCCACAACGCTGATGTTGCGGGCAGATTTGACGATCTTTTCGCCGCCCACGGCAGCAATCGTTACTTCCACACCGGAACGGCGCAGCAGATCCACGCACAAAAGGCCCTCGCACTCTTCCAGGCCGGGCGCAAAAAAGATAACAGCTTTGCTCATACAAAACACTCCTTTACAAAATAATACAATTTGAATAATATAAAACAAATATACAAATATGACTAAAACTCTTCTGAATAATACAATCTGGAAAATACAAATAAAATATACGAATTAAAATGGGTGGAACCGCGCGACCAGCAGGCCAATGAACGGCAGGGGTGCGGCCCGGCGGCGCAGCGCCGTGATAAGCCCCACCAACGAAAGCACATCTACCAGCAACGTCAGGCTCAACGCAACCTGCTCCAGCACCGGAACAAACCCAAGCGCGGCGCAGATGGTTGCCAGCATCAGCACCATCAGCCCTTGGTTCAGGTGGAACCGTACAAATTCATCCTGCCGCCATTTGGTGCAGGCGGGAATTAAAATCAAAATGCTCAGGTAGCACAAAGCACCCATCCGGCGGGCCGTGCTGCTGACGGCGGGTTTTTCCGGCTGGGTGTGTTCCGCTTTGGCCGGTTCGGCAGGGGCAGCCGCGGGGGTGCTGCGCTTTTTCTTTTTACTCATACTTGCCGCCAAACAAAAAGTCCATGCATGCAGGCACCTGCTTGGCCCAGCAGGCTTCGCAGTGGGTGCCGTCCGGCTGCATATAGGGGTCAACGGCGGCGCCTTTGCCCAGCAGCGCGCGGCATACTTCCAGCGCATTGGCGGTGTATTCGCCCAAAGCACCGGGCTTATCGCTCTCTTTTTCGCCCCAGCTCAGATAAACACGGGTGCCGGGGTGGATCGTGGCGTTGGCAATCTCCTGCCGCAGCTCCGGCATGCACAGCCGCACCGAGGGCGACAGGCACGCTGCTTTGGAAAACACTTTGTTGTAAGCGGTGATGGCGTACAGGCTCATCAGGCCGCCCATGCTGCTGCCGCCAATGGCCGTGTTGGCGCGGCCAGGCAGGGTGGGGTAGCGCTTGTCCATCATCGGCTTGAACTCTTTGGTCAGCCACTCCATGTATTCATGCCCGGTGCCCGTAATGCCGCCGAACCAGTCCGACTGGTAGGGACAGTATTCTTCCAGCCGCTTGTTGCCCTCGTGGTTGCACTCCGGTGCGGCAATGATCCAGTTGGGGTGGGCGTCACAGTATTCTTTCAGCCCCCAGCAGGTGCCGTATGTGGCGGTGGAGTCAAAAAACAGGTTGTGGCCGTCAAACATATAGAGTACGGGATATTTTTTGCCGGAAGTCTGCCAGTCATCCGGCAGGTAAACAAAAGTCCGGCGGGTCAGCCCGTACGGGGTAATGCTGACATCAAACGTTTCAACCATACAAAATCCCCCAATTCCAGCAGGGCAAACGCCCGGCCAAAAGATTGGTATTATTGTACCGCAAAAACCGATCTTTGACAACCGCCCGCAATCTGCCCGCTCCTGGTGGAAAACTATTGTCATGATTTGTGTCTTGACACATGACAACTTCGGCGGTACAATGCTGAAAGATATCTGAGAGGAGCAAGAGTATGGGAAAGCTTAAGGAATTTTTGAAGCGCAAGGACGTTGTGTTCTCGGCGCATCGCTATGGCATCGATGCCATGGGCGCTATGGCTCAGGGCCTGTTTGCCAGTTTACTGATCGGCACCATCATTAAAACGCTGGGCGAGCAGATCGGCCTGCAGTTTTTGGTGGATGCCGGTACTTTTGCCCAGAGCGTAGCCGGGCCTGCCATGGCGGCTTCCATCGGTTACGCCCTGCACACCCCGCCGCTGGTCCTGTTCAGCCTGATCGCTGTGGGCAGTGCTGCCAACAGCCTGGGCGGTGCAGGCGGCCCCCTGGCCGTATACTTTATCGCCATTGTTTCGGCAGAGTGCGGCAAGCTTGTCAGCAAAGAGACCAAAGTCGATATCATCGTTACCCCGGCGGTCACCATTCTGGTGGGCACGGGTCTGAGTGTGCTGTTTGCCCCTGCCATCGGCGCGGCGGCTTCTGCGGTGGGCAGCGTGATCATGTGGGCCACTGAGCTGCAGCCCCTGCTGATGGGCATTCTGGTTTCGGTGCTGGTTGGCATTGCGCTGACTTTGCCCATTTCCAGCGCAGCCATCTGCGCGGCGCTCAACCTGACCGGTCTGGCGGGCGGCGCTGCCGTTGCGGGCTGCTGCGCCCAGATGGTCGGCTTTGCCGTGATGAGCTTTAAGGAAAACGGCGTGGGCGGTCTGGTCAGCCAGGGCATTGGCACCAGCATGCTGCAAATGCCCAACATCCTGAAAAAGCCCCGCGTGTGGCTGCCGCCGATCATTGCTTCCGCCATTACCGGCCCCATTGCCACCTGCGTGTTCAAATTGCAGATGAACGGCCCGGCGGTTTCTTCCGGCATGGGCACCTGTGGCCTGGTGGGTCAGATCGGCGTGTACACCGGCTGGGTGGCCGATGTGGCATCCGGCGCAAAAGCGGGCATCACCGCCTTTGACTGGGCAGGCTTATTGCTGGTCAGCTTTGTTCTGCCCGCCGTGCTGTGCGCGGTGCTGGGCGCGCTGTTCCGCAAAAAGGGCTGGATCAAGGACGGCGACCTGAAGCTGGACTAAGCCAATGGACGTTCAGGAAGTGTGGGCGCTGCTGGAACAGCACCAGGGCGAGCAATTTTATACCGCAAAATGCCTGCCGTTTTGCTATATCATCCGTGGCGGCGCGCTGTTTGTGGACCGCCGCAGCAAATCCATCACCATCTCCACCGTGGCGGCGGCCCTGCAAAAGATTGCGACCCGCCAGGCAGCGGGGGAGGCCATCACCGGTCCCAAAAAGATTGGCTGCTATGGTGCCAGCTACTTATACCCGATGTTTTAAATCTGGGTATCATTCCACAACCTGAAACGGGCAAAGAAATTTAAGACAATCAAAGAACTTTTTCGGCAGTGCCGGGCAGATTTCTGCCCGGCACTGGCTTTTTTACTAAAAATCGACGGATAAAATTTAATATCAAGTCTTAAAAATTGTCTTTACAAATCTCAAAACTGTGCTATAATAAGGCTATAGAACAAGGCATAATATACTGATGCAAAAACTTTGATTCGGAATAAATCTTAAACTATTAATAAGGAGAATGTTATGAACAAGTATGCTGGTACCCAGAGCGAGAAAAACCTGATGACCGCATTTGCGGGCGAATCCGAAGCACGCAACAAGTACACCTTCTTTGCCTCCGTGGCCAAAAAGCAGGGTTTTGAGCAGATCGCAGCACTGTTTTTGAAAACGGCTGATAACGAAAAAGAACATGCCAAGCTGTGGTTCAAGGAGCTGAACGGCATCGGCGATACCGCCGACAACCTGAAAGCCGCCGCCGCGGGCGAAAATTACGAATGGACCGATATGTATGACAGCTTTGCCAAGACGGCTGAGGAAGAGGGCTTCCCCGAACTGGCTGCCCGGTTCCGCCTGGTGGGAGCCATTGAAAAGCATCACGAAGAGCGCTACCGCGCCCTGCTGCACAACATTGAAGTGGCAGAAGTGTTTGCCAAGAGCGAAGTAAAAGTGTGGGAGTGCCGCAACTGCGGCCACATCGTGGTGGGCACCCAGGCCCCCGAAGTCTGCCCCACCTGCAATCACCCCCAGAGCTACTTTGAAGTCCACGCGGAAAATTATTGATGATGGAGAACCGCCCCGGAAAGCATAACCTTTCCGGGGCGGTTTTTGGTGTGGGAAAATGTATTTTATGGGGCTAAGAATGGGAAAAATAGTTGAGTGGGTGGTATCGCCCATAACGGGATTTCCCCCAAAGCCCCGGAACGCTCAAGACCGTTCCGAAACATTATGAATGATGCACGCTCTGCTGTAATGCCATGAACATTGCAAAAATTTGAAATATCTACATACCCAATGTTCCGGCGGGATCGGATGCCCCCATCCTACTGATATGATAAAGACAGATTGCCTAAGGCAATACCGCATAATTCTAAGTGCCGATACGGCGAGCAAGGTGCCGCAGCCGCCGAAGCGGTGCTTAAGCCGCTAGGCGGGAATTGTGCGGTGTTGCCTTAAATCAGTTCGCACTGGGGGCCTGGCTCAGGTCGGTGCCAAAGTACTTCTCACTGATCTCGGCAATGGTGCCGTCCTCGCGCAACTCATTGATAGCCTGGTTCAGAGCTTCGCGCAGGGTGGCGGTTTCATCGCCCTTGCGCACAGGGAAAGCAACCTGGGAAGCATCATTGGTCAAAGCCGCAATCTTGATGTTCGCATCGGGATGCTCTTTCAGGTAGTCAAAATAGGTTACTTCGGCGTTCAGGGTGGCATCCACACGGCCGTTCAGCAGCAGCTCAATGGTCTGGTTCAGGTCGTCCACGCCGGTGGTTTTGGCGCCATAGCTTTCGGCCAGTGTTGCATAGGTGCTGGAAATGGTGTTGGCGGTGGTCTTGCCGTTCAGATCCTCAAAGCTGGTGATGCTGTCATCATCGCTTTTTACAATAATGGCAGTGCGGATGTAGCAGTACGGGTCAGAAAAATCGTATTTCTGGGCGCGCTCTTCGGTAATTTCCACGCCGTTGGCCATGCTGTCATAGCGGCCGCCGTCCACGCCGGCCAGCAGGCCGTCCCATTCGCCCTCCACAAAGGTGGCCTTTACGCCAAGCTTTTCGGCAACCTTCTGGGCAACTTCAATGTCGAAGCCGACCAGCTGGTCGTTTTCGTCATGGTAGGTCCAGGGGGACCAGGTGCCCTCGGTGCCAAACACGATCTCGCCGCGCTGCTGAATCTGGGCCAGCAGATCGCCGGAGTTATCGGCGCTGGCAGCGGTTTCGCTGGAAGTATCCGCTGCCGGTGCAGCAGAGGACGCTGCGGAGGAACCGCAGGCGGACAGCAGGGCGGCTGCCAGTACGGCAGCGGTCAATGCTTTCAGTTTCATATGTGCTTCTCCTTGGTTATGTAAAAACTTTTATTTATCTTCCACCAGACGCAAAAAAGCGCGGGTGCGCTCCTCGCGTGGGGCGGTAAAAATCTCTTTGGCGGGACCCTGTTCCACCACAACGCCGTGCTCCATGAACACGACCTGGTTAGAAACGTTGCGGGCAAAGCCCATCTCGTGGGTCACGACCAGCATTGTCATGCCATCGGCGGCCAGGTCCCGCATCACGGCCAGCACTTCCACGGTCAGCTCCGGGTCCAGCGCGCTGGTGGGCTCGTCAAAATAGATGATCTTGGGGTCGGTGGCAATGGCGCGGGCAATGGCCACGCGCTGCTGCTGCCCGCCGGAAAGCTGATTGGGGTAGCTGGCACCGCGGTTGCCTAGGCCGACCTTTTCCAGCGCTTTTTGGGCGCGGGCTTCGGCCTCATCCCTGGGCATTTTGCGGGCAACAATCAACCCTTCGGTCACGTTCTGCAGCGCGGTCTTATTCAAAAACAGGTTGTAATTCTGGAACACAAACGCTGTGTGGCGGCGGGCTTCGTACATCTCAGCGCGGCGCACATGGCCCAAATGGTAGGTCTGGCCGTCCAGCACCATAGTGCCGTCCTCGGCCTGGTCCAAAAAGTTGGCGCAGCGCAGCAGCGTGGTCTTGCCGGAACCGGAAGGCCCGATCAGCGAAACAACCTCGCCCTTGTGCACCGTCAGGTCCACGCCTTTCAGCACATCCAGCGTGCTGAACGATTTGCGGATTCCGGTGATTTTCAGCATCTCCTGCATGGCGGCACCTCCTCAGGAATTCTGGCTGAAGCCCTTGGCGTTCAGCTTTTTTTCGCCCCAGCGCTGGACCTGCGTCAGGATGGTGGAGAACATCAGGTAGATAAAGGCAACTTCCAGATAAAGCGGCAGCGATTCATAGGTGCGCGCCACAATGCGCTGGGTGGCCATAAACATCTCGGTTACCGTAATGTTTGCGGCAAGGGAGGTATCTTTGAGCAGGGAAATCAGCGAGTTGAACAGCGGCGGGAACGCCGTGCGCAGTGCCTGCGGCAGCACAATACGGCGCATCGTCTGCAGATAGGTCATGCCAACGCAGTACCCGGCTTCCATCTGACCAGCGGGAACAGATTCCAGCGCGGCGCGGATGGTCTCGGCGCAGTAGGCACCCTCATTGATGGCAAAGCAGGCCACAGCAGCCGGGAACGGGTCAATCAGTACGCCAAGGCTGGGCAGGCCGTAAAACACCACGAACAGCTGTACCAGCACCGGGGTGCCGCGGATGACCCAGACATAAAACCGGGCAAGTTGCCGCAGAACGGGGATTTTGGCGGTCTGCACAAGGGCAGTAATCAGCGCAATGACCAACGCAAGCGCAAAAGAAATGATTGTAAGCGGCAGGGTGACCGTAAGGCCGTTAATTAAAATCTTAGGAAAAGAGTCAATCAAAATGTCGACCAGACGTGTATTCACAGCGGAGTCCTTTCCGTTTTTGCAAAACAAGATAAAAATAGACAAACTACCCATCATTATACTAGGGTATGGGAGAAAAAGCAAATTAAATTTGCTTCATAAAATAAAGCAGAGTACAAAATGGCAGACAAAAACACAAAAGCCCGCTTGAAAAGCGGGCTTTTGTGCATAGAGGGGTGGGAAAGTATATAAAGGTCAGAAGATGGTAATGTAATAAATGGGAACTTAAAGGGGTTATACTCTGTTTTTCTCTTTCTTGTTACAAGTACATTATAACCTTGATTATTAAAATGTCAAATGCAATACTTGCAATTTTGTTTTGCTTTTATTATAATGATGCCCAGATAACTTAAAATAATTCAGCATATGCACAGAAAATAAAAGGGTTTTCGGTTTTGTAATGCCATACAAGGTTTATTTGCTTTATTTTATTTTTATTGTGCTCATTGACTAAAACTGACAGGAAGTGACTCGACATGGATGAATTAGACAGCAAAATCATCCAGCTTATGATGCGCAACGCCCGCATGCCGGTCAAGGAAATCGCCAAACAGGTCAACCTGACCAGTCCGGCGGTGTCCAGCCGTATCCACCGCATGGAGCAGGAGGGCATCATCGGCGGCTATACCGTGCGCCTGCACCACCCCGGCGAGAATAACCGAGTCCAGGCGTTGATTTCCATCCAGACGGCGGCATCGGAACGGGACCATTTCCTTAAAATGATCCAGGGCGAACCGCAGATCCTGCAGTGCTACCGCGTGACCGGCAGCTATAACTTTATCGTCAAGGTCAGCTGCCCCGGCATTGATGCACTGGAACACCTGCTGACCCACCTGCAAAAGATGGGCAACACCAACACCCAGATCATTCTTGCCACACCGCTGGACCGCAGTCTGAGCCTGGAAGGGGACGTATAAATGGAATTGCATATTTGTAAACAATGCGGTCTGGTGGCTCCCAAGGGAACTACCGTCTGCCCGCGCTGCGGCCGTGCGCTGCCCCCCACCAAAGCAGAAGCCAGCCGCCCGCGCTATACCATCCATGTGGACCCGGATATGGTTCAATACTGGGATGATGAAGACGAGGATGAATTTCCGCTGAAAGAGGATCCCTTTTTCATGTGGTATGGGGGCGAGCAACAGGAAGAGATGGGCACTGGGCATTACCTTGCAACGCTGCTGTTGTTTGCCATCCCGGTGGTGGGCCTTATCATGATGATTTACTGGAGCCTTTGCGGCAGCAAATGGGAGGAACGCCAGAAGCTGGCCACTGCCTGCATGATCAAGCGGCTGGTGGGGGACCTGGTCATTCTGGCCCTGCTGATTGCGGCGCACAGTGTGATCGTTGGCCTTTCTTACATGCCCATCCTGCTTGGCGGCATGGGTTATTAAAAGGAGGGAAGCACAGTGAAAGCAAGCGTGATTATCCCCAATCTGAATGGTGCTGGCTGGCTGCGGGATTCCATCGAATCCATCTGGGCGCAGACTGAGCAGGACTTTGAGCTGATCGTGATCGATAACGGCTCCACCGATGAAAGCCTCGAAATTGCCCGCAGCTACTGCGATAACCCCCGCTACCACCTGATCGAAAACAGCGAGAATACCGGTTTTTCCCATGCGGTCAACCAAGGCATCGCCATGGCCAAAGGCGAGTATATGGCCTTGTTCAATAACGATGCCTTTGCCGAACCGAACTGGTTGGAAGAGCTGCTGAAAACCGCTGAGAGCGACCCGAAGATTTTTGCGGTATCCAGCCTGATGCTGCGCTATTACGAGCCGGAACTGGCCGATGACGCCGGAGATTATGTGACGATTCTGGGTTTTGCCTGCAAGCGCGGCGACGGCCTGAAAGCCAGCCGCTACCAGAAGCCCTGCCGTATTTTTTCTGCCTGTGGCGGCGCAGCACTGTACAGAAAATCCATTTTGGATAAAATTGGCGTTTTTGACGAATTGTTTTTTGCCTACTATGAGGATGTTGACCTCAGTTGGCGCGCCAACAATTTTGGTTATAAAAACGTCTATTGCCCCACCGCAAAGTGCCGCCATATCTGCGGTGCCACCACCGGCGCGGTGCGGTATAACCCATTCAAAAGCATTCAGAGCGGCCGCAACAGCATTCTGCTGCCCTACAAAAACCAGCCGGTGGTCATGCTGGTTGTCAATTTTATCCCCATGCTGCTGGGCTATTTGTTGAAAGTTATCATGTTCCGTCACCGCGGCTTCGGCAATGATTATGCCAAGGGCTATGCGGAAGCCAAGATCGCCCTGCCCAAAATCAAAAAGCCCAAATTTTACTGGCGTAATCTGCCTAACTATTTATGGTGCGAGGGCAGCATGATCGTTGGGCTGTTCCGCTACCTGGTCTACCGCGTTCAGCGCGCGCTGAAAATTACCTGAAAGATAACGGAAGAAATAGAATAAAATAAAGCATGTGATTTCCCGCTAGACAAAGGTGGAAAAAGCACATGCTTTTTGTATTTGTGGAATCGTGTTATATCTAAGGCAATACCGCATAATTCTAAGTGCCGATACGGCGAGCGAGGTGCGGCAGATGCTAAGCCAAAAGCGCAGATAATACTGGATGTCTTATCGAGCATTTTGGCAACGCAGATGCCGTGCCGCAGCCGCCGGAGCGGTGCTTAAGTCGTCAGGTGGGAATTGTGCGGTGTTGCCCTAAATATGTCTATATTCTGTAGAGAAACGTAGGGGTACACACGAACATGTGGCTGATGAGGCAAGGCCCGGTGCGCGGGACGATGCAAGCATCGTCCCCTACAAATTTTGGCCAGGGCCATCACAATTTTATAAGGCAGAGTTGGAAGAAACCCTACAAATGCTTGCTGGGGTTTCGTGGATATTCGTTATTTTCTCCCGCGCTGCAATTCGATCCAGGCCAGGTCTCCGCGCTCCAGGCCGTGGATCAAAACCTCGGCAGTGGCAATGTTGGTGGCAACGGGGATGGCGCGGGTATCGCACAGGCGCAGCAGGGTAACGGCGTTCGGCTCATTGGGCCGGGCGTTGACGGGGTCGCGGAAAAACAGCAGCATATCAATTTCGCCGCAGGCAATCATGGAGGAAATCTGCTCGGCACCGCCGCGTGCACCGGGGTACAGGCAGCGAACCGGCAGCCCACAGGCATCGTGTACCACTTTGCCCGTCACGCCGGTGGCAACCAGTTCGTTCTGAGACAGAATACGCACATAGGCTGTGCAGAACTGGGCCAAAAGCTCTTTGCGGGAATCATGGGCAATCAATGCGATCCTCAAGGTGGGTGCCTCCTATAATTACAGTTATTTATGGCAACACCGCACAATTCCCGCCTTACGGCTTAAGCACCGCTCCGACGGCTGCGGCACGGCATCTGCGTTGCCAAAATGCTCGATAAGACATCCAGTATTATCGAGCATTTTGGCCTAGCAGCTGCCGCACCTCGCTCGCCGTATCGGCACTTAGAATTATGCGGTATTGCCTTATATAATATCATAGAATAGATTGCTGAAAAATGCAAGCCACCTTTGGTTAAACCACCCGTTAACCCCGAAAAAGCGTGCAGTGTTACCAAAAAACTTTATACGATTTTGGCAAAACCGCTTTGTGCGAATGTGCTATAATATGTACAATAAATACATAACCTGTAAGGCACCAAAAGCGCCGCACAGGCAAAGGAGGAAAAACGCTATGAAAAAATCCGCACAGACCGTCATTCGGGAAGGCGCCTGCTATACTATCGCTGCCGCCAATGGCCGCGTGCTGGAAGTTGCCGATTTCAACACCGAGAACGGCGCATCCATCCGCCTGTGGAGCTATGAGGGTCAGCCCTGGCAGCAATGGATTTTTGAGGAAGCCGCCGAAGGCCAGTACCGCATCAAAAACCGCTTTACCGGCAAGGTGATGGACCTGGCCATGAGTGGTGTTGTGAACGGAACCTGGGTGCACCAGTGGGAGAAAACCACCGGCAAGGGCCAGCGGTGGGAGATTGTTCCCGCCGATGGCGGCAAGGCCAAGATCCGCAATGTGCTGGCTGATAAGGTCATTGACCTGGTAGGCATGCGGGTCGATAACGGTACCCAGGCCCAGATCTGGCAGGATGTGTTTGGCGAAAACCAGCTGTGGAGCATCCAGCCCGTGCCGGATAAGCTGCTGCAAAAGGATATGCCAAAGCCGGAACCCAAGAAAACGGCCCCCAAGTCCACCCGCACCCAGACCGGCACTGGCCGCGCCAAAAAGACCGGCGGCAAAGGCGGACGCCGCGCAGCCAAGTAAAGCAGAGAAAACCGAATAAATAAAATTGAAACAGCCCGTTCATCCGGCAACAAACGGATGGACGGGCTGTTGCGGTTACATTTTGAAAGCCAAGGCAATACCGCATAATTCTAAGTGCCGATACGGCGAGCGAGGTGCGGCAGATGCCAAGCCAAAAGCGCAGATAATACTGGATGCTGCAAAGGTGAGCGCCGCCAGTGGCGGAAACAGCGAACCGAAGCAGGGGCAGCGGTCGCAGAGTGCGAAGGGCTTTTGCCCCCGAAGCACGATGCGGGTACCGCAACCCGACATTATCGAGCATTTTGGCAACGCAGATGCCGTGCCGCAGCTGCCGGAGCGGTGCTTAAGCCGCAAGGCGGGAATTGTGCGGTGTTGCCCCAAACTTTACTGGCGGATCATGCGGTAGCCAACGCCGATGTGGGTCTGGATATAGCGGGGGTGGCTGGGGTCTTCCTCAATTTTTTTGCGCAGCGTTGCCATAAATACGCGCAGGGACGGCGTATCCGATGCGGCCGGGCTGCCCCAGACTTCGTTCAGCAGATAGTTGTGGGTCAGCACTTTGCCGGTGTTCTTGGCCAGCACGCAGATCAGCTTGTACTCAATGGGGGTCAGGTGAATCTCCGTTCCGCCGCGGTACACACAGCCTGCGGCATAGTCAATGCGCAGTTCTCCGTTCTCGTATATGCTGGCCTGGTCACCTGCGCGGGAAGTATCATACCGCACACGGCGCAGCGCCACGCGCAGCCGGGCCAAAAGCTCCTCTACGCTGAACGGCTTGGTCAGGTAATCATCTGCACTGGCATCCAGGGCGGATACTTTGTCGGTATCATCACTGCGGGCCGAAACCACCAGAATGGGCACGTTGCTCCACCCGCGAATCTTGCGGATCACATCAATACCGTCCATATCCGGCAGGCCAAGGTCCAGCAAAATTACATCCGGCCGTGCCGAAGCAGCTTCCAACAGGGCACCGGCTCCGTTCTGTACACGGTGGTACTGATAATTGCGGGTTTCCAGTGTGGTGGAGATCAGCCGTGCAACAGCCGGGTCATCCTCCACCACAAGGATCAGCGGTTTATTCATACAGGGTCACCTCAGTTCGCGGGAGTGTAAAACGGAAGCAGGCACCGTGCGGTGCAGCGTTCTGTACATCGATCACACCGCCATGGGCGGCAACAATGGAACGGCACAAGGCCAGCCCAAGACCCAGCCCGCGGCGGCCATCGCTGCGGGTTTTGCCAAGGGTATAAAACATATCAAACAGCTTGTCCCGGCTTTCTTCCGGGATGCCGGGGCCGTCATCCGTTACGCAGATGCGGACAAATTTACCCTCCGGCGCGGCGAAAAGCTCGATGCGGGAATGTTCGGGGGTATATTTGATGGCGTTGTTGATGAGGTTCACCAGCACCTGCTCGATCAGCTGGGCGTCCATATCGGCCATCAGCAGGTCATCCGCTACGTTGGTCACAATGGTGTGGCGGGCAGCGTCATGGTCTAAATGAGCCAGTACATCGTCAAAAATGTCTTGAATCAGCTCCGGCTGAATGCGCAGGTTTACCTGGCCGTTCTCCATCCGGGTGATGGAAAGCAGATTTTCCACCAGATGGTTCAGCCAGTTGGCGTCCTCATAAATTGCGGCAGAAAGCTCCCGGCGCTTTTCCTCGGTCAGCAGGGGATTCTTCTCGGTCAAAATCAGCGCGTTGCCGGAAATGCTTGTCAGCGGGGTGCGCAGGTCATGGCTGATGCTGCGCAGCAGGTTGGCGCGCAGCTGTTCCTGGCGGGCGGCTTCCTCAATTTCGCGCCGGGCGCGGTTGGAGGCTTCTTTTTCCAGCGCCAGGGAACACACATCCAGGATGGATAATGCCAGATTGTGCTCATAGGTGCTGAACTCATGCAGCGCCGGGCAACTGCGGTAATCCGTCTGGGCGGGAGGGGGCAGAATCAGGGTTCCCGGTGCAATGTGCTCCGGCGCGGGGGCAAAGCAGACCGGGCGCTCCAACAGCTTGCCCAGCTGGGTGGCCGTTATCCGCAGAATGGTGTCAGGGTCCTCGGCCCCCAACAGGCTGCGGCTGGCTTCCAGCAGCACCTGCGAAGCATAGGCTTTGCGCTCGCTTTGGGCGGCCTGTACCTTGATACGCCCCGTCAGCGAGGAGCAGAGCAGCGAAACGCAGAGCATGACCACTGCCGTTACCATGTCGTCTGACCGGATGCGGAACTGCATAAAGGGGTCAATAAACATATAGTTGACCAGCATCACCGAGAACAGCGAAGCCACAACGCCGTACACCAACCCCGATGTAAAGACGTTGATATACATGACGCCCAGGATATAGGTCAGGATATAGTTGGAAGAAACAAAATCCAGCCGGAAAAATACCCAGCTTGTCAGCGTACACAGCGCAAGGACCAATGCGGTCAGGGCGCAGTCCCGCAGCCAACGCAGGGCAGGTTCGCGTTGCGGCATGGGTGCAGGCTCCTTTCCACTACAGGGCAGGGAATGCGGCAAGGCGGCCCAGCACTGTATTTGTCCTATTATAACATATTGCCGAACTCTTTGATACAAACGGAATAATCTTTATATAAATTTAATGTAGGCCTACCCGATCCGCGGCAGCCCCGGCACTTTTTTGCACGCTGGGCGGGGCATTGGTTGAAATCAGGCCGCAAATCGGTTATACTATTTTGTAATAATTGGATTGTTCTGCCCTGCGGGCGGTATTGCCATATAAAAAGGAGTGTTTTTACAATGTCCCATACCGTTATGGTGACCGGTGCCGATGGCTTTATCGGCAGCCATCTGGCCGAAGAGCTGGTAAAAAGCGGCGAGAAAGTGCGTGCTTTCTGCCTGTATAACTCGTTTGGTTCCCTGGGCTGGATCGATACCCTGCCCCCGGAGATCCGCAATGAAATGGATATCTTTATGGGCGATGTACGTGACCCCAACGGCGTGCGTACTGCCATGCGCGGGCAGGAGCGCGTGTTCCATCTGGCTGCCCTGATTGCCATTCCGTTCAGCTACCACAGCCCGGACAGTTATGTGGATACCAACATCAAGGGCACCCTGAACGTGCTGAACGCCGCCCGCGAGCTGGGCACCCAGCGCGTGATGGTTACTTCCACCAGCGAAGTGTACGGCACCGCCCAGTATGTGCCCATTGACGAGCACCACCCGTTCCAGGGCCAGAGCCCCTACTCTGCCACCAAGATCGGCGCGGACCGCCTGGCCGAAAGCTTTTACCGCAGCTTTGACCTGCCGGTTTCCATTGTGCGCCCCTTCAACACCTATGGCCCGCGCCAGAGCGGCCGCGCCATCATCCCCACCATCATCACCCAGCTGCTGGCCGGCCAGCAGGAGATCAAGCTGGGCAGCCTGACCCCCACACGCGACTTTAACTATGTCAAGGACACCGCCCACGGCTTTATGGCCATTGCGGACTGCGATGCCGCCATTGGCCAGGAAATCAACATTGCCACCGGCGTGGAACATTCCATCGGCGATTTGGCCAATGAGCTGATTGCCCAGATCAACCCCAGCGCCAGGATCGTCTGCGAAGCCGAGCGCCTGCGCCCCGAAAAGAGCGAGGTCAACCGCCTGCTGGGCGATGCCACCAAGCTGCGTACCCTGACCGATTGGAAACCGCAGTATACCTTTGAACAGGGCCTTGCCGAAACCATTGAGTTCCTGCGCGGCAACCTGGACCAGTACAAGGTCGGCCAGTACATTCTGTAAGGGCGGTTGTAAGGAAGTTTTATGCCAATAAAATTACAAAAGCTGCCCGCCGCTGTGCGGTGGGGGCTGGCTGTGCTGTGCGCCGCCGTGTGCGGCGTGCTGTGGGCCTATTACTGGCGGGTGTTCTTTGGGCTGGATAACCGTGTGTCCCCCCTGGTGGTTACACTGGGGTGTGCGGCCTTTCTGGAAGTATGTCTGCTGGCCGGGTATTGTGTGCGGCGGTTTGCAAAAGGATTTGCGGCAAAAGGGGCCGTGTGCATCTTTTTGTGCGGGCTGCTGTTTGCATTTGCCAACCCGCCGCTGCAAACGCCGGACGAAGCCGACCATTACCTGCGCACCTATGCCATCTCCACCGGGCACTTTGATTTTGATGCTTCCCGCACCTACCCGGACGATGTGGCATACCTGCTGGAAGCGTTCCCCGGTGCATGGGTGAATGCGCATACCTCTGCCGGTGTGGGCACTGACCCCGATACCGGGGCGGAAAAAGCCTATAACACCGCGGGCTATGCCCTGAAGCAATACGGCAAGGACGGCGCAGTGCAGGGCATGGCGGACAGCTTTGCCCTGTACCTGGCGCACGATGTGCGGAATTCTGTGCCGGACCCGGTCAGCGAGCCGGTCAGCTTTCTGGTCATTCCATTCCTGCCGGGTGCGGTTGGTATGGCGCTGGCACGCCTGCTGGGCTTTGGCGCGCTGGGCTGCCTATATGGCGGGCGCATCGTCAACCTGCTGGCCTACACGCTGTTGTGCGCGTTGGCGCTGGCCAAAGCGGAGCGTTACCGCCCGGTCTTTGCGGCCATTATGCTGCTGCCGATGTCGCTTTTTATGGGGGCGTCGCTGAGCTATGATGCAACCCTGCTGGGCTGCTATTACCTGATGCTTGCCCTGCTGACCCGCAAGGAGTGGAACACCCAAACGGCGGGCATTTACACCGCCGCCTGCATCTTTGTCAATATCGCCAAACCGTACCTGAACCTTTTGTGGGTCCTGCCCATCTTTTTGGTGGCAAAACGGGAATGGCACGCCAAGGGACGCCGCCCGCTGTGGGCGCTGGGCGGCTTTGGCGGTGCTATGGCCGTTACCCTGCTGACGGAATGGTACGGAACGGCGTTCCGTTATAACTATCCCATCATTGAGCGCCAGGGCGGCAGCACGGTAAACGGCGGTGAACAGCTGGCCTTTGTGCTGCGCAACCCTCTGCGGACCATTGCTGCGTTCTGGGGGACCCTGGGAGAGAATGATTTCTTTATTGGGCAGCTCGGCCTGTTCGGCTGGAAGGACCTGCCCATCAGCTTTTTGAACCTGACCGGCCCGCTGGTGCTGCTGTTGGCCGCCCTGCTGGCTGCTGCGCAGCCAAAACGCGCCGATGCGTTCCCCACCCGCCGCCGCGTGGGCGGGGCGGCGCTGCTGACGCTGGTGTACGCCGCCGGTGCCATGGCAGCCATGTATATCACCTATACCCCGGTGGGCATGGTGCGCATTGTGGGGCTGCAGGCGCGGTATTTCCTCTGCGTCTGGCTGGCATTGCTGCCCGCCCTGGCCGTGCTGCTGCGCAAAACCATCCGCCCCGCCATCACGGAAGAAAAGGCCGAAGCGGCCATCACCCCGCTGTGCGCCTGCTATGCCGTTTTGGGCGCTGTGCTGCTCTTCCAGCATTACTTTGTGGGGCCGGTGTACGTCGTATACGCGTGAGCTGGCTTACGCGTATACGAGAGAATAGTTAAAAATAATGGCGGTGTGCCTGCGGCACGATCAAATCTGCGGTTTTTCGCGGCTTTTGCGTGATAGTCTGCGAATATAGAATCAGCCTTTATATGCTACCTTGCCCCAAATTTCTGAGCCGCCCACCGGGCGGCGGTCCACCAACATGATTCTCTATTATTTTTAAATTTCAATCCGGGAGGTGCTGTACCGTGCAGATTGTATTCGGCCTGCTGTTTTTGCTGTTCTTCTCCGCATGCTGTCTGTGCGTGGCGGCATGCACCCGGTTCGATGCCGCCCTGCTGCCGCTGCCCGCTTTGTGCGGGTCGGCCGTGGTGCTGTATCTGCTTTCCCTGCTGGGGCTTTTGCAGTTCGGCCATTTTATCATCATGGCGGTCTGGCTGGCCGGCGGGGTTTATTTTGGGGTGCGTGCCGGGTGGCGGGCTATCCGGCAGGCACTGTTCAGCCCCGGCTTTTTGCTGTTTGTGGGCGGCAGCTGCTTTTTGTGGGTGCTGTTTGCTTTGCAGCAGCCCATGTTTACCCAGTGGGATGAATTTACCGCCTGGGGCCTTGCCCCCAAGATGGTGGCGGAGCGCGCTGCGCTGTATGTGGCGGATCCCATCAACCTGACGGCGAGCTTTACCTACCCGGCAACCAGCCTGGTTTCCTATCTCTTCCAGCGCGTACCGGGCCAGTTTTATGAATGGCAGTGCCTGGCCGGGCTGGATATTTTGTTCCTGGCCTGCATTGCCCCGGCGGCAGCCATGCCGCGCAAAAACTGGGCGGGTGCTGTGTTGGTGTTTGCTGCGGGCTTTCTTCTGCCGTTCTTTTTCAGCGTGGTTCCGGCGGGCACCCCATCCACCATGTACGCCAACGCCATGGCGGATACCCCCCTGGCGCTGCTGTTTGGCGGAACCCTGTGCCTGTATGCCGCGGCGGGCGGGCGCAAAACCGGCTTTTTTGCCTGTGCCATGCCACTTGCCGTGCTGACCATGACCAAAGATATCGGTTTTGCCTATGCCTTGATCGTTACGTTCCTGATCGGGCTGGATCAGCTGTTCGGTACGCCGCACCCGGATACAAAGCCTGCCCGCATTTTCGGCGTATCGCTGGCAAAATGCAGTATTCTGGCGGCGGTGGTGCTGGCGGTGTTTATCAGCTGGAACCGCTATACCGCCGCCGTGACCCCAACCGAAACCACTGGGGCCAGCGTGGGCAGCGCGGGCCTGAGCTATGGTGCTGTGCTGACCGGCGGCATCAAGCAGCTGCTGGGCATTGGGCGCGAAGAACGCTTTGCCCAGATCATGCAGAGCATGGGCCAGGCATTTTTGTACCGCCGCGTCTGTTTGGTGGGCGCGCCCATCATGGCTGTCAGCTGCATTCTGCTGCTGTTCACGGCGGCCTTTGTGGCAGCGC
>ULWC01001752.1_pt1 | contig 19714 bp, 10 predicted proteins | sample 1959931 | NCBI WGS metagenome assembly ULWC01 (sample SAMEA4835801, study PRJEB28245) | human gut metagenome | biome: gut microbiome; material: fecal sample | place: Denmark | collected 2008
GTAGTCCGCGTACCCATTCCCTCGCCGCTAAATTATCATTTCGTGAACAGCAATTCCCTATATTTCGGCAACGGCCAGATCTCGTCATCAACTTCCATTTCGAGGTGATCGATGTGGTCACGTATCTTTTCCAGATAAGGACGGACATTTTCTTCGTAGGCGAAAGCCTTGTCCTTGTAGCTATCCATGTGATTGGCAACTTTACGGGCTTCGGTCATTTCGCGTACCAGAACCTTGATGGACGTTACTCGTTTGGATATTTCACGTATCAGTTCCTTGCGGTCAGCACTCAGTACTTCGTATTCTTCGGGAGAGAAAATTTCTTTGAGTCCACGTAAATTCTCTAACAGACGGTTTTGGTAGCTGACTGCAATGGGGACAATGTGATTGATGGCCAGATCACCCAGTACACGGCTTTCTATTTGTACTTTCATCGTGTACTTTTCCAGTTCCACTTCCAGGCGGCAGGCAAGCTCTGTTTCATTGAAGATGCGTTCACCTATCAGTACGGAACGAGACTGGTTATCCATATAATGCATCAGAGCTTCGGGTACGTGGCAGATGTTCGTTAATCCGCGACGGGCAGCTTCTTTTTTCCATTGATCTGAATAGCCGTCACCTTCGAATCGGATAGCTTCGGAAGCAATAATGGTTTCTTTCAAAACACGGAAGATGGCTTCATCTTTACCGATTCCTTCTTCCATCAACTTGTCGATAGAGGCTTTGAATTCATTTAACTGGTTTGCCATAGCTGCATTTATGGCAATCATGGCAGCGGCACAGTTGGAAGAAGAACCGGCAGCACGGAATTCAAAACGATTTCCGGTGAAAGCAAACGGAGAAGTACGGTTGCGGTCTGTCGTGTCGAGAAGGATTTCAGGAATACGTCCGATTCCTAATTTAAGGGTTGTCTTCTCTTCAGCCGTCATCTTGTCATCGCCTACCTGGCGTACGATATCATCCAGAGTAGCTGATAATTGTCTGCCCAGGAATATGGACAGAATAGCGGGCGGTGCTTCATTGGCACCCAGACGGTGGCTGTTGCCGGCACTCATGATAGAGGCACGCAGCAAATTCTGATTCTTATAGACCATCATCAGTACATTCACCAGGAAAGTCAGGAAAAGCATGTTGCCTTTAGGATTCTTGCCGGGTGCAAAAAGATTGATGCCGGTATCAGTGCAGAGTGACCAGTTGTTGTGTTTTCCCGAACCGTTTACACCGCTGTATGGCTTTTCATGCAGCAATACGGCAAAGTTATGCTTACGGGCAATACGTTTCATCAGGTCCATTACTAACTGGTTATGATCGTTGGCAAGGTTGGCATTCTCAAAGATGGGAGCCAGTTCAAACTGGTTGGGTGCAACCTCGTTATGGCGTGTTTTTGCCGGAATACCCAGTTTGTGACATTCTATTTCCAGTTCTTTCATAAAGGCTGTTACCCGTGGCGGAATAGAACCGAAATAGTGGTCTTCCAACTGTTGGTCTTTGGCGGAAGAATGTCCCATTAGCGTGCGTCCGGTCAGGCAAAGGTCGGGGCGGGCGTTGTATAGGGCAGAGTCTACCAGGAAGTATTCCTGTTCCCAGCCTAAATTAGTAAACACGCGGGTTACATTTTTATCGAATAACTGGCATACTTCCGTGGCAGCTTTATCTACGGCACCGAGTGCTTTCAGCAATGGAGTTTTGTAGTCCAGCGCTTCGCCGGTATATGAGATGAAGATTGTAGGGATACACAGAGTTGTATCTACCACGAAGGCGGGAGAGGAAACATCCCATGCTGTATATCCGCGTGCTTCAAATGTATTACGGATACCTCCGTTGGGGAAAGAAGAAGCGTCCGGTTCCTGTTGGATGAGCAATTTGCCGGAGAAGCGTTCAATTACATTTGAATTTTCTCCGAATTCGATGAATCCATCATGTTTCTCAGCTGTACCATCCGTCAGCGGTTGAAACCAGTGAGTGTAATGAGTAACGTTCAGGGATTTGGCCCAACTTTTCATGCCGTTTGCTATCAGGTCAGCTATCTCTCTACTGATGGGAGTCCCTTTTTCGATAGCATCTGTTACAGCTTTGTAAGCTTCTCTGGGTAGATATTCCTGCATTTTCTTACGGTCGAACACGTGGCTTCCGTAGTAATCGGATAATTTGTTCGAAGGGGTTGTAACTTCAAGAGGGCGCCGGTTGGCAAGCTCTTGCAAGGCGTAAAATCTCATTTTTGACATATTTGTCCTTCTTTTGTTGGTTGTTGGGCGCAAAATTATATGTTTTTTCCGGAAGTACCCCTATTTTTTAGGGGGTATTATTGAAAATAATGTGTTTTTTATGCGGATACCCCCTGAAATATTCGGGGATGTTACAGAGAAAACTCTTTTAGGGGATTTTATCTCCGCTCTTTTCTATATTGAAGTTATATCTGGGCTGTAATGAAGAATCTTTCATCAGGTTTCTTAAAAAGAGAGGTATTTCGTCGTTTTACAACCTTTTTTTCTATATTTGTCCCTATATATTTGGAGGTATTGCCGTTGAAACGCGTCTTTTGTATAGGAACCTTGCTATGTCTTTTGCTTTCAGCTTGTCCGAAAGTGCAGGCAGCTTCTATCCCTGATCCTTACGATGCGAGCTTGCTTTCTGCGGACTCTATAATGAAGAAAGTCATCTTCTTTGCTCCTTTTTATGAAAGTATTATCGACGACTATAGAGCCGATCTTTATATTAAGGGAAAAGTGAATCTTCGCAAGAAAAATCACATCTTACGCTTTATTCCTACCATGTTCCGCATCCGGAAAGGAGTGAGGGAGTATATGATGGAAACTTATAGTGACTTGCATTTTACTGCTCCCGACATTTATGATCAGAAAGTAAAAGCCAGTGTCGGTACCACTTCCGAGTTTTGGGAACTGGACGGAAGGTTGCCGGAATATTTCCATGTTAATATCTACGCTTCTACCTTATTATATGATAAGCTTCTTTCGCCTTTGGCTCCAAATGCGATGAAATATTATTCTTATCATGTCGATTCGGTAATGGGTAAAGTGCATGATTTGCAATATAAGATTAGTTTCAAACCGAAAAGCAAAAGCTTTCAGTTGGTCAGCGGTCACATGGTGGTCAGTGAGAATGTCTGGAGTGTGCGTGAGATGCATTTTAGTGGACGTTCTGAAATGTTGCGTTTCAACAATATGATACGTATGGGAGATGTGGGTGAATCGGATGAGTTTTTGCCTGTACATTATGATGTGGATGCCACTTTCCGCTTTCTGGGCAATGTGGTCGATGCCAATTATATTGCTGCTCTCGATTATAAAACCATTATTCAGAAAGACCCTTCACGGATGGACCGGAAAAGATTGAAGAGCAAGTATGATCTGTCGGAGTCCTACACATTGCGCAGTGATACGAATGCCAACAAGAAGGATAGTTCTTATTTTGAGAGTATACGTCCCATTCCGTTGACTGTACATGAACAGGACTTATATAAAGATTTCTTTTTAAGCCGTGATACTTCATATCGATATAAGAAACCCAAAAATAAGAATCTGGAATTCTGGGGACAGATAGGTGATGCGCTTATCAGCCGCTATACAGTAGATCTTTCGAAACTGGGCAGTGTGCGCTGTTCACCGCTTATCAATCCATTCTTGTTGAGTTATAGCGGGAAGAATGGTTTTTCTTACCGGCAGGAATTTAAGTACAACCGTATTTTTACGGGCGACCGTTTGTTACGTATCGTTCCCAGATTGGGTTATAACTTCAAGTATAATGAGTTTTATTGGTCGATAAAGTCAGATTTTGATTACTGGCCACGTAAGCGCGCGGCCCTTCACGTTAACCTGGGTAACGGCCACCGCATTTATAGTAGTAGGATGCTGGATGAATTGAAAAACATTCCGGATAGTGTTTTCGATTTTGATCAGATACAACTGGATTACTTTAATGACTTATACTTGCAGGTGCGCCATAGCTGGGAAGTTGTGAACGGTCTGTCACTGGATGTCGGTTTCTCCATGCATAAGCGTACGGAGGCCAATCGTTCGATGTATGTATCCACGAGGGCGACTTCGCGAAGTGTAGGCTCCTCTTCAGAAGTTTATCCTGATTGGACAGAGAAAATGCGTCATTCTTACAATAGTTTTGCTCCGCGTGTCCGTCTGACGTGGACGCCCGGTCAGTATTACTATATGAATGGGGATCGTAAAGTGAATTTACATTCCAAATATCCCAGTTTTTCAGTGGACTGGGAGCGGGGCATTAATGGGGTTTTTAAAAGTACCGGTACGTATGAGCGTGTAGAGGTGGATATTCAGCACTCCATTCCCTTGGGGTTGATGCGTGATTTTTATCTCCGCTTTGGATGGGGTGCTTTTACTAATCAAAAAGATATATACTTTGTGGATTTTGCCAATTTTACCCGTTCCAATCTTCCCGTGGGATGGAATGATGAAATTGGCGGTGTATTCCAGTTGCTTGACGGGCGGTGGTATAATTCCTCCCGTAAATATCTCCGTGGGCATTTGACGTATGAATCTCCCTTCCTGATGTTGCGTCATTTGGTGAAGTATACACAGCATGTGCTCAATGAGCGTCTTTATCTGAATGCTTTGGTTGTTCCGCATCTGAACCCTTATGTTGAGGTTGGTTATGGCATCGGCACCAATATTTTTGATTTCGGAGTCTTTGGCAGCTTTGCCAATTGGAAATTTAAGGAGATAGGTTGCAAATTCACTTTTGAGTTATTCAACCGATAATCTTTAAGTTTTTCCTGTATTTCTGTTATTAACTTCCTTTATAAATTACCCGGCTTTCGTGTTATTGTAGTTTAGAAAAACAGTGTTCTATGTTCTATAACATGCAATGACGTATTCGATGAAAGTATAGTATTTTCTCTGATTATCAATTGTTTATTTGTTTTTGACGTATTGATAACGTATTCTGAATTTTGAATTGACGTATTTAAGAATGGGTACTTAGGGCTTCTTTTATTGCATTTTACTCTATGTTTGCAGTGTTCAATTGAGAACGAAACCGAGAATTGTTAATCTTAATTTAGTAAAACTTATGAAAAAGTTATTATCAGTTTTATTTTTACTGAGCTTTACCTTAGCTTCTGCTGTATATGCACAAGATATACAGATAAAAGGTACGGTGGTAAGTGGTGCGGACAATGAACCCTTACCTGGAGTAAATGTGGTGGTGAAAGGTAATGCCACTACGGGAACAATCACCGGTATAGACGGTGAATTTGCTTTGTCGGTTCCCTCCGACGCAATCCTTTCTATTTCTTATATAGGATTCAAATCACAGGAAGTTTCGGTTAGTGGCAAGCGTGAACTGAAAATTGTTCTGCAAGAGGATTCTGAAGCGCTGGATGAAGTGGTGGTAGTGGGTTACGGTGTGCAAAAGAAGAGTGTAGTCACTGCTTCTATTGCCAAGGTAAGCAGCGAAGACATTGCCGGAAAGGCTCCTGTTCGCATGGATAATGCATTGAAGGGACTGGCTGCCGGTGTAGATGTAACTTCGGCTTCAGGACAACCGGGTGATTCTCCTCGCGTACGTGTACGTGGTATCGGTACTATTAATAATAGTGATCCGCTTTATATCGTGGACGGTATGCCTATCGGAGGTGGCCTTGACTTTGTGAATCCGAATGATATCGAATCTATCGAAGTTTTGAAAGATGCTGCATCCGGAGCTATTTATGGTGCACGTGCTGCCAATGGTGTTATCCTCGTTACCACCAAAAAGGGTAAGATGGGGAAGGCACAAATTAATTATAATTTTTCTTATGGCTGGCAGAGTGCATGGAAGCAACGTGACGTAACAAGTGCTACGGATTATGCTATTTTGCAGAATGAAAGTCGCGTGAACGGTGGCCAGGCTCCGGTGTATGCTGATCCCTACAATTTGATAGATGCTAATGGACAAGCCATCACAGGTTTTGGTACAGATTGGCAGAATCTGGTGTTCAATGACAATGCACCAGTGGTGAATCATGATGTAACTATCAGTGGAGCATCTGAAAAAATAAATTATTATCTCTCATTGGGATATTATACGCAAGATGGTATTGTTGGTGGTAACTACGGGCAATCTAATTATGACCGTCTGACTATTCGCTCTAACACACAGTACAATCTGATTGATGCTTCCAAGGAACGTAGCTTCCTTAATAAGTTGGATTTGGGTGTAAATATCGCTTATATGCGCACACACTCCACCGGCATCTCCACTAACTCAGAATTCGGTTCTGCTTTGGGATCCGCTCTCTATTTGTCTCCTATATTGACACCTACATTGACAGGGGATGCAGCAACTGAAATGATAGACTATTATAAGGCTTATGACCTGCCTCGTGATGCAAATGGAAATCCCTATACAGTGCCCGGTTATGGTGGCGCTTATCAGGAAATGAACAATCCGATGGCCATGATGACGTTAAATCCTCAGAAGAATTGGTCACATAAGTTTGTACCCAAGTTTTCTTTTGACTTGCAGTTGTGGGATAATCTGAAATATCACTTTAGTTACAGTGCTGATATGGGTTTTTGGGGATATGACAAGGCCACAACTTCCCGTTTCTATCTTTCAGGCAATAATAATGCTTCACATACCAGTGTGGAAGCCAATAAGGAGCAGAATGTTACATGGCAGTTAGAAAATACTTTGACTTATGATAAGACTATTGGTAAGCATACCTTTGGTGTGGTATTGGGACAGTCTGCTTTAAAATACAAGGGTGATTATTTGAAGGGTAATCGTTGGAATCTGGTTAATCCTGATAAACCTTCCATTGACTATGCTACGGGAAATATCGAATATACTTATAAGACAGATGGAGATGGTAATTATATATTGGATAAAGATGGAAATAAAATCATATCCACTACTACTGTTCAGTATGGTACATCAGGTGCTCCCCGTGTGGAACACACTATGTCATCCCTCTTTGCCCGTTTCAGTTATAACTATGACGAACGTTATATGATTCAGGCTACGATACGTCGTGATGGTTCAAGCCGTTTTGGTCCTAACAATAAGTATGGTACATTTCCTTCTGTATCTGCAGGCTGGAATGTGATGAATGAGGCATTTATGGAAAATACACGTGAATGGCTTTCTAACTTAAAAATTCGTGCTAGTTGGGGTAAGAATGGTAATGACAATATAGATGAGTTCGGGTATACCTCACTTACGGCTATGGGTAATAATGTGCTTCTTGGTAGAGATGCCGTCAAGTATATCGGATCAAAGGCGCAGCGCCTGGCCAATCCTGATTTGAAGTGGGAAGAAAGTGAACAGACTGACTTTGGTATCGACTTAGGTTTCTTTAACAACGCATTGACAGTCAGCGCCGATTATTATATCAAGAAGACCAATGGCATGATTATGGAGATGCCTATTCCGAGTTATGTAGGTGAAAGCAAACCTTTGGGAAACGTGGGTGACATGGAAAATAGCGGCTTTGAGTTTGAGATTAGCTACAAGTGGAATATTTCGGATGCTAAATTTGCTGTCAAGGGTAATGCCACTTATCTTAAAAATACATTGAAGAACTTAGGTAATGACACTGGCTATATGGATTTTGATGGTATTCAAGGATTGTCCGGTGGTGGTACGCGTGGGTCAAACGGACAGCCTTTTCCGTACTTCTTCGGCTATAAGACTGACGGGATATTCCAAAATATGGACGAGGTCCGTGCTTATGTCAATAAGGATGGGGCTATGATAATGCCGAATGCCGTTCCCGGTGATACGCGCTTTGTGGATGTGAACGGTGACGGAAGTATTTCGGCTGATGACCGTACCAATATCGGTAATGGTACGCCTGACTGGACTTATGGTTTAAACTTCAATGCCGACTGGAAAGGTTTCGACTTCAATATTTTCTTCCAGGGTGTAGCCGGTGCTGATATTTTTGATGCTACTTATCGTACCGATGTTGCTTCAGGTAACTATCCTTCCTGGATGCTAGGTCGCTGGACCGGTGAGGGAACTTCTAATAAGTATCCCCGTTTGGCAGTGGGTGATGCCACAAACTGGATGGTATCCGACCTTTATGTATGTGATGGTTCTTACCTTCGTCTCAAGAATATCACTTTGGGGTATACATTACCTAAGGCTCTTACTCGTAAACTTACTATCGAACGTTTACGCTTTTATGTGCAGGCTGAGAATCTGGTGACTTGGACAAAGTATTGGGGCTTTGATCCTGAAATCTCTTCCGGTCCTGATGGCATTAAATCTCTTGGTATCGATCGTGGTGTTTATCCACAGGCTCGTACCTTTACTGTAGGTGTAAACGTTTCTTTCTAATCTAAAAAATCAAGAAATATATGAAAACAAATAAGATATTAGCAATAGGCTTACTTTCTGTCGCCACGATGCTAACTGCCGGTTGTAGTGACAGTTTCCTTGAGGTGGAAAACCCCACAGGTGAACCTTTGGAAGATTATTATACTACGGATGCGCATATTCAGGAGGCACTGATTGCGGCTTATGATCCTATTCATTGGGCCGACTGGGGATTGGGACAGTATAATGCCCTGAATATTGATGCTGAAATCATGGGTGACAATTTCTGGGTAGGCGGTGCCACTAAGACGGATATGCAGAATTGGCATATGCTTTTCAATTATGAAGGTAATGAGAACAATACACTCAGTTCTCTTTGGACAGTAGACTATTCGGGCGTTAAGCGTTGTAATGATTTGCTGAAGTATTTGGATTGGGCTACTGATGTTACACCAGAAAATCGCAATAGCTATGAGATGCAGGCGCGTTGTTTACGTGTGTTCTATTATAATATGCTGTGGCATTATTTCGGCAATGTTCCTTTCTATCTGGAGAATCTTTCCAAGCCTCCCTATACAGCTCCACAATACAAGGCCGACGATGTTTACAATGAACTGATTGTGGAATTGGAAGCTGTGATAGATTCGAAAGTGTTACCTTTGAAGTACTATAAGACTGCTAAAGGGGAAAATGATGACAGTCAGTTGGGACGCGTCACTCAGTCTATGGCTTATATGATGTATGCTGAAATGGTGATGTATCAGAACGATGAGGCTCGTTTTGCAAAAGCTCTTGGCTATATGAAAGAGATTATAGCAGACTCCAACTTTCAGTTGGTGACCGATTATGCTTCCATCTGGGACACAACCGGTGAGTGGTGTAATGAGTCTATTTGGGAAATCAATTACGAGCAGACTAACTCTGAACGTGGATGGGGAAGTCCGTTGGCTATTGGTGGTACTGTGCTTCCTACACTGATTTCACCCAATACATTTACTGCTGATCCAGATTGGACAGGTGAAGGCTGGGGATTTTTGCCAATGCGCCTCGAAACCTATGAAATGTTTAGCAGTACGGACAAACGTCGCGATGCTACTTGCTGGGATGTGCGTGGAACGGAGTATACCGCCCGCTATCAGGATACCCATATTTGGTTACGCAAGTACCGTCCGTATGACCGGAATTTTAAGAGTGCTCCATTCGACCAGAACTTGAATTACAATAATAATTACCGTTATTATCGCTATGCCGAAACGTTGCTTAATGCAGCTGAACTGTCTCTCCGCACCGGCGGCAGCGCAACCGGTGAAGCCAAGACGTGGCTGAATGCAGTCCGCACCCGTGCCGGACTGTCAGAACTCTCCACAGCTACCGTGGACGATATACTCACCGAGCGTCGTCTTGAGTTTGTGGGCGAAGGTAAACGTTATTTCGACTTGGTGCGTGCTGAGGGTATCAACGGAGCTTCATCCAAGAATAAGGCTACTACGGCACTTATTCCCGATGAATATGGTTATCGCACTAATTCCTGGAATTCGAAGAAGAAATATATTCCTATCGCGCAGGGTGAGTTGGATTCCGATCCGGCCTTGGTCCAGAACGATTATAAATAGTTTCCCATAACTTTATTAAAGAATAAACGATATGAAAAATATTTTTAAATATATGGCAGGGGTGTTGATTGCAAGTTTTGCAATGACTGCATGTTCGCCCGAAGATTTTACGGGTGCAAATGGAGATATCCCGCAAGCTTCAGATTATGCTGACAATTTTAAAGTGACTGTAGATCAGTCAACCAATTATGCGAATTTTGAATTTACTTCCGCTCCTGGAATTACTCCGGTTTGGATTATTGATGGTGCAACTTATTCGTCGGCATTTAGCTTTTCAAAGTATTATCGTAAAAAAGGTACATATACTGTAGAATGCAAAGTGAAGAATGCTAATGGGTTCAGTGATGGTTCTGTTGTGAAAACTTTTGTTGTAGAGAAAACAAAGATGACCGGTTTCGGTGGTTTCGTAGAAGATAGTAACTACAATCTTTTCAAGGGATTGGAGCTTCCGAACAATCCCGGTAATAATGATAATCCAGCACATAATCCTGCATTTTGGTATGCTCCGGGATGGAATATGATAGATGCTCCTCGATGCGTTTTATCTAAGGGAGCTTATACCATTACTCTTCCTGAGGCTACTACTGATCAGTGGCAGGCACAGATGGCAATCAATACAGGGCTGTCTATTTCTGCTAGCAAGCATTATGATTTTTCTGTTATTCTCACATCTTCTACAGCGCATAAAAACGTGAAGGTGAAAATCTGTCAAGCTGATAATGATAATATTATTCTTATGGATAAGAACTTCGCTCTTGATGCGGGAGAGCCCAAAGCATTGTGGGGGGCGGATCTTGAAATCTATAGCGCAGACCCTGAAAACATACCAGTAACTGACTTTAGTAATGTTAAGGTTGTATTCGATTTTGGTGGAAATGCGGCGAACACAGAAGTTAGCATTGAAAGTTTTGTACTGAAAGATCATGCTAATGATGATGGAACTGAAATACCCAAAGAACTAGTTACTCCGTTTGATTATAATGATGCGGCTAATATTTGGAAAGCTGTGGATGAGAATTCTACTTTTACTCAGGAACTTTTTTTTGGTGATGATGGTTGGGGGGCGATTGACTGTAATCCGGAAACCACACACGAGGGTAGTAAGCATACAATAGTAGTTCCTGTATTGACATCTGCAGCTGAGATATGGCGTGCTCAATGGAAATTTCATACAGACCTTTCGGCTACAGTTGATGATACTGTGGACTTCTCGGTGAAGATTAATTCTACTGTCAAGTTACCCGGTATGATAGTCAAATTGACAAAAGATGGTGATGATGAAAATTTCTTCTTCGCTAACCAAGAAGTAATCCCCGCAGGAGATTTTGTATTCAAAATAGAAAATGCAAAGTTATCTAAAGATGAAGATGCTCCGAAACTGATGCTCGTCTTTGGTTTTGGCGGGGCTCCTGAAGGTGCTGTAATTACTATAAGTGAAATCACGGTCATTAAAAAATAGGGCTGAATGGCCTGTTTGATAAATTGTTTACTGAAACTTGGGAATAGAATATATTCCTTATAAATGGAAGGGGAAGGACGTGATCTTATGAATATTGAGATTTCATTCTACCCCCTTCTTTACAGAAAACAGTTCATAGGTCATTCCATTCGACAACTGAATATTATCGAACTAAATATGTTGATAATGAAATATAACTATGTTTTATCTTTGTTGTTTATAGTGTTAATCGCTTGCGGAAATAGCGATGATGAATTGGATCCATTATCTGATAATGTAACATTGACATGCTCTCCTGAAAAGCTAGAAGCTGTTGCTATAGAAGCTATTTATACGCTAAATATTACTTGTAGCGGCGTTGAATGGACAGCTTTTGCCAGTGATGATTGTACCTCTTGGGTGAAAGTAAAAGTGCTGGATTCTTCTTTGGATAAAGGGAAAGTCGCCGTTACTGTGAATGTAAATTCGGGAACAACTGATCGCAACGGTTCTGTAATCATTAAATCCGGAGCAAAGCGTGTTGTGGTACCTGTGACGCAAGGAACCCCAATGTCTGTTTCGAAGCGTGAGATATATTCCAATTCTCGTGGCGAGAACTTCCTATTGTCCGTTGTAGCTACGGGTGACTGGAGTGTGACGTCTAACGATAGTTGGCTAAAGGCCGAAAAGAAAGATGGCAAGACAGTAAGTGTTACGACAGACCCTAATGAGAATAAAACTTCCCGGAAGGGAACTTTGGATATTGTTTCGGGTGCGGAGAAGATTACGGTGAGCATCACTCAAGAGTCGACTGAAGACCGTGAGATAAACACTCCCGAAGGATATCGCCTGGTTTGGCACGACGAGTTTAATGAAGGTAGCACTCTTGGCACCGATTGGACACACGAAGTGCAAAAGCCTGGTTGGGTGAATAATGAACTTCAGGAATATGTGAATGGTTCAGCAAATGGTAAGCATGTGACGGAATTAGTAGATGGTAAATTAAATATCAACTGCTTTAAAGGGTCTGATGGTAAGATATATTCGGGACGTGTGTATGCTAAAGTAAATACTGGATGGCTTTATGGCTATTTTGAGGCTCGCATCATGCTTCCTAAAGGTAAGGGTACTTGGCCTGCTTTTTGGATGATGCCAGTGAACAATAATTACTCTACTAATCCCTGGCCGGGGTGTGGCGAGATTGACATCATGGAAGAAGTGGGTGTTGATGCGAATATCGTGTCTTCTTCTATTCATTGTGCAGCTTATAATCATACCATAAACACTCAGAAGACTGCATCTCGCAATATTGGTACGGCAGAGTCAGAGTTCCATGTCTATGCTTGTGAGTGGACACCCGACTATCTGAAATTCTTTGTAGATGGAACAGAATTGATGACATTCAAGAATGAAGGTTCCGGCAAAAATGTGTGGCCGTTCACTTATGCTTTCTATCCTATTCTCAACCTTGCATGGGGCGGTGATTGGGGAGGATACAAAGGTGTAGATGAGAGTGCCTTGCCTATAACGATGAAGGTGGATTATGTACGCGTGTTTCAAAAGAAATAAACTGAGCAGTTAGTGATGTGGACAATCAATTTATAATGATAGGTAATAATATACATAATTAGGTTAATTCATGAAGACACTGAAAATCTTCTCCGCCTGCTTGTTTCTCTTGCCTTTTGTCTCTTGTACGCAAGTAGCCAATAAAGGTAGTGATGCGGCAACCGAGAAAAAAGTAGAATCTCTCCTGTCTAAGATGACCCTTGAGGAGAAAATCGGTCAGATGAACCAGATTTCCTCTTACGGTAATATCGAGGATATGAGTGCTTTGATTAAGAAAGGTGAAATCGGTTCCATCTTGAATGAGGTGGATCCGGTGCGTATTAATGCGCTACAGCGCGTGGCAATGGAAGAATCCCGTTTGGGTATTCCTTTATTGATAGCGCGTGATGTCATTCACGGGTTTAAAACAATTTTCCCTATTCCCTTGGGACAAGCGGCTTCGTTCAATCCGCAGGTAGCGAAAGACGGTGCACGGGTAGCAGCTATTGAAGCCTCGTCTGTAGGTATCCGGTGGACTTTTGCGCCAATGATTGATATTGCCCGCGATCCTCGCTGGGGACGTATTGCCGAAGGGTGTGGTGAAGATACGTACCTTACTTCCGTAATGGGAGCTGCTATGGTAGAAGGTTTTCAGGGAGATTCGCTGAATAGCCCTACTTCAATTGCAGCTTGCCCTAAACATTTTGTAGGTTACGGTGCAGCCGAAGGAGGACGTGATTATAATTCCACGTTCATTCCCGAACGTCGTCTGCGCAATGTTTATTTGCCACCTTTTGAAGCTGCCACCAAAGCGGGTGCAGCCACGTTTATGACTTCATTTAATGATAATGATGGAATCCCTTCTACCGGGAATGCTTTTATTTTGAAGAATGTACTCCGTGACGAGTGGGGATTCGATGGTTTTGTTGTGACGGACTGGGCTTCTGCCAGCGAAATGATAAGCCATGGTTTTGCCGCCGGTTCAAAAGAAGTGGCAATGAAATCTGTGAATGCAGGAGTAGATATGGAAATGGTGAGTTACACTTTTGTGAAGGAACTGCCGGAATTAGTGAAAGAGGGAAAGGTGAAGGAAAGCACTATCGATGAGGCTGTTCGTAATATTTTGCGTATAAAGTATCGTTTAGGATTGTTTGATACACCTTATGTAGATGAACAACAAACATCTGTCATGTATGCTCCTTCTCATTTGGAAGCAGCTAAGCAAGCCGCTGTTGAATCGGCTATTCTGTTGAAGAATGATAAGGAAGTGTTGCCGTTACAGCCATCTGTGAAAACTGTTGCAGTGGTAGGACCTATGGCTAATGCACCTTATGAACAGTTAGGTACTTGGATATTTGATGGTGAGAAAGCTCGTACTCAGACTCCGTTGAACGCTATTAAGGAAATGGTTGGCGATAAAGTACAGGTGATTTATGAACCGGGACTAGCATATAGTCGTGAGAAAAATCCGGCAAGTGTGGCTAAAGCAGCTGCCGCCGCTGCACGTGCAGATGTCATTCTTGCTTTTGTGGGTGAAGAATCTATTCTTTCGGGTGAAGCTCACTGTTTGGCTGATCTGGATTTGCAGGGTGATCAGGGAGCTTTGATTACAGCTTTGGCTAAGACGGGTAAACCTGTAGTGACTATTGTGATGGCGGGTCGTCCGTTGACTATCGGTAAAGAAGTCGAAGAGTCGACTGCTGTTCTCTATTCATTCCATCCGGGCACAATGGGCGGTCCTGCATTGGCTGATTTGCTTTGGGGGAAGGCTGTGCCGAGTGGAAAGGCGCCGGTCACTTTCCCGAGGATGGTGGGACAAATTCCTGTGTACTACGCTCATAATAATACCGGACGTCCGGCTACACGGAATGAAGTGTTGCTGAATGATATTGCTGTTGAGGCAGGACAGACTTCACTGGGCTGTACTTCCTTCTATATGGATGCGGGTTTTGATCCCTTGTTTCCGTTTGGTTATGGCTTGTCGTACACCACATTTAAGTATAGCAACATCAAACTGGCGTCTGATGTACTGAAAAAAGATGATGTGCTGACAGTGACATTCGATCTGGAAAATACCGGGAAATATGAAGGAACGGAAGTAGCTCAATTGTATATACAAGATAAGATTGGTTCCGTGACCCGTCCGGTGAAAGAACTGAAACGTTTCACTCGTGTGACATTGAAGCCGGGTGAGAAAAAAAGCGTTTCGTTTGAACTCCCTGTTAGTGAACTTGCATTTTGGAACATAGATATGGCTAAAGTTGTGGAACCCGGAGACTTTGGGCTTTGGGTGGCAACGGATAGTCAGTCCGGAGAAGAAGTTTTCTTCAAGGTAGTAGACTGATTGGTGATTTTAAGGTTAAAGTAGAAGAGGGGCGGTCCGTGATGGTTCGCCCCTCTTGATTATTTTATTTTTTGACACTTAAATAGAATTCATGGTTATTTTATACGTTTATAACCGTAAACAGCATTAGCGCCCAGTTCTTCTTCGATGCGAAGCAACTGATTATATTTTGCCATACGGTCGGAACGACTCAATGAACCGGTTTTGATTTGTCCGCTATTGGTGGCAACGGCGATGTCGGCAATCGTAGCGTCTTCCGTTTCCCCGGAGCGATGGGAGGTCACGGTAGTGTATCCGTGGCGGTGAGCCATTTCGATGGCATTCAATGTTTCGGTCAGGGAACCGATTTGGTTTACTTTAATTAGAATAGAGTTGGCACAACCTTTTTCAATACCCATGGCCAGGAAATCAACGTTAGTAACAAAGAGGTCGTCACCTACCAACTGGCAACGGTCGCCGATGCGGTCGGTAAGTTTCTTCCAGCCTTCCCAGTCATTTTCGCTCATGCCGTCTTCGATAGAGTCGATGGGGAATTGGTTGATAAGTTGTTCCAGATAGTCAATCTGTTCGTCAGCTGTGCGTTTCTTGCCTTTCTCGCCTTCGAACTTGGTATAATCGTAGATTCCGTCTTTATAGAATTCAGAAGAAGCGCAGTCCATGGCAATCATTACATCTTTGCCCGGTTCGTATCCAGCAGCTTTGATGGCGGCAATAATACTGTTCAGGGCATCTTCTGTACCTTCCAGATTTGGTGCAAAACCGCCTTCGTCACCTACTGCAGTGCTCAGACCACGATCTTTCAGTACTTTCTTTAAAGCGTGGAATACTTCGGCACCCATGCGCAGACCTTCACGGAAGGAAGTTGCGCCTACAGGGCGTATCATGAATTCCTGAAAGGCAATAGGAGCGTCACTGTGCGAACCACCGTTGATGATATTCATCATCGGTACGGGCATTACGTATGTATTGGTACCACCGATGTAGCGGTACAGGGGTATATCGAGATAAGCGGCGGCAGCTTTAGCTACGGCGAGGGATACGCCGAGAATAGCATTTGCGCCCAGATTTGATTTCGTTTTTGTTCCATCCAATGCCAGCATGGTATGATCGATGCCCATCTGGTCGAGGGCTGACATTCCGACAAGTTTCGGAGCGATAATATCATTGATGTTTTCTACAGCTTTTAATACACCTTTGCCTCCATAGCGTCCTTTGTCGCCATCACGGAGTTCCAATGCTTCGTGTTCTCCCGTAGAAGCGCCGGAAGGAACGGAAGCACGGCCCATAAAGCCTGATTCCAACATTACATCTACTTCCACTGTGGGATTTCCTCTTGAATCGAGGATTTCACGTCCGATAATCTTTTCTATTTTCATAATTATGATATTATTTGTAATTATTTTAAATAGGAAACAAGAAGCAATCGGTTTTTGTTCAGAATATAGTTGTGTTTAGTGATTAGTGGTGAGTGATAAGTGATTAGTGCCGACTGCTCCTCCCGCCAATGCAGCCAATATTCCCAACGTGATGCTGATTAAGGTATATGCTATAAATGTTCCATAGAAACCACCTTTCAGCAAGGTCAGACCATCATTGGAAAAAGTAGAGAAAGTGGTGAATCCACCGCAGAAACCGGCTGTCAATAACAGACGCATTTCGGGTGAGAGATTAAAACGGGCGGAAAGGGCATAAAACAATCCGATGAGAAAACTGCCGAAGATATTGACTGTAAATGTTGCCCAAGGAAAGGAATAAGGGATGATCCGTTCGTGCAGTAGTTCCTGCACATAGTAACGGAGCACACTGCCTGTTCCGCCACCAAGGAAAATGTATATCAATTCTTTCATTTTTATTCTGTTATTATTCCGATAATGCCTGCAAAGGTACAATTTTTCATTTATATCGGGTTTATATTCCGGTTTTTCCCCTTAATGCTTAAAAATCAGAAACTAAACCAGTTATGCAAACGTTTGCCGGTAAATCATCTATATTTTCATTTTATTCCTTCGTTCACATGTCATTTCATCCTTATATTTGCATCACGATTATAATTCTCTAAAATAATTCAAATCATGAAAAACATGAAAGCAATCAAATTGTTCTGTCTCTTGCTCTTTTTGTTTGTAAGCAATTGGGCAATGGCTGAGAGTATCACTTCGCCGAACGGACAACTGCAACTGAACTTTTCAGTGAACGCACAAGGTGAACCGATCTATGAACTTTCCTACAAAGGAAAAGCTGTTATCAAACCTTCTAAACTCGGCTTGGAACTGAAAGATGCTCCGGGACTGATGAATGGATTTACACTGGCAAATACCCAAACTTCCACTTTTGATGAGACTTGGGAGCCGGTGTGGGGTGAAGTGAAACAAATTCGCAACCATTATAATGAGATGGCTGTAACGTTGAACCAGAAAGCGCAAGATCGCAATATGATCATCCGCTTCCGTCTGTTTGATGACGGTTTGGGTTTCCGTTACGAATTTCCTTTGTCTAAGAACCTGAATTACTTCGTTATCAAGGAAGAACGTACTCAGTTTGCCATGACAGGCGATCACACAGCTTTCTGGATACCGGGTGATTATGATACACAGGAATATGATTATACAGAATCTAAGCTTTCTGAAATCCGTGGCTTGATGGATGGTGCGATCACTCCTAATTCTTCACAGACTACGTTCTCTCCGACGGGTGTACAGACTTCTCTGCAAATGAAAACAGCTGACGGTCTTTATATTAACCTGCATGAGGCTGCTTTAGTGGATTATTCCTGTATGCATCTTAATTTGGATGATAAGAATTTCGTATTCGAATCCTGGCTTACTCCTGATGCAAAAGGAGATAAAGGATACCTGCAAGCTCCCTGTAAGTCTCCGTGGCGTACGGTTATCGTAAGTGATGATGCCCGTGATATTCTGAATTCCAAACTGACGTTGAATCTGAATGAGCCTTGTGCTTATGAAGATGTTTCCTGGATTAAGCCGGTGAAATATGTAGGCGTATGGTGGGAAATGATTGCCGGAAAGAGCACTTGGGCTTATACCGATGATCTGCCTTCTGTAAAATTGGGTGAAACGGACTATACCAAAACTAAACCTAACGGACGTCATGGTGCTACCAATGAAAACGTAAAACGTTATATAGACTTTGCAGCTGAAAATGGACTTGATCAAGTGCTGGTAGAAGGTTGGAACGAAGGATGGGAAGACTGGTTCGGTCATTCTAAAGATTATGTATTTGATTTTGTAACTCCATATCCTGACTTTGATGTAAAGATGTTGAACGCTTACGCTAAAAGTAAGGGTGTGAAATTGATGATGCATCATGAAACTTCGGCATCCGTACGCAATTATGAACGTCATATGGATAAAGCCTACCAGTTTATGGTAGACAATGGTTACAATGCAGTGAAGAGTGGTTATGTAGGCAATATGATTCCTCGTGGAGAGCATCACTACGGTCAGTGGATGAACAACCATTATCTGTACGCCGTGACTAAAGCTGCCGAGTATAAGATTTGCGTAAATGCCCATGAAGCTGTGCGTCCTACCGGACTTTGCCGTACTTATCCTAACCTGATTGGTAACGAGTCTGCCCGTGGTACGGAATATGAGGCTTTTGGTGGCAGTAAACCGTTCCACACTACCTTGCTTCCATTTAATCGCCTGATTGGTGGCCCGATGGATTATACTCCTGGTATCTTCGATACAAAACTTGATTTCATGGGCGATCTGCCTCATGGACAGGTACAGACCACTCTCTGTAAGCAGTTGGCTCTTTACGTGACATTATACAGTCCGTTGCAGATGGCTGCCGATTTAGTTGAGAATTATGAGAAGCACATGGATGCTTTCCAATTCATCAAAGATGTAGCGGTAGATTGGGATGATAGTAAATATCTGGAAGCGGAACCGGGTGATTATATTACGGCAGCTCGTAAGGCGAAAGGAACGAATAACTGGTTTGTAGGTGGCATCACAGATGAGAATGCACGTACTGCTAACTTTACTCTGGATTTTCTGGAACCTGGCAAGCAGTATGTAGCTACTCTTTATGCTGATGGTAAAGATGCTGATTACAAAGAGAATCCGACTTCTTATCAGATAAAGAAAGGTATTGTGACCAGTAAGACTAAGATGTCTGTGAAGTTGGCACGTAGTGGTGGCTTTGCCCTGAGTTTGATTGAGGCTACTCCGTCAGACAAGAAGGTTGTGAAGAAATGGAGATAGATAAGATTCATCGGAAACTCTCAGATTGAGAGCTACTCTAAAATTAGGGTAAAAAGAGGTTTTTATTAGGCATTAGGTAAATAAGGGGTGCACTTCAAAATTTGAAGTGCGCCCCTTTCTTTTTTCTTTGTATGACTTCTTGCTGAGTTTCTTAACTCAAGGGCCCAGGTTTGTTGCTGCAAAATAGAATCGATGCTTCCACAACTTAATAAGACGATTGAGCAAGAACTTGATGGTATGGCTTGATTAC
>ULWC01009265.1_pt1 | contig 19691 bp, 9 predicted proteins | sample 1959931 | NCBI WGS metagenome assembly ULWC01 (sample SAMEA4835801, study PRJEB28245) | human gut metagenome | biome: gut microbiome; material: fecal sample | place: Denmark | collected 2008
GAACGCCTCGTCGTTGAGCACGGCGCGCATCGGGACGATCGAAGGGTGGTCGTTGGCGACCTCAATGCCGACAGAGTCCGTCAGAGTCACGACACGGACTCCCCTCGCATGGAGATGCATGCCGAGGTCCTCCTGAATCCTCTTGAATTCAGCGATCTTGACACCCGGCGCAGGATAGACTTTATAGAGCGTGACGGTCGGGCCGACAATGGCTTTCACATCGTTGATCTGAATCTTGTAATTCTCAAGTGCGTTGCGGATCCTGTTGTTGTTTCTGACAAGTTCCTCGTCGGAGACTTCATTCCTATTTGATGAATATGAGTCCAGCAATTCCAGCGAAGGAAACTGGTAATCAGGCAGTTCGTCACGGACATTGATTCTCGGGAGTTCCTTCTTGATTTCAGTGGACAATTTGCTGCCTTTGACCACTTCCATGGATTTTTCAGCAGGCTCAGCCACCGGTTGTGGTGTTTCCCTTTCCGGTCCCTGAGCTTGTCGAAGAGTCGAATCCTGAACACGCAAAGCCGAGGCCTCCGCCACGCCAGTTGTGCCTGATACCGATGAACCCGACTTAACCGCCGGCTCGGTGGCTTCGACGGTTGGTAAGTCCTGTCGAACCACAGGCTCAGCCATCGGTTTCTTTCCCAGAGACATCAGCCAATCCGAGAACTTTCCGGAAGCCAGAACAAGCCAGACAATCACCAGAAAAGCCAGCATGAAACCTGTAAGAATATTCCCGAAAACCACCGAGGCCCACTTCACGACAGACTCTCCGCACTCTCCTCCGAGTCCTCCGCCGAAAGCGTTGCCAAGTCCCGACAAATCTGAGACAAATGCCAGAATGAAAGACGATAGCATCGCCCCCGTGACAGTCAGAAGTGTTGTCTTGACCATCGAATAACGCCACCTATGCAGCAGCAAACGGACGGAAACGGCGAAAAGGATCACCACAAAAGCCAGGCTGCCAAGTCCGAACCATCTACGGACAAGCAGGTCGGCCCACCGGTATCCCATCTTTCCGGCCACGTTGCTCACCTCGACCGAAATGTCACCGACTGCGGAAGACAATGAACTCTGATCCGCTTTCCAGGTGAAGAAATAGGAAACGGTCGCCAGCAATGTGAACACTGCCAGCAACGCGACAAGGATTCCGGTCATCTTCGTCAGCCGTACCTTGTCCCCGTCATCCATATTCCTCCAGAACCCGAGCATTATTTTCTGTTCTTACGATTGCCTTTCTTGTTGTTCCTGCGGTTCTGTCCCATGCCCAGATTCAGCCCCGGACGCGAGAAATTGGAATCAAATGAAATCTTTGTAAGTTCCAGATCGGCGGGAACCTGAATCCTATAGCCGGAAAGTTTCTCAATGTCAGCGAATATGGTCTCATCGGCCACGCTGTCTTTGTTCCAGATCAAGTACTGCTGCCTCATGTAGATGGCCAGCGAGCGCAGCATGGAGCGTTTGACCTCTCCTTCCGGCTCTCCGGCGATCAAGTCAATGATGCTCTCGATATTACGCCCATAATGGCTGGCCCGCACAGGAGTCTTGTCTATCGGGATATTCATCGGAGGCACGTCCATCGCCTCAGGATGTGGAGCCGGATACGGGGAATCGATGTCCAGATCATATCCCGCGATCATGTAAAGGTGATCCCAGAGCTTCTGTTCGTAGTTCTCCTGCGTGTGGACCTGAGGGTTCAGGGTCTCCATCACCCTAACTACCACACGAGCCTGCTCGCTTCGTTTCACCCTGTCCGGAATTGCCTTGACCTGCTCGACCATATTCAAGACGATGCGGCCATATTCAGGCATCTGAAGTTTCTCCCTCTCCGTGTTGTAGTAGAGTTTTATAGAGTTGTCGTTCGCTTCCATAATAATTTTCATTTTGTGTCAAAAGGCAAATATACGAAAATTATTCCACCTCATCGGTAAGTACATACCAGATTATAGGAGTAATCTCCGAATATCCCATCCGGCGGTAGATGTCAGCGTAACGGGCGACCTGCCGGTGGTACCGACGGTTTTTCTCGCCGAACTTATAGTCGATGACCGTCACCTTCCCGTCCTTGATCAGCACCCTGTCCGGGCGGTAGACCTGACCGTCAGTGTCAATCAGCTGTGTCTCGTTCAGGACTTCCGTGTCCTCCGATGGGAACCACTCCGGATGCGCAGAGGTTCTTTGTGTAAGAATATCCAGATACTCTTCTTCCTGTCCGGCATCAATCTCACCGGCATCGAAGGCATGCCGGACGGCATCGGGCAAATCAGACAATGTGACAACCTCTGAAAGGATACCGTGTAGCACAGTGCCATTGAGTCTGGCCTCGTTTCTGGCTTCATCGCAGAAAAAATCTATGGAGTCGGCGCTGTACTTGAGCCTTCCGCGCTCGCGGACGTCAGTGTCATCGTCTTCGGCAGACGGGTTAAGAGGGTATGACGGGTAACCGGGCATCAGTTCGGAGATGGTGTCCGCCTTCCGCTCCAGAGTGGAGTAGTCGTAAATGTCGCCTTTCGAGAAGACGATCTTGCTTTCGGACTCTTCTTTGACATAGCCCAATGGCTCCCCGTAACCGTACAGATAGGCATATAGAATCTGTGAGAAATCCGTGAAGTCGCATGGCGGGACCACTTCGGTCGCTGAGCCTGTCGAAGCGACCGGCACGATGGCTCCAGTGATCTTCTCCGGCGGATTGGATGCGATGACAGTCAATCCCTTGACCGGCCTCGTCAAAGCCACATAGAACGTGTTGATGTTGTCCACAAGCTGGAACTGCATCTCTTTCTGACTCCCTTCCCGGAACAGCGAATCCTCGTTCGACGGCTTCCTCAACGACACGTTATAGACCCCGTCGGTGATTCCCTCAAGCTCGGTTCCCTCCACCGAAGGCCGTGTCCAATGCTTCTCGCTGCGGAAAAGCCCGATCTCCTCGGCGAACGGAAATATCACATGCTGGAACTCAAGCCCTTTCGACTTGTGGATCGTCATGACCCTGACAGATTCCGGATCCGAAGGCGAACTGATCTTAGGATCTGCCTCCTGCCAGGCTTTCAGGAATCCATCTATGGCGTTCCCGTTTACTGACACATAATCCTGCACGAAGTCCATCAAAGCCTGAACATACTGGGTCTCAGACTCAAACAGTTCTGGATCCCTGGCCTTGAGAATGCGCAGAAGCTGCTCGCAGAGGTCGGCCAAAGACAGGCACGACAACTCGGCGACATTGATGTCCAGTTCCCCCGCAAGGAAAGAACCGATGGTGTCGTCCTCATTCCCTACCGAAGACAGAAGCGACACGACCTGACGGGCCACAGCGGAGGATTTCAAATGCAGCGAATCATCGGAAATCACACTGATCCCGTTGTCCATCAGGAACATGGCCACTTCAGAGCCATGCCTGTTGCTCCTGACCAGAACAGTGATCTCGCCGTATCTCGCCCCGGCCTCATGCACTTTGTTCACAGCATCGAGAATCTCCTGCATCTCATCCTCCTTGCCGCAGAAAACGACCTCGACACTTCCGCCAGCGACATCCTTCGACTTCACAAGCTGCCCCGCGTCCGAATATATGTCATGGACCTTGAAGTCCGATTCCTCACCCGACATCCCATCGAGAACCGAGGAAGCATATTCAAAGAATCCATTGTTGAATTCGACTATATTCCTGAGGCTTCGGTAGTTGCTGTCAAGTGTTTCCACACCGCACTGAGTAAATTCTCCCTGAACCTCGCGCGCCATCATCCGCCAGTCGGAACCGCGCCAGCGGTAGATGCTCTGCTTCACATCGCCGACAAGCAGATTCTCCTTCCCCTGCGCGACACTATTCTCGATGAGCGGTCTGAAATTGTCCCACTGAATCCGGGAGGTGTCCTGGAACTCATCCAAGAGGAAATGCTCGAAACGCACTCCCAGCTTCTCGTAGATGAACGGAGCGTCCGTGCCGTCGATTATATTCCTCAGAATCACATTGGAATCGTCCAGACTCAGCACGTTCTTCTCCTTCATCAGAGCACGGAACTCCCGATCAAGGTCTCCGGCGATACCTAATTCATTCAGAATCAAAGAGATTTTGGAGGCCGTTGAATATACCTTATACTTTTCCGTAAATATCCCGCAGTACCTCTGAAGCAGCGGCATCAACCGTCCCTCCAACGGCTCATACCTCTTTAAATCCGCCTTTCTGAACCACTTGCTGAAATCCTCGCTGTTCTTGAATATGGTCGCAGACGGGTAAGCCGGCACTTCCTTAGGGTCCGACGCGGCGCTGACATAGACAGAATTGAAGCACTTCCTTGAAAAATCCTCGTTTGCCAGGCCCTCTTCTCCGGCCGCGCTGACAAACGCCTTGGCGGCTTCCTTCACCTCCTTGACGAACGAAGCCATCACACCTGCAAGCGCCTTCTTCATCCTCGCCAGATTCTCCTTTGAATATTCCTTCTCCTCGTCAATGCCATATTCCTCGACAGCAGCCCTGTGCTCATCCGATTTCAGGGTCATCGCGACTGTCTTCAGGTTGTTCTCCAGATTGTAGCGCTTGCCTTTCTCCAGATCATCCATCACGCTCTGTGTCAGCCATTCGAGAAGTTCTTTCTTGTCATCCGAAAGGGTGTCCAAGACCCTGTCAACGCTCTCGGAGACAAGCGACTCCCGGTCCAGTTCCACCTGATAGGTGGCGAACTGTCCGATCTCTCTGGAAAAAGCCTTGAGGGTCTGCTGGAAGAAACGGTCTATCGTGCTGACCGCAAACGCACCATAGTCGTGAAGTATATCACACAATACAGTCTGAGCCCTTTGACGGAGTCCGTCCTCCGACTCAAACGCCAGGACAAGTTCCTCATAATAAGGCGAATCCTTAGGAGACACCGCAAGCAGATGCAATTCTTTCAGAATCCTGCTTTTCATCTCGTCGGTCGCCTTGTTGGTGAATGTCACCGCTAGAATATGTCTGTAGGAATATCTTTCCTCGTCCGTCAGCAACAGTCTTATGTATGTCTTGGCCAGATTGAAGGTCTTACCCGAACCGGCCGAAGCTTTCATTATCCGTATCATCTTCTTATCCTCCTTATTCTCATCTTCATCATTACAATGCTTACCTCCCGCAAATCATTCTGAAATCACAAATCGCGCATGTGTCCTCATCATCCGTTCGCCTGAACGGCACATCAACCGAAGCGATCTCTGAAAGGAGGCCGTGGAGCTTTTCCTCGGTGAGCCTCATGAACTTCTCACTGACAGGGACTTCCTTGACCGGCTCCGTGAACAGGTTAGCCGGGGGGTAGATGACATTGACCATCCTCTGCCCGTTATAATTCTTGGACTCCCTGCAGAAAACATCATAGAGGTAAAGCTGGAAAGCGATCTTAGGACGTCCCGCGTTACCTGGTCCGAACAGAGCCTCCACAATCCCTTCGGCGTTGTCATCGGTGATGTTGACATCCTTGTCCTCAACCTTTCCGGTCTTGTAGTCAATAATCCTGATCTCTCCCGGGCGCAGGCTGTCCATCCTGTCAACATAGCCCACGAAATGGAAACCGTCTATGTCATGAAGGAATTCCTTTTCCAGTCCCAGAATCTCAAACCCGTCATATCCGGATGTTTTAAGAAGTTCCCGATCCCTGTCAAGTGTTTTTATGACATATTCCACAATCACATCCTGCACAACCAGATCGCGCCCCGTAACTTCCAGGGAATGAAGCTGTTCAAGAATCAACCCCCTCACTATCTCCTTTATCGCGGAACGTTTGCGCAGAAGTCCGGCAAGATATTCGTCAGTCACTTTGTTTCCTCCGGCCATTTCCGGTGAATAGAGCCTCTGCATCGTGCCGTGATAGACATCGCCCAGCATTCCGGCGTCCAGATCCTCGGAGACCTCGTTCTGCCTGCGGAGTCTCTTGACCGTGGCATAATAGAATTTCGCCGGACAGTCAAGGTAATACTTCAGCGCCGAGGCCGAAAGTCTGGCATGCCTTACGGCCTCTACATCGGCCTCAGTCTTAACCATCTCCTTAGGAGAGAAATCTCCGGCGGCGTTCGCCTTGACAAAACCGCGTTTTATCGGCACTCCGAAATGATACTCAAGCTGTTTGATGTAACGGCTTTCCTCCCCGTTCTTCATGCCTTCGGTCCTGGAATCATAAACCAACGTCACCTTCTCCGCCCTTTGGATGAGACGGTAGAAATAGTACGCCCAGACAGCGTCCTGAAACTCGTAAGTCGGCAGACCGAAGCCCTTGCGGAGCTCCGGCGGGATGAATGACGAGCTGACGCTCCGCCTCGGAAACATGCCCTCGTTGCAGGACAGGATCATAACTTGCTTGAAGTCCAATGCTCTGGTCTCCAACGGCCCCATGATCTGGAGACCTTTCAGAGGCTCCCCGTTGAACGGAATGGACACCGGGCCGAGAAGCTGGTCGAGAAGCCGCACATAAGTCATCGGAAGGACCTCAAGACCGGCCGTCTGCAATTGGCTGATAGCATTGTATGTGGCCTTCGCGAACTCGAGCTCGATTGCCATGGAAGAATCCGCGGCCAGCTTTGGAGCAAGTCCTTTGATCAAGGTCTTCTGGTAGTCAGCGAAAGCCGAAATCTGTTCCTTGGATGCAGCTTTCGGATCAGTCACCGCCGGCCTGAACAACAGATCAAAGACCGGAACCCCGGAAAGATCCTCCTGTGGGATGTAGTACTTCATGCCATCCTTGATCGCCTTGATTCTGTTCCTCACAGCCGCGTCCCCTTGAGTCACCTTTCTGAATATGCTTGAAGAGAACAATGACCAGACCTGATTGTGGTAATAGAACCATTTCCCGTCTTTCTTCCTCAGATGCATCTGCATGGCCGAGACCAAAGTCATGAAATCAAAGAACGCGCTGTTCCTCATCGGATAGCCCATAGTGACGTTTATGTCCTTGATCTCCTCCGGGATGGAGTTCAACACAGGAATCAGCAAGGCCTCGTCCGGAAGCACGACCGCGCATCTCTCATCCTTGACAACAGACGGAATCAGTTTTGTCTGGCCTACCGAGGACGGGACGCTTATCACCTCAATCTCAGGGATTTTCAGTCCTTCCAAATCCATCTCGAAAGCCTGCGGGAAATCCTGGACATTCCTGGACATGAAGAAGGAGGACTTGTTAAGCGGATTTCTCACCATCTCTCCTGAATAGTCCCAGCAGAACTCCGCGATTCCGGCGTCCCGCATCCGCCTCATGACCTTTTTCTCGCACTCGTTCAAGGCGTTGAGACCCACGAAGACATATTCATCCACATCTCCGAACGCGGCTTTCAGCACATCCACCGCCGACTCCGAGTCAAGCCGCGCCGCCAGGCTTCGGTAAACCATTCCCTCGTACGCCAGCCCTTTGCCGGAAAGCCTCTTCCGGAAATCATTGTAAAGCGGCAGAAGAATATTCCAGATCTGCAGGAAGCGCTCCTTCACATTCGGATTGTCCGAGTTCAGGTTCACCGTCAGCCGCCCATCGCTGCTGAAATGGCTGATGAAGCTCTCGATCGCCTTCCGCTGGTTCTCAGTGAGGTATGAATATGAATCCTGAATCTCCTTGAACTCAGCTATGTTGGCGAACAGCTTCGCCGGATCGACCAGATATTTGTCAACATCATCGAAATCCCCCAAGATCACGTCTCCCCAAAAGATGAACTCGTCCAGAGTCTCATGCTTAGGGTTAAGATCCTTGTAGCATTCGTACAGATCCAACAGCAGGTTCACCCTGTCCGCCGGCTTGTCCCCCGATATTCTAAAAAAGAAATCATTGATCGTCAGCATCTTCGGAGCCACAATCGGGGTTCCGACCTCCTTCACGGCCTCGCCGAGGTACTTAGTGAAGAATACCTGGCTGCGCCTGTTCGGAAATATGAAGCAGGTCTTTGAGATCCCGCCCGGCGCCATATAGTGATCCGCCACTTGTTTAAGGAATGGTGTCATATCGGTAAGTTTTAACGAATATAGCAAATATATTTCTTGTGGCAAAGATAACCCGAGTTTGTGCCATAACTCTTCACAAACGGAAATATTTTCATAGTTTTTTCAAATATCGGATGTCAAATCCACGACCATCCCTGCCTTCTTTAGCGGCCCATAAACCTGACGGTCATTTCAGAAGCGAACTCTTCGCCGTCAGTCGTTCTGTGGGCGCCCTGGGCCGGATAGCGCCTGTAATATTTAGCATAATTCTGATTGTCCCAGATGTGCATCTTGGCGAGAGCATCGTCGCCTCCAACAGTGATGGTGGAAGTCACATAGACTTCAATGGAATTGGCGTCATACCAGGCCCGGTATTCCTTTTTGCCCACAGCTTCCAGCTTGTTCCCACCGGCTGCATCGAAACTTACGGTCTTCATATCTTCGTTGCAGCCTTTCTCCGCCACGCAACGGCCTATGCAGCATATTCCGAAATACCAGTAGAAGTCAATGGCATCCTTCATTATCAGACGATTGACAGTGCGGTACCCTCCATTCTCAAAGATGGTTTCCTTAATATGTTCGGCCACGACGTGATGGTCGGACAGTTGAGCCTGTCCGTTGACTTTCAGAGCGGTCTTGTGCATAGATGATTTCTGCACATAACGGAAGTCGTCACATATTGTCCAGTCAAACGATGCCGTGAGATTATCCGCTGACAGATCCTTGTCTCCGACATAAAAAACGACTCCGTGGTCGTCACCCAAGTCGATTCTCTCATCTCCGTGGAAACCACCGGTAAAATCGTAGGTGTCGATATGAGTCTTTCCCTGAACATTCAGGTTTTCTCCGTAGTCTTTGAACACACTCTCGTTCTCGCCGTTGGTGAGAATCTTGTCCAATTCGTTGGTCATCACACGGGTAGTTGGATCGAAACGGCCTTGATATGCCCAGTCTACGCGCCATAGATCCATATACTGCGATTCCGAATGGTCACAGTAATGATTAAGCCGGAACACGTACCAGACACTCTTCTTGTATTCATCCTTGACAGCAACATTGAAGAATTCTTCGGAGCCATTCCTCTCGAACCTCACCATACAGTCCGCCGCCTCATACGGGTTCACGTCCTCCGGGACATTATTCTTATGACAGGAGCAGCAGGTGGCGAGCACCGCAAAAACAGCCATCAAAAACAAGTCTGCTTTCATCAATTTCAATAAAATCATTAGACAGAATATCCAAACATATCCGCATAGAGCGGCATTCTCATAAATAACGAGGAGACGGGAAATACGAAACTTATGCCCGTCCCCTCATATTGATTAACTTTCAGACGAGACTATCTGGATGCCTTGTCTACGATACATCTTACCGCAGCCGCGTTCTTACGGTCGAATGATGCGATTCTGACAACTTTCTTTTCTGTACCGTGGCTGTTGGTCGTGTTGAAAAGTCCCTGTCCTTGGGAATCGCCGGCGATGTTGGACCAGATGAAGCCTTCCTTGGACGCTCCGGCGTTGCCGGCCACTCCCATACCGATATTCTCTGGCCTGTACTGGATCTTTCCGGTAGCGTCCTTTGCGGTCTGACGGCCTTGGTCAAGCAGAACGAGGTCACCGATTCTCGCGTGAGGATATCCAACCGCGCCGTCATTGTACTGCGCGGAAGAGGCAAGTGCGGCAACCGCATTGAGGGCCGGCAGGGAAGCCACTCTCCATCCCTTAGGGCAAGGGTCATAGATAGACTTGATACCTTCTTCCTTATTGTTGACCTCACCCCAAAGGTCCCTGTAGGTTTCTGTTGACCAATCTGGAAGAGCGGTCACATCTCCAGGATAAGCGACTAGCGCGTGAGGATTCTCAAGGGCGGTCTTTAGTGTCACCGGTCCTGTTATCGCCGGAATATTTCCTTTCTTGTCCCCGTCAATCATATCCAGAGACCAGTAAGTGGTCCAGAACATTGGTGTAGGACGGCCCCACTGATAATAGTGAAGCATCCGGTAAATCGGATCCGGGTTGTTTCCAGACTTATTCGCTGTCCAAGTCTCCATATTCGTCGTAGGCTGGCCGATGTCCATTGGAGCGAACTTGTATTTACCGACTGTCACAGGATCGAGTTTGGTGCCGTCAGCGGCGATATTCCAGAAAGTCCAGGCCCAAAGAACCTTGCCCGTGGCATCCTTCATCAAGAGAATCGGTGCTCCGGCAAAGGCTCCGGTGTTGGTGACCGTCACCTTATATTCAGAAGTGTTAGGAGTGACTGTGAACTTGTCGTTTATGACAACACCGGAGGCCTCGTAACCGGCAATGCGGGATGTGTAAAGATTGCCGTTCTTAAGTTTGGCCCACTCGAAAGTCACGTTCTCTGGCTTTGCCAACGCCGCCTTCGCGAAATTACCGCGCGCACGGTAATCAATCTCCACCGTCTCTGGGATATCCGCGTTAGGGGCAAGTGTGGCGCCTGTGTATGTCCCACCTTTGTACTGGATGAAATAGGTGTTGGCTTCACCGTATGCCACGCCGTCACCGGCGATATAACGGCTGTCCTCGGCGCAGTACCAATCGCCTGCGTCATTGTCGCTGACCTTAAGGTTGGAAAGGTCGATGGTCGTGGTCTTTCCGGCCTCGAACTTCAGACCGGTCTGCCTTGTCGGGATTGTTACCTTCTTACCGTCGCTCTCATCGACAAGCTCGACAACGACCCAGACTTCCTTATTTGAATAATCGGCTGCAAGAATGTTAAGATAAAGGTTCTGTTCCTTGGCCGAAGACAGGGTCACAGGGTTGACGACATCTACGGACACCTGGCTCAACTCACTTCCGCTGATAGGAGTGATTGTCATCGTGTTCACGTTGATGTCGAAGTCGCCAGCGATCGGAGTGTCAGACTCGTCGAAGACAGTGACTTTTGAAGGCGCATAGTTTGCGAGTTCTGTGGAAGTTATCTTCACCTGCGCCAAGGCCGTGACTGGATTCAGCTCGAACTTGAAAGTCTCGTCCACACCAGGAATGCCGGTCGCATATCCTACGGCGAAACAGTCTGAAGCCACATTCGGAGCCGACTGAGTCTGCTTGTCACCTACGCTGAGGCCCATAATAGTGCCGTTCGCGAAAGCGAGTTCCGAATTGAAAGGAGAATAGATCATAAATTTGTTCTCACCCTGCACGAGATCAAGTCCCGGGGTGTTGAACAGAGCGACGGCCTTGCCCTCATATTCAGAAGGGGTGTAGTTGTTAAGGTTCTCGCCGGTCTCCGGATCAATGTTAGGAGTGGTGTCGGCCCATCCGACAATCTTGCATTCCTTGTTGAGGATGCGCAGGTCAGACTGAGCGGAATACAATCCGACCACAGAGTTGGTCTTCCACGTGAATCCTTCTGTGTTCACCGTACCCTCAAGCACATAAGAGGTTCCGGCTTCCGGAACCGGGTAGCTCGGTGCCTTGTCTTTCTCGCAGGCAATCACCGCAAAAAGGGCGGCAGATAAAATCAGATACTTTTTCATTGCATTATTAATTAGATGTTTAGTAATATTAAATTTTCTGATATTGATTATTCTCATCAGGGACGGATTACTACCATCCGGCGTTCTGTTCAAGGTTCTTGTTGACACCTCGCTGTTCCTCGGAAATCGGAAGCCAGATCTTGTGCGCCGCATCCTTCTTGCTCATATTCCCGCGCAGGGTAGGAATGCCGAGTTTAATATAGCCTCCGGTCTGGTAGTTAAGGTATTTCGGATCGATGTAGTCCGGGTCTTCCGGATCAAGTTCCGTGTTGGCCCACTTCTCGACGACCTTCTCTTCGTCAAGACTTTCTATGTTGTCCAATAGGCGGTTATACCGGATGAGATCCCACTTGCGGGAGAACTCGAAGATGAGTTCGCGCTCACGGCTTTCAAGCAGTTCCTCTCGGAAATCGTCCTTATGGTAATATGCCTTCAGCTCATCGAACAACACATCATCATCCCCACAGGCACGCTGAAGCACTTTGTTCATCCATTGTCTTGCGTTTGTCTCATCGCCGTCGGCATAGTAGAGAGCCTCGGCATACATCAAATAGACATCGGCGAGACGCATAAGAGGTATCGACATAGCGTGCTGCTGGTAGCTGTGCTGCATTTCATCGGCATTGCAGAGCCTGAACTTTCCGGCGCACATCTGCATTCCGGACACCGGGAGATAGGTCTGGGTTTCGCTGTCATAGAGAGGATGGATGACCTTCTCCGACGCACCGTCCTTGCCGGCCACAGTCACCATAGTCTTAGGAGGGTTGGGATTATAGTACGTATATCCGTCCACCTTGACCTCCGTCTTTCCATCGTGCATACGCCCCGTTATGTTGTGGTCACGCCGAGGATCCTTCGGGCTGTACATATAGAATGCGCGCGGAGTCGGCACGAAACGGCCTCCATAGACTGTCGGAGAGCCGGAATTATTGGACGGGGACGGCAGATAGAAGCTGTTCGGCCAGTAACCTTCGGAACCGGAAAGCGGCTGTTCGGCCAACAGAAGGCATTCCTGATACTGCTGAGCCTTTGTCGTCTCGCGGAAAAGATTGGTGTAATCAGCTATGAGCCTGTAGGAAGAATGCTCCACAATGTCCGCGCAAGCCTCCTTTGACTTTTTCCACATAGCAGCCTCATCCACAAAAGAGAAGTCGTTCAGCGGCTGCCTGTCAAGAAGATCAGCGCCGGTGCCGTTCGCCTTGCAGGCGGCGAGATAGTTGCAGATACGCGCGATGTAGGCAGCGGCAGTATATTTGTTGGCCGATGATGTCTGAAGAATCCCCACCTCGTTCAAGTGCGCATAGGCATAATCCAAATCATTGAATATGAACCCATAGACTTCCTTGAGCGAAGCACGCGGCTCCTGGCCGTCGGACTCGAAACTCTCGACAATCGGCACGCCTCCGAAATTCCAGGCAAGATGATAATAGAAAAACGCCCTTAGGAAACGAGTTTCCGCCATGTACTGAATGCGTGTCTCTTCACTCATATCAATATTCTTAATATAGTGAAGGATGGTATTGCACCGATTGATGCCGGTGTACATAACTTTCCACACATCCCTGACGCAACGGGTACTCTCGTTATAGTTACCCCACGTCATCTCAAGCCCCTCGTCGGAAGAAGATGTCGCCGCCACCATATCGTCTGAAGGAGAGTTCATTATGTATATCAATCCCTGGCCGTAGCTGCCTCTCTGCACATACGACGCGCCAGGTATCTTATGACCGTTTATCACTTCATAGCAGGACGTGAGGGCCATATACATCGACCTTTCCGAAGTGTAGAAATTCTCAGGCGAAGTCTGCGAATATGGATACTGGTCCAGAAACTTCGCGTGTTCGCAGGATGCCGCCGCAAACGCGGTAAGTACAGCGGCCGTCATATATTTGATCGTCTTTCTCATATTCAAACCATTTTAGAATGTCATACCTATTCCGAAAGTGAATGTCCTTGCCTTTGGATATGAAAGCCTGTCGAAACCGGTGAACAGAGGATTGGAAGAACTTACATCCGGATCCATTCCGCTGTACTTTGTGAGGACGAACAGGTTATCAGCGTTGAAACTCAGCCTTATGCCTGAAATCTTCGCCTTGCGCAACCTCGGATTGTCGAATGTGTAGCCCAAGGAAAGGTTCTTTAGCCTGACGAAGGAGCCGTCCTCCACATAATATGAAGACACCCAAGTGTTTGTCTGATTCAGAAGCCTTGAATATGTGTTGGAAGGGTTATCCGTTGTCCATCGACCGTGCCACGCGTCTTTCGTCAGATTGTTGAACTGTGTCCCTCCGCTCTGCCCGGACTCGGACCGCAGTTTGAACTCGTTCATTATGTCCCTGCCGAAAACGCCCTCGAAAAAGAACGAGAGTTCCACTCCGAAGATATTGAAAGTGTTTCCGAGCCCCATAGTGAAATCAGGGTTCGAATCGCTGATCACCGTCTTGTCCGCCACAGTGATCTCGTTGTCTCCGTCAAGATCACGGTACTTGCGGTCACCCGGCTGCACCGTAACGGAATTGATCCTTGTCACACCATCCTTGAGTTCATATTTGTAATTGTCGTAGTTCCCTTCGGTCACGATGGTCTCGGCGGAGAACTGGCGGCCGTTCCTGTCAACCGCCCAGAACTCATCGAGCTGGTAGTTGCCGTCGGCGACATAGCCGTAGCCTATCCCGATAGGCTGTCCGACCATAATTCTGGAAATATCGTTCGCGAGCTGACCGTGGGCGATGTTGACGCTGGTGTAGTCAATGCCGCCGATGTCAAGAACCTTGTTGCGTGAAAGGTCGAATGTGACGCTCGTGGACCAAGAGAAATCGCGCCTGTTGATGTTGTGGGTGTTGAGACTGAACTCGAATCCCTTGTTCTCGACACGTCCGAGGTTCTGCCATTGCTCCACGAAACCGGTCTGGGCAGGCAATGTGGCGCGGTAAAGCATATCCCTGGTGTCCTTGTAATAAACATCGGCGAGGAAATCTATCCTGTTCTTGAACAGGCTGACATCCAGCCCGAGGTCATACTGGTAGGTGGTCTCCCATTTCAGTCTGGTGTTCGCCGAGCTTGACGGTGCCATACCCATAACTTCGGTACCGTTGACAGCATAGTAGTTTGTGGTCATAAGCGCCATTGTCGCATAGTTGGAAATCCTGTCGTTTCCGGACGCACCGAAACTTGCCCTGATCTTGAACTGGTCCAGCCACGTCGCGTCTTTCATAAACTCCTCCTCGGACAGTCTCCAGGCAAGCGCCACGGACGGGAAATATCCAACACGGCTGCCTGGCATAAACTTGGACGAGCCATCAGCGCGCATATTGAATGACGCATAGTAACGCTGTTTGTAGTTATATTCAACCCTGCCGAACATTGACATCATCGTGCTCATCGCCACGTTTTCCGACGGAGCTTCCTGAATGCCGCCCTTGCTGATGTCGAACACGCCAGTGGAGTCGTTCTCAAAATCGTATGCCCCGATCATCAGGTTCTCGTTTCTGTACGCGCTCATCTCCACGCCGAGCATCGCATTGAGATTATGGGCATTGTTCCACGTCTTCTTGTAGGTGAGGGTCGCCGAAGTGTTCCATCCATAGGTATCGACAGTCTTGATTCTTCCGTATCCGTTCTTGGAGAAACCCCACAGACTGTTGGCGGTGTAGAATTCCATACCTTTGGAGTTGGATGTGTTCCCGGATGCCTGTGCCCTGAATGTCAGCCCCTTGATGATTTCCCAATCGACATAGGCGTTGCCTGAGACACGTGAATACACGGTTCTGCGGTAGGTTTCATCAGTGACGCAGTCAAGCAGCGAATATGATCCCATATTGTCAGTGTCGCTGTCCGTGTAGAAATTTATCGGACGCCTGAGATAGATGAGCTGGATAAGGCCACTGTTGCCGAGTTCACCGCCGCCGGAAGACACAGCTCCGTTCGATATGGTGCGCCCGTAGTTGACTGAAGCTCCGACTTTCACATTCTCGCTTACTTTGTGGTCAACCTTGATCCGTCCGGTGTAACGCTGGAAATCATTGTTCACGATAAGGCCGTCCTGATTGAGGTAACCGAGACTGAACAGCATCTGGGTATTCCTGTTGGCTATGGCATTGACGGACAGATTGTAGTCTTGAGTGACAGCAGTCCTGTACATTATCTTCTGCCAGTCGCTGTAGCCGTACTGACTTGCATCTTTGGGCGTGTCGCTGACACCATCGCCGTCTGTATCGATGCCGTAATCCAGATAGCCATAGTCTTTTCTCGCGAAGCGATAGTTGACATATTCCTGAGCGTCAAGCATATCGATATGCTTCGGCACTTTGGATATTCCTATGGAGGAATTGAAATTGACAATGGTCTTGTCAGCCGTTCCTTTCGCACCGCTTTTCGTTGTGATGATAATGACTCCGTTAGCGCCTCTCGCACCGTAAATGGCTGTCGCCGTGGCATCCTTGAGCACCTCGATGGACTCAATGTCGTTCGGATTGAGGAATGACATCGGGTCGAATGTGCCCGAGCCAGTGGATGACGTTGTCGCTATTTCTCCCGAGGATATGTCCATCTGCATCCCGTCAATGACGAAAAGAGGTGTGGTTCCCGCATTGATGGAGTTGTTGCCCCTGATCTTGATATTGAACCCTGAGCCTGGCTCTCCGGACTGGGATGTGATGCTGAGGCCTGCCACGTGTCCCTGTAGGGCACCGACAACATTCCGGCTGCCTGTCCTGGACAGTTCATCCGCCTTGACTGAACTCACCGAGCCAGTAAGGTCACGGCGCGAAAGCGAGCCGTAACCGATGACCACCGCATCATCGAGCACAAGGTCATCGTCGCCAAGTCTAATGTCTATCACAGTCTGCTTATCGACTTTCACCTCCTCGTTCTTCATTCCGATGGAGGAGAACCGGAGTGTCCCGCCGGCAATCTTCTTTATGCTGTAGCGGCCGTCAATGTCAGTGACCACGCCGACATTGGTTCCGACGTATGTGACACCAGCGCCTATAAGCGGTTCATTGCCGAGGTCCGTGACTTTCCCCGTTATAACCTCCTGCGCGAAGGCTGCGACAGGGAACGACAGAATCGCTAAAAGCAACGTTATCTTAGATAAGATCTTCATAATATTGAAAATGAAAAATATAACTCTAATATTCACCTAATCGAAGTTTATGTCCGAGCAGTTCGTCTTGATTCTCCATACTGCATCGTTCAGAGAGGTGATTCTTCTGCCGAGATAGTTGAATCCCTTGAACGAGACATTGGAGACATTATGATCTCCGTCATATCCCTGGATCACGCAGTCTCCCCTGCCTGTACGCACATTCATAACGTTGATGTTTGAATATGTCACGTCACGGATCTTTCCCGGTGAATATGTCAGTTTGTCGCCATTCTCATCGAAGCCGATGTTGTAGCTGTGCTTCAGACAGGCAAGATAGATCGAAAACTCCAAAGCATCCTCGATGTAAGCGTTTTCGTAGGTCACGTTCGAGATTGTCCCCGCCGCACCGTTATGGATACTCAAAGCCGCCCTCCTCATCTCGTTCCCGTCAGTGCCCGTGCCTGAATGGATCGCATAGATGTCTTTGTAATGCACGTTCTTTATGTCAAGCTGGGTCTCGTAACCTATCTCGAAAGTGTTTCCGGCATCAACGTTCCACCCTATGCAGTCTTCGTAGTAAATGCCGTCCACATCATCGCCCTTAAGCTTGAATTTCTGCGATTTGAGGCAATACACATCATCGTGGCCGCGCATAAAACATTTGGACACGTGTACGTTGACTCCTCCTATTATGTCCATAGAGTCGTTGTTGGTCTTGACCCCCTTGGCACTGTTCAATCCTATGGTCTTGACATTGGTGATGTCGGAATTGTGGCAGTTGGTGTAAAGCGAAGACCAGCCACCATCGGCGAACAGGTTGGTGAAATCGCTGAACCGAGAGTTCGCGCATCTGCAGAACGCTATACCGAACGGCTGATAGAACTCACCGTATCTGCCAGGATAGCCAGTAGCGTCGATGAACCCACCGCCGTGAATATTCACTCCATCCAGATCGACTCCGAGTATATTGCCTTTGACATAAGTCCCCGGCTCAAGATACACTTCCTTGCAATTCACGTCAAGAACCAGATGGCCGGCATCATAGACTTTACCAGCCTCGAAATATTTGATTGAATGGTCACTCTTGGACGGTTTCTCCTTGTCAATGGGATTCGCGAATATAAAGAGTGGCTGTTCCAAATCATCATTAATTTCCACAGACACACGGTCATATTTATGAAGATCAATGACAAGGCGGCCGTTGTCGATCCTGTAATTGTAGTTCTTTCCCAACGGACGGACCACAGCCTTTTCGACCCTGCCGCTCTGCAGCGACACCTCAACCTTTACGGTTCCTTCATCGACACCGAACCAAGCGAGATGCGGTTCGTATGTCGGGAATACTTTGATGAACTCTCCGGCCACTTTCACCGCATACAGCTGCGACTCAGGAACCCTCGGAGAGAAGTTGTAATATTCAACATCGACAGTGTATTCCACATCAGGCTGAGTCACTTCCGTCTTGTTTCCTGAACAGGAAGAGCAAGCCACATGCGCCATAATAGCCATAGATATAATGCCAATATACAAGGTTTTCATACTTAATTAGTTTTAATGTATTTACTTATGGGAATGCCGTCAGCGGACCGTGCATTCGGCGTTGGACCAGGTAGTGAAAAAAGACTTGACATTGTCTTTGGTGAACTTCACTCCTTCCTGAACCACATTGTCGAAGACCACTCCCGTAATTTTGTGGTCGCTGTCATAGCCCATCAGCACATTCCCGCAAGGAGATTTCTTCAGCAAGGTCACATTCCTGAGTGTCACACCATCGCAGGTCCCCGGAGAATATGTCACCCCGGTTCCGAGATCCTTGACATAAGACTTGCGGATGTCAAGATGGATGCCGTACTCCTTGCAGTCTTCCAGAACGATGTTCTCGAACAGGATGTCGGAAATATGGCCGCCGGCACAGTGGTGTATGCTGAGCCCACCTCGGGATAACGTATTGTCTGTTCCACGGCCTGCGCTGTGTATGCTTTGACAATTCCGGTATGTGACACCGGAAATGTTCTCATTGGTCTCGGCCCCAACAACGAACGAATTACCGCTCAGATAGTTCCAAGCCATGCAGTCCTCGAACAGCACGTTCTTGACCTCTCCCTTGTAAGTCCATTTCTGCGACTTGATGCAGAACACATCGTCGTGCGCATAGCCGAAACATCCTTTCACAGTCACATTCCGACATCCGAGAATGTCCAGAGCATCGTTCTCGCAGCCGGTCTTATTGTTCGGATTCTCGACAGCGACCACTTTGTAGTTGGAAATGTTCACATTGTCTGATTCCGAGATGAAGGTGCTCCAATTGATGTCATTCAGAAGGACTATGTCCTCTATCCTGAGATTGTCCGTCCTCTGGAACTGGATGCCGCGGGCATCTATTCCCCTGGCATCAAGGATTCCGCAGCCTTTCACAGTAACATCAGGAGCATCCAGTGCCCTGAGCACGCTCTTGACCACAGCGCCGCCCTCGATGTAAAGTGTCTGCCCGGATTTTAGGGTCAGTGTCTTGAGGTCTGTCACTGTGCCGGCCTCGCAATACAGGACATTCGGATCCTCCTTCGACGGCTTGCCAGCCTCCAACGGGTTGGCAAAAAGGAAAAGGTCACAGTCTTCCGATCCGTTTATCTCCACGACGGCCTTGTCTCCAGGCGACATCACGACAGTGACCGCCTCACGCGAAGTGACATAACGCCAGTCCTTTGATTTCGGAAGGATTTCCGCCTTGTCGATGAAGTCAGCATTGTAAGTCACCTTGACGGCAACGGGGTCGTCGCAGCCGAAAGCGCAGACCTGATGTTCCTTGGTCGGGATTACAGTCGCCTTTCCTCCGGCGACTTCAACCGTATAATGCACAGACGGACGAATCTGATTGGAATACGAATACAGCTCCACGGAAGCATCCGGCAGATCAGCGAACGGATCTGAAGGCACATTTTTCATACTCTCTCCCGAACAACCATTGGTGCCCATAAGCCCGAGTGGCAACAGGATGAACTTAATAAAGCTCTTATTCATAGACTTTTAATTATTATAATTTAATGACATCACTCTCCAGAGAAATAATGGTCGCGGATCCTTTGGTTACGGCCACACGGATCTCGCTGGCGCCGACAGACTCAAAAGTATAGACTTGCCGCTCCGTTTTGTCAGCAGTTGATACCTGTCCCCGATAAACAGGCAGGAAC
>ULWC01032072.1_pt1 | contig 19489 bp, 16 predicted proteins | sample 1959931 | NCBI WGS metagenome assembly ULWC01 (sample SAMEA4835801, study PRJEB28245) | human gut metagenome | biome: gut microbiome; material: fecal sample | place: Denmark | collected 2008
TTGAAATTGATATTAAGATCGGACAGCTTTCCGAAGTTGTTTATGTGACAAGCTATTAATTTCAATTTCTAAATCTCCTCCCCGCTAAGCGCCGATATACCACACCTGATGACCTCAGACTTCTGCTCCTCGGTCATATCTGAGCCAAGCACCATCCGTATGAACTCACCCTTAAGTGATGCATCCTTTTCGTATTCACTGTAATTGATGAGAAGTCTTGTCTCATCATACACCTTTTCATAGTAGAAATATTCCTCGAACATATCCTTGAGGAAATCTGTGTTTATCTCACAATCCACGTCCACCTCACCTACAAGCACGAACTTTACCATGCTTCTCGATGAATATTCACTGTCCGAAATGGCTTTTTCCATCTTCACAGCCACATCCTGTGTGGTCATGGCTCCTGTCACATCCACATACAGTGTGTAGAGGCTCCTGTATGCAAACGGTACAAAGCTAAATCCTGCCGTGAGCTTTTCATCATCTATATCAAGTACCACAAAGCCCTTTTGTCCACACTCATCAAAGCCTCTTCCCTCTAAACAGCCGCTGTAGCAGTACATGCCACGGTTGTCAAGCTGTCCGCTCTGATACTCATGCACATGACCGAGCGCGAGATAATCAATGCCCTTATTCTTAAGGTCGCCTGTGGAAATCTCATCACCGAGCTGTCCGTGGAGAGTGACAACGTTGTAATTGTCATTGTCGAGCACAAGAGAATTGTACATGGCAGCCTGGTTAGACTTATCTATCTCAAGACCTGTTATTGTGATATTTCCATAGCTGTATGAGGTCCACTGATTAGAAAAAAGCTTAAGGTTGTCAGGGATTTCATCGAGCTTCGATATGAAATTGTCCGAGTCGTGATTACCCTTAAGATAATAGAAATCAATATCCGGATTTGACGTAATCGAATCCTTTACCAGATTTCTGGCAGTCGCTGACACATTTCTCGTGTCAAATAAATCGCCTGCTATGATAATCGCCTTTACATCGTTATTTTTGGCGTACTCTATCATCCTTGAATATGTACGCAGTATTTCCATTTTTCTCTCTTTTGCCTGCTCCTTTGACAGATTCGAGGTCATCTTCGAATCCAGATGCAGGTCTGCACAGTGGATAATTTTCATTTTTCCAATTCCTCTTGATATATGAACGTTTATAAATCATTACAGACTACACATAGATTCATTACGCATAGCCTGGTTGCATCATTTACAGCCAATTCACAATTTCATAATCATTTAACAATTAAACGTGCTGACTGTCTGCAAGCTCAGGTGTACCTCTCATCTGAATGAGCGGGCCACCCTTCTTCTCCACATAGTCCTTAGTGATTGTAACCGTGCCGATATTGTCATCCTTTGGTATCTCATACATGATATCGAGCATGAAATCCTCTATAATCGCACGAAGGGCTCTGGCTCCGACCTTCTTCTCCTTTGCCATCTTGGCGATGGCATAAAGCGCATCGTCGTCGAACTCAAGCCTTACCTCATCCATCTCAAGAAGCTTCTGATACTGCTTGATTATGGCATTCTTTGGCTCCTTCAATATCTTTACAAGCATATCCTCGGTGAGCGCCTCAAGTGAGAACATGATAGGAAGTCGTCCTATAAACTCAGGAATCATTCCGAATTTGCGGATATCATCAACAGTTGCCTGCATGAGCAGGTTCTCATCACCATCATACTTGTCCTTTAAATCAGCCTTGAAGCCTATAGAAGCCTCCTTGTTCAGACGCTCCTTTATGATATCCTCAAGTCCCGGGAAAGCGCCTCCGCATATAAAGAGAATATTTCTCGTGTCAACTGTAGTCATCGGAACCATGGCATTCTTGCTGCTGGCACCAACCGGCACCTCAACCTCTGAGCCCTCTAAAAGCTTAAGCATACCCTGCTGCACTGACTCTCCGCTCACATCACGCTGGTTGGCATTTCTCTTCTTTGCAAGCTTGTCTATCTCATCTATAAAAATGATACCATGCTCAGCTCTCTCCACATCATTATCTGCTGCCGCAAGAAGCTTACTTACCACACTCTCGATATCGTCACCGATATATCCGGCCTCAGTAAGTGATGTGGCATCTGTTATGGCAAGTGGCACATCTAAAAGCTTTGCAAGAGTCTTTACGAGATATGTCTTTCCTGAACCTGTAGGTCCGATCATGAGCATATTTGATTTCTCAATCTCCACACCATCATATTTATTTGAAGCCTGCTTTGCAGTGGTATTCTCTTCCTGCGCCTTATGCTTATTGTCAGCCATGACACGCTTGTAGTGGTTATACACTGCAACCGACATGACCTTCTTTGCATGCTCCTGACCTACCACATAATCATCAAGACTCGCCTTGATCCTATGCGGTGCAGGAATTGAGTGAATGTCAAGAATCGGCTCGACCTTTTTCTCTTCCTTTGGCTTTTTCTTCTTAAGCTTCTGGCTGTTTGGTATGCCTCCTGTCAGATCTGACAAATTTATCATGCTTATATTAGGCATATTGCCAAAATCCATATTGCTTATATTTCCCAGATTTCCGAGGTTGCCAAAATTACCGTTGCTCATGGAGTCAAAGGTCTTTTGCATACAATCGTTGCAGATGCACAGGTTCGGCTGGATATGTATCATCTTGCCTGCCACGCTCTCCGGTCTGCGGCAGATGTAGCAGACATCCTCGTAGTCGTTTGCCTTGTTATCGTTTGTATTATCTATGTTATTTGTAGTTTCTTCATTATTATCCTGAATATTGTCAGGTACTTCCTTGAAATCATCATTATTCATAGGTAAATTACCGCCTTTGTATCATTTGGCTGCTTTATCAGCCATTTAACTATTATACACTACTGAATAAATGCGTGCAAGCAAGCTGAGGCGCTTTTGAAAAAAAGGACCGACAGATCAAAAGACCTGCCGGATCCATTTTCTTAATATCTATCCAATTATAACAGCTCCATAAGAAGCTTATTGACAACAGCAGGATTTGCCTTGCCCTTTGTGGCCTTCATAGTCTGACCTACAAGTGCTCCGATGGCTTTCTTCTTGCCATTGTGATAATCCTCCACTGCCTGTGGATTTGCATCGATGACAGCCTGGATTGTGGCTTTAAGCTCACCCTCATCATTCATGCTCTTAAGACCGTTCTCCTCTACATACTGCTCAGGATCGATATCATCCGAGAATATTTTCTCAAATACTTCCTTTGCAACAGATGAGTTGATCGTGCCTGCATCCACCAGATCTACAAGCTTTGCAAGGTTTACAGGTGAGAATTTTATCGCATCTGCATCCATCTCATTATCCTTTAACAGTCGCATTGTCTCAACCATCAGCCAGTTTGAAACCTTCTTTGGCTTGCCGCAGAGCTTTGTGGCAGCCTCAAATATGTCTGCCATATGCTTTGACTCTGTGAGAATCTTTGCATCATACTCAGGGATGTCGTATTCCTTCTTGTAGCGTGCAAGCTTCTGTGGACGAAGCTCAGGCTGCTTTGCCTTTATCTGTGCAATCCATTCATCGGATACTACGATTGGCACGAGGTCAGGCTCCGGGAAATATCTGTAGTCCTGCGCATCCTCTTTTGAACGCATGGCATGTGATGATTCCTTATTGTCATCCCATCTACGGGTCTCCTGTACTACCTTTCTGCCCATCTCAAGAAGCTCTATCTGACGCTCACGCTCGCCCTCGATGGCATGTGCGATAGCCTTGAAGGAGTTAAGATTTTTCATCTCAGTACGTGTACCAAACTTCTTTGCGCCCACCTCTCTGACTGAGATGTTGACATCGGCACGCATTGAGCCCTCATTCAATTTACAGTCAGATGCTCCGAGATACTGGATGGTCTGACGCAGAGTCTCAAGGTATGCGATAACCTCCTCAGCGGAGCGCATATCAGGCTCTGATACTATCTCTATAAGAGGTACTCCGGAACGGTTGTAATCTACGATAGATACGTCCTCCCACTCGTCATGTACGAGCTTTCCGGCATCCTCCTCCATGTGGATTTCATGGATTCTGACATTTTTCTTTCCGTTTGCTGTCTCAATCTCCACTGAACCGTTGCGGCAGATTGGCAGATAAAGCTGTGATATCTGATAGTTCTGTGGGTTATCTGGATAAAAATAGTTCTTTCTGTCAAATTTGCTGTACTGTGTGATAGTACAGTTGGTGGCAAGTCCTACTGCCACTGCGTACTCTACAACCTGCTTGTTTAAAACAGGAAGTGAGCCAGGCTGTCCTGTGCAGACAGGACATGTATGTGTATTTGGTGCGCCTCCGAAAGCTGTGGAGCAGGCGCAAAAGATCTTTGTTTTTGTAGCTAACTCTACATGGACCTCAAGTCCGATGACTGTCTCATAGTTTTTCATATCCTTTTTGCCTCCTTCCTACTGTGCACCGGCAGATTTATTGGTGTCTGCTGTATTTTTGTTACTGTATTCCTCCGCAATAGTGCTGCGCGGATGGTTTCTTGTTTTTTCAAAGCTGTAGGCTGCGCGGATGATATTCTTCTCCTTAAAGCAGTCTCCGATGAGCTGTAATCCGATTGGAAGTCCGTTTTTGTCCATGCCGCACGGAAGCGATATTCCCGGAAGTCCTGCAAGGTTTACAGATATGGTGTAGATATCACCGAGGTACATCTGGATTGGATCACTTAAGCTCTCTCCAAGCTTTGGAGCTGTGGTTGGTGCTGCCGGTCCGAGTATCACATCATATTTGGCAAAGGCATCATCAAAGGCTTTTTTGATAAGTGCTTTTACCCTTAATGCCTTTAAGTAATATGCATCATAATATCCTGATGAAAGCACGAAGGAGCCGAGCATGATTCTTCTCTTTACCTCAGGTCCAAAGCCCTCAGAGCGCGATTTCTTGTACATGTTGTGAAGGTCTGTGTACTCCTTTGTACGGTATCCGTATTTGACACCGTCGAATCTGGCAAGGTTTGAGCTTGCCTCTGCGCAGGCGATTACATAGTAAGCCGGGATGGCATACTCTACAAGTCCGAGGTCAAATTCCTCCACAACAGCACCTTTTTTCTTTAATTCATCTGCCGCTGCAAGGATTGCCGATTTCACCTCCGAGTCAAGTCCATCTCCGAGATAATCCTTTGGAATACCAATCTTCATACCCTTCACGTCATCGACAAGCGCCTCTGTAAACTTCAAATCATCTCTGTTTACTGACGTCGAATCCTTCTTATCATATGAAGCGATTGCCTCAAGTATAGTAGCACAGTCTGTGACATCCTTTGCGATAGGTCCAATCTGGTCAAGCGATGAGCCATAGGCAATGAGTCCATATCGTGAAACTGTGCCGTAGGTTGGCTTGATTCCTGTCACACCACAGAAGGAGCTTGGCTGTCTGATTGATCCGCCTGTATCTGAACCGAGTGCAAACGGTACCTCCTCTGCTGCAACTGCTGCACAGCTTCCGCCTGATGAACCGCCCGGTACGTGCTCTGTATTCCATGGGTTTTTGGTTGCTCCAAATGCAGATGTCTCTGTGGTGCTTCCCATGGCAAACTCATCCATGTTGGTTTTTCCAACGATGACACAGCCTGCATCCTCAAGGCGCTTAACAGCCTCCGCTGTGTAGGTCGGGATGAAATTGTAGAGTATCTTTGATGAACATGTGGTGAGAAGCCCTTCTGTACACATGTTATCCTTTATGGCTACAGGCACACCCGCAAGCGCTCCTTTTAGCTCTCCCGCATCAATTTTTGCCTGAACCTCTGCTGCTTTTTTAAGTGCACCCTCTTCGTCTATTGTGACAAAGCTGTTTATCTTTTCTTCTTTTGCTTTTATAGAAGCAATGGCAGCCTTTACAGCCTCTTCCACTGTAACTTCCTTTGCCTGTATTTTCTTGCCGAGTTCCACGGCAGTTAAAGACATTAAATCCATTTTTCTCCTCCTTGCCGTTATTCGCCGATTGTCTTTGGTACCTTGAATCCGCCATCCTTCTTGACCGGTGCATTGGCAAGTGTAGCTTCACTTCCGTCACCGTTTGTGACAACATCATCTCTGAATACATTGTTTACAGGGAATACGTGGCTCATAGGCTCAATTCCCGAAGTATCAAGCTCCTCAAGCTTATCGATATAATCAAGCATATCTGCCATATCCTTCTTGGCAGCCTCTGCCTCCTCTGGTGAAAGCTCAAGCTTTGCAAGGATTCCGACATACTCCATAGTCTCGTCAGAGATTACGTTTCTCATGACTCCGTCCTCGCCCATCACCTTTGTGGTAACAGCCTGCTGCTCAGGAGTCTCATCCTCAGGCTCCTCGTCAAGTGCAGCACTTCTGACCTTTGCATATACCGCTTCATCGCATATACCCTGATTGTTGAATCCTGCATGGCGTAAAGTACCCTCATAATCCATGCCTGCCGCAGCCATCACCTTGCCTGAATTTGGATTTTCAGTATCATGTCTGGCCCATACACGTCCGGCACCGACCTCATTGATGAAAAATCTGATGATAGCTGTGAGTGCCTCTGTCATATAACCGTTATTCCAGAAACTCTTTCCGATACAATAACCGATTTCAACCGACTCAACTCTCTCATCGGTTTTAATTGCACTTATAGTTCCGATAGGCTGCTCGAGATCATTAAGCTCAATAGCCCACTGATAAAAATCTTTTTCGTCATACTTAGATATCCATTCTTTTAAAATAGTCTCTGTAGTATCAACACTCTCATGCGCCGGCCATGTAAGATATTTTGTCACTTCCGGGTCATTCGCCCAGTTGTAAAACATGTTCTCGGCATCTTCTATTTCAAATCTTCGAAGAGTAAGCCGCTCTGTGGCGATTTCTCTTGTTCCTATATGATTCATACGATATCCTTTCTCTCTTTCCTGATATTTTAATTTCTACTTGGGATTATACACACATGCCACTTCTCAGCCTTAAAGCGCACCCGCCATAATTGAATCCTGCATATCGGGGACTGCCAAAACTTGCATCCGGGTGCGCATCAACCCCCTGCAGCGCATGGGTGCATATATATTGTGAAGACAAATTTTTAACAGTTCCGACGCTCACAGCCTGTAATACCTCACAGCACACATCCTGCCAATAACCTATCCGCAGGAAATGTCGGAACAAGCTTAAAAATTTTCTGAGCAAAATATATACACACATGCTACCACACAGCCTGCATGCGCACCCGCCACACTTAGATCTATTACATTGAGTACTGCCAAAGCCTGCAGCCGGGTGCGCTAAACACTCTGCAGCGCATGGGTGTATATATATTGCGAAGACAAATTTTTAACAGTTCCGACGTTCACAGCCTGTAATACCTCACAGCACACATCCTGCCAATAACCTATCCGCAGGAAATGTCGGAACAAGCTTAAAAATTTTCTGAGCAAAATATATACACACATGCCACCACACAGCCTGCATGCGCACCCGCCACAACCCCAGAAGCTGTGACCTATGGCTCCAATCTGCTGAGATCACGAGGAAACAGTGTAGCCTCACGCACATTGTCCTCTCCGATAAGCTGCATTGTAAGTCTCTCAAGTCCTATTCCAAGACCTCCATGTGGCGGCATGCCGTACTTAAAGGCTGAAAGATAGCTCTCCATACCCTCTGTCTCCATGCCACGCTTTGCGATTTTTTCCATAAGCTTGTTGTAGTCGTGGATTCGCTGGCCGCCTGTTGTGATCTCAAGACCTCTGAAAAGCAGATCAAAGCTTAAGGTGTATGTCTCGTCTGCCGGATCATCCATGGCATAGAACGGTCTCTTCTTTGAAGGATAATGTGTGACAAATACAAAATCACTGCCATACTCTTCCTTGAAGTACTGTCCGATAAGTACCTCCTCCTCCGGCTCTAAGTCGAATGGGTTTCTGAACTGTCTGTTATATTTTTCTGCAACACGCTGCTTTGCCTCGTCAAATCTGACTCTTGGTATGCTTGTCACATCAGGCAGCTTAATCTTTAAAAGCTCAAGCTCCTTGGCGTATGAGGTCTTTAAAAGCTCCATGGTGTACTGCAAAAAGCCGGTCTCCATCTCCATGATATCCTCGAATCCGTCAATGTAGCCCATCTCAAAATCGAGTGATGTATACTCATTCAGATGTCTCTTTGTATTGTGCTTTTCTGCTCTGAAAACAGGTGCAGTCTCAAAGACCCTGTCAAAGACACCTACCATCATCTGCTTGTAAAACTGCGGGCTCTGCTGTAATATAGCCGGTCTGTGGAAATATTCAAGCTTGAAGAGGTTGGCTCCTCCCTCGGCTGACTTTGCACCAAGCTTTGGCGTATGAATTTCTGTAAATCCATTATTATAAAGGAAATCCCTAAAGCCCCTTGTGATGCCCTCCTGTATACGGAACGTAGCACGCTCTCTTGGATTTCTGAGTGCCACTGCCCTGTTATTGAGCTTTGCCTCAAGCGAAGTATTCAGTTTCCATTTGTTGATCTGAAGCGGCATAGGCTCCGCCGGCTCAGATAAAATTGTGATAGTGTCAAGACGAAGCTCGAAGCCGTTTGGAGAACGGTCATCACTCTTGTATGTGCCGCATACCTCCACGGTATCTGCTTCCTTTAGATCATCGACGCTAAACTGGGATTTGCCCGGCTCGTATACACACTGTATGAGTCCGTCCCTGCGTCTTAAGACGATGAATGCAACCTCACCCATATCTCTTATGGTGTGAATCGCACCCTTTACTTTGATGTTTTTGCCCTCGTAGTCGCCTGCAAGAATTTCTGCGATACCGAGGTCTTCCTTTTGAACTGCTCCTGTTAAGAATTCCATATTTTTGTGCTCCTTTGATTTTTTAAGCGGGACGGAAAAAAGGCCCCGGAGCATATCAGATTAATGAAATGCTCCGGGGCGAAAATTCTAAAAATATTCCGCGGTACCACCCGCTTTGAGAAAAAGGACTGTACCTGTTTCTCCACTCTTATCCGTAACGTGGATGAATCGTATCTGCCTACTTTTGATATATAAAAAGCTTAATTCACATACGATAAACCTATCTATGCAATAAACCATATCAATCGTTCAACAGATCTGCTCCGGTAGTGTTCCTGCAATCAGCTCTTCCAAACAGCGCTCTCAGTCGGTGACGCTGTATTCCTGTCGGTGTCTGGTGATTCAAGTCTCCTTCAACGCATTTATTGTTCTTTTGTTGTTTAACGTTATAACACAATAAACTTATTATTTCAACCCATCATAGTCAAAACTTAAGAAAATAAAGTATAGGAATATATTATAGTTTTTCTTAATTGTGATTATAACAGAGCCTTCTTTTGCAACAATTATTAAATAAATTTAGGCTATTCCCTATTGCCTTTATTGAATTTGTATTGTAGAGTATATCTGGTATATGTAATTAATAATAATGAGGCAAGTAACACTTATGAAAAAACTATTATTTTTTGATATAGACGGCACTCTCGTTGATTTCGGCAATAGCACCATGAGCCCATCAACCGCTGATGCTCTAATAAATGCAAAACAAAACGGTCACATGATTTTTCTTTGCACAGGACGTAGTTACAATCAGATTTATCCATCATTAAAAGCCTTTGATTTTGACGGCGTGGTGGCTGCTGCCGGCGGCTATGTCACTGTGGGTGATAAGGTAATTGCACATCATGTCTATGGGCAGAATCTGTTACAGAAGGTTCTTGACACTGTTGGTGACAACAACACAGGACTTATCTTCCAGACAAAGGATAAAAGCATCACCAACCACAAGTGGGCCGACAAATTCATATCAGCATTCTCAAAGCAGTTTGACATGCATGTGATACAGGACAACCCGACATTTAAGGATATCGTGATTGATGATGAATTATCAAGCTTTTCTAATCGATACGCCGATGTTGAAAGCACCATCTACTGCAATTGCAACTACCACATTGATGATTTAAGAAAGCTCCTCGGCGATGAATTTGTAGTAACCCTGAGCAGCTTTAAAGAGCCTGAACCTTACAGCGGTGAGATTACATTGCGCGGTGTCAACAAGGCAACCGGCATACGTGATGTGGTAGAGTTTCTTCACATGAGTCAGGCTGATACAATAGGCTTTGGCGATGGCCAGAATGATTTTGATATGCTGCGCTACTGTGATATCGGTGTTGCCATGGGCAATTCCAGCGATGAAGTCAAGGCTGTAGCCGATATAGTGACAGACGATATCAAAGAGGATGGGCTTAAAAATGCCATGGTGCATCTTGGACTTGTCTAAAAATGCACCATGGCATACCCTATGCCTCAATATTCATAAATCTGTCCCACTCGCACTCGTCCTTTGATGCCGATACAATCAAGGTGTACGAGCGCTCATCTGTTCCGTCGAATACGAAGGTATAATTTTCATTCTCCTTCTCGATTAAATATGCGTATCCGTCAAGAAAATTGTTGAAGGTGTCGATATAATCTGTCTCCTCTATCTCCTCGTCAGCCGTGGTGTTCTTTAGGTTGCCATCGGCATCATATGTCTTAAAGCCCTCGCGTATGAATGAAATAATATTTGCATCTGAAAGCTTTAATATAAGGCCGTTTGTCCTCATATCACGGATATCTCTGTTTTTAGAATTATCTGCCTTTATGATTACGTTGTCAAGGCATATTTTGAAGGTGCCAAAGCTCATCATGATATCGCTCACATGCACATCCGAAAATTTGAAATGTGTAAACTCGTTTTCTGTCCTGAATTTCATCTGTTATCCTCCGTATATACTCATGCCGATATTTTATCAGATAATTTTGCTTTGGGCAACTTGCATTTTATAATGTGCCGTACAGCTCAAGTGTATGGCCTACACTGCCTGCACCTATAAAATAATAGTCGCTTTGAGTGTCACCGTCTACAAAGATATACTGTCCGTACATCTTTATATTGCAAAAGAGTGCTGTGCGGCTTGATGCAGCAGCAATTCCATATCCCTTGTTTGACACGACAAGTGGCAGCCTCTGCTGTCTGCCTCCGAACGAAATATATCTGGCTTTGTTTGTCAAATCAGTAAGGTCTGTCGCAAGTATTCCCTTGGATTTGAGCTTTTCCGATTTATCCCAGTCAAAAAATGTGTAGCACTCGCCATTATTTAAAAGCCTTGGCTCTGTGGCATTTTCACTTACAAGGAGATTTCTGTCGGCATCAAAATACTGTATGGCTCCGTTTTTCTTTTCTATCCTTAGTATCAGCTTCTCCGTTTGAATTTCAATAAGCGATTTGGATTCCTTTGCCACCCATTTGAAGGCTGTATCGGCCTTTTGCTTCCAATAGGTTTTGTGCGGCTTCACTCCAATTCCTTTTACAAAGATTACGCGTACTATCTCCGGTGTTATTGGTATCACATAAAGTGTGCCGTCCGCTGTGGCGATTTCAACATGCGATTTACCTTTTTTGAGCCATTTTACCGCAAACTTGCCCTTTGAATGTCCCTTTACATGAAGTATATCGTTGTCCGGAATTGAGCCGTATGCGTATGGGGAGGGATTGAGATGGAGGCTGCTCTTTTTTGCAGCCTTACTTACTTCCTTAATCTTAATTTTATTTGCCATATCTGTAGCAGTACATTGTGTTTGATTTTCCCTGTCTTTTTTTACAAATGCAGATAAATCAAGCTTCTCATTTTCAGCCTTATTTGTCACCTGCTCAGGCTTTAATACAATGCGCGACGGACCAAAATACTCTCTTTCATCCATATCGCGTCTGCCATCAACGCGCTTTTGCTCTTCTATCTCTTTTTCTGTCAGTTGCTGCTTTTCGTATTCCTTTGCCTTAGTAAGCGGCTCTGCAGAAAACTCCTTCTGACGCCTGTTGGAAGGAGCAGGGTCTGCAATAAGCGGTGTCAGCCTGCCCCGGTGGAATACAGCAAGCTCATGAAGTGCACGGGTAGCCGCAACGTACAAAAGCTTCACATGACTATCATCAGCCAGATATTTTCTCTCTGATGGGTCAAACAGCAATACAGCATCAAACTCAAGTCCCTTTGTATACGCAACCGGAAGTACCATGACTCCTGCACCAAACTGTGCAGTTTCAATATCATCATCTGCTATTTCTATATGTTTTTTAAGCTCAGCAGACACCTTGAGAGCCTCTGCCTCATCACGGCACACGACAGCTATCGTCTCATATCCTTCACTCTGCCAGCCTTTTATCGTGTCAACCGATGCCGAAATCAGTGAGCGCACATTGGAATACTCCTCTATGCGCACTGCGTTTCCATGCCTGATAATAGGCTCCACCGGATAGATTGCAAAATCTCCATGGCGCAGTATCTCTGTTGCAAATTCTGAAATCTCAACAGTGTTTCTGTAGCTCTTTCGAAGCAGACCGAATGCGTCATATGTGCCTGTGAGTATCAGCTTTTTCAAGTCCTCCCAGTCATTTAAGCCATACTCAAAATGTATATTCTGCGAGGTATCGCCCATGATAGTGTATGTGCAGTTTCTGAGGCAGTAATGCAGACAGCAGTATGCCATCATGCCAAAATCCTGTGCCTCATCAATAACCACATGACTCGCTTCACGAACCGGATCTGTCTCCTTGATGCGCTTATAAATATACGCAAGCGCTGCCAGATCATACACATCAAATGAGTCCTTTGGAATATCTATATCATATTCCTTCTCCTTCTGACTAAGCAGAAAATCCCTGTAAAAATCATACACAGAGCCTTTCCAGTCATCCTTACCGAAATATGCTTTGTATTTTTTATCAAGCTTGCTGCGCTCCTTTGCAGGGAACTTCACTTCCTTACCGAGAACCTCATTTTCATACTTCGAGTAAATTATCTCATTTAACATGAGGATTTTACTCTGCATGGAAAGAAGCGGATTATCATGCAGATAAGTGTCTATCAGCACCTTTCCCACAAGCAGATTGCCTGTTTTTTCCATGTAGACCTCATCTCTTGGAATAGACTTTTCCTCGTAATCTAAGCAGAATTTTTCAAGAGCTTCAAACCATTCTTTACTGCCCTTTATGCTGTTTCTACTGTCATTTTTGCTGACTTCATGTATGCTGTACTTTTTGTCATCCCAATCCTCGTACAAAAGCCTTGTAAAAAGCTGCTCCATAGTCATCTGTTTTATGCCGTACACATCAAGCTCCGGAAGCACGCTTGTAATATAGTTCAACAAAATGTGGTTACTGCCTATAATGTAGAAATCCTCCGGTCTAAAATCATCAGCATAATTATATAAAATGTACGATATCCTGTGCATTGCAACCGTTGTCTTTCCTGAGCCTGCAACTCCCTGCACTATGATATTCGTCTTTGGCGAACGGCGGATAATAAGGTTTTGCTCCTTTTGGATTGTCGCGATAATCTCTCCGAGCACTGCCTTTTTATTCTTAGCCAGATACTTTGTCAGAAGCTCATCATTTGCTACGACATCTGAATCAAAAAAGTCTATGAGCTTATCCTCTGCAATCTCATAGGTGCGCTTTCTGTTTAAATCAATCTCAAAAGTACCCTCTGAGCTCACCGTGTACTTACATGGTCCAAGACTGCTCTCATAATATACGGATGCAATCGGTGCTCTCCAGTCAATGACCACAGGCTCTGATGCATTCTTTGCAATACCGACTCTGCCTATATAGTAGGACTCCTGTGACTTCTGACGCGGATCCTTAAAATCTATTCTGCCAAAATACGGCTTTTTCCGCGCCTTTTCACATCTTACGATATTTCTCTCGTTCTCATGAAGCTGCGCTGTCGCATTGTTCCACAGGGCAAGTCCCTCCTTGTCCTGTGCCTCGTAGACATCTCTTAAATCATCTAAATCATCTGTCAGCTTTTTTACCGATTCCTTTGCACGGTCCAGATTATCCTGTGCAATGCCTATGATATTCTGAAGCTGTCTCTGCTCGTCTTTTAATGAAATTCCCGGTAAATCATTTTCTGTGCCCATCATGCCTCCACGACTTATATATGCTGTGATTATACTATACTTTTAATCTCATCTATCCTGTCAACACAGGCAAAAAGCATCTTTTTCAGCTCCTCATCAGGCTGTGTCAAATCAGGCACCATGACAACCTTACAGCCTGCAGAATATGCACTTTTGACACCATTTGGCGAATCCTCTACCGCCATGCACTCCTCAGGTGCCAGCTTAAGCTCGCTGCATGCAAACTCATACACATCAGGTGCCGGCTTTCCATGCTCCACCATAGGTGCACAGATGATCTTGTCAAAATATCCGTAGAGCCCTATCTTTTTAAGATATTTCTCAGCTCTTTCTATATCATTCGCTGTGGAAATCGCTCTGTGAATGCCTTTTTCCTTCAAATATGTAAGTATCTCAATTGCACCGGGCTTAAGCTCAATACCCACCTTTTCCAGATGCTCCTCCATGATTTTTCTCCGATATGCCCTGATTTTATTATAATCCATATCCGGATCATGAAACATATCCTTAAGATGCTGCGGTGCATACGGCTGCCCGAGGCTTCGCATTGAAAGCGCCTGCTCATCTGTCATCTCGTAGCCGAATTGCTTAAGTGCCATCGGCCAGAAAATACGATAATATTTCTCCGTATCTATGAGTGTTCCGTCCATGTCAAATAATACTGCTTTTACCATTGGTTCTCCTTACGTTCTGTCAGGCTTTACTATGCTTCACCTGTTAATTTTACCACTGTCATATCATGATGCATGGCCTTTATCACCGGGCCAAACATGTCCTTTGTCTTTATCCTGAGGCTGGAGGTATTTATGCATGGATGACATCCAACCCACTCACCTTTTAGCACATCCTCATCCACCAGAAGCCTGACCGCATTGTCATGGTCGTTCATCAGTCCCATCACACTGACTGAGCCCGGTGTGATATCCAGATATTTTTCCATATCCTGCGGACTTGCAAACGAAAGTCTCGCACTGCCTATCTGATGCGAGAGCTCTTTTGTCTTAAAGGTCTTGTCTCCCGGTATCATGAGCAGGTAAAAATCAGTTTTCTGGCGGTTGCACAGAAAAAGATTCTTGCAGATTGTTGCGCCGAGTGTCTTGTCAATCTCCTCACAAACCTCCATCGTAAATGCCGCTTCGTGGTCTATTCTCTGATATTCGATTCCCAGTTTGTCCAAAAAATCGTATGTACGAATTTCTTTATCCGGTCTGCCTGTGGTATCTGTCGGTCTTCCATTCTGTAATTGCATTTGTGCCTCCTGAAATTAATTATCGCAGCTGTATTCAGCACCGTAACCGCTGCTATTATTCTCTTTTAATTGCTATGGCTATAGATTATACACCTCTTTTATGTATTCTAACAAGCCCCGGCATCCACTGATTACATCATCAAAGGTCGCATCAAAATCACCTGTATACCATGGATCTGCAACATCGCGCGCTGCTGTAAGCTTATGATTTGTCCCGTAATCAGCAAATGACAGCATCTTAAATATCTTCTGCTGACTGTCACTGCCACCTGCAATCCTTGTCATATTTCTGATATTTGCAGTGTCCATTCCAATCAGAAGGTCATAGTACAAATAATCATCGCGTGTCATCTGTCTCGCGCGGTGTGGAATAAGAGGAATATGCTCCTCGTATAGTTTGTTTTTGGTGCCGTAGTGCGGCGGATTGCCTATTTCCTCACGGCTGGTCGCAGCTGAATCTATCTCGAAAACAGCATCGAGGTGCTGTCTGTGGACCAGATGGGTGAAGATGCTTTGGGCCATGGTGCTGCGGCAGATGTTGCCTAAGCAAACGAAGAGCACTCGTATACTCATATAAACTCCTTTCAAAAGGCGCTTTCCTACTGCCATTTGCAGCGTTTTGCGCGGTGTTAATTTTTCTTTATGTATTGGTCATTTCTGTACATAAAATGCAAATCTTAGCAAAATTTTGCAAGATGTGTACAGCAATCGTAGTAGAAACGGAGTAAAAAGTGGATGGGGTTACTACTACGACATTTCTTACTAAAATAGCCTCTCCCGTAAAAAGGACAGGCTATCTTTTAATCTTCTATAATTTTTTCACTTTCAAGTGGTATTCTTAATTGCTCAGGGCGAGAATTCAAATCAGCTATTCTTGCTGTTACTTTTTCTGATAAATCTTCAGCTACTTGTTGTAAAAATTCTACGCATTTACCTTGCCCCCACAAAGTTGCTTCCACTTCAATTTGGTATTCTTGGATAATAATTGGAAATATTTCTATATATAACAATAATAATAAACTCGCTTTAGACTCAAAATCTGTCTTGTTACTTAATTCTCCCATATATCTTTCCATGGACGTTGCAATTGTATATTTCTTGCTTAATGATACTTCTATATTGGAATGTTCTCTATATTTTAAATCCAGCGTTATTTGGTTTAAATTTTGACTCTCAATCAAAAATGAAAGGCTGCTTATAATATTCATAACTGTTTCGCCGGAAGTACTAACTTTAGTTAGTAAATCTTCAGTATTTCCCTTAAATCCTCGAATAGAATCTACAGTCAAATCTGCTAAAGCATCACTATTACTTTCAATCAGATTATCACCAGTATAAACTTTACTAATCAGCCAAACAAACATGTCCCCCGAAACCGGCATTGCAGATTTTACAATCTCACCTTTTTTGGTATATCCAAGCATCTTTCTAAGTAAGGTCAATGCATCTGAATTTCTATCAATGATATACCTAACTTTTCCTGCGCTTAAATATGGAACAACAAATCCACTCCTTCTCATTGTCATATCATCTTCAGCCTGCATACCCCCTGGTACATAATCAACCGAAAACGTATATACATTGTATTCCACATTTTTCCCATTCAACTGTATATTTTTATTATCTAAAAACTGCTTTTCTATACTCCAATTCATATAACTAGCAGTATCATCCAATATCTCATCCGGATGTGCAGCCAATAACAGATTTTCAATTGCCAAAAGGCTGTCATTCTTTTCATCTGTCCACCTAGTCGTTGTAATCAATGTTCTTTCACTCTCCGTTCTTAATTACTACTTTATTTGATTTAAACTCAATCCCCCATGCACTCCAACAATGTTTCTTAACTAATTGAGGGCGAACTTTTATAGACAATGTGTTATTATTTTGATTTTTTATCAATGGCACTTTTGATGTGCATTCAATACTTTGTTGATATACACCATTCGACGGTAGCAGCTTAGAAAAATTCCAAATTACACCTTCAGTAGAGCTTGATATTGAATCGTCATCTTGCGAAATTTGAGATGTAACCCACAATGGCAAAGGTAATAATACCTTTATTTTTCGAAGTTTCTTTAAATTTCCCTCTAATATGACATTACAATTAAACGACGCAACACCACTGTTACTTTCACTACATACAACAGTTGGTGTGTTCCCAATATCCATTTCATTTTTTGTTTTATAAATTATAAACGTTATTTTTGTATATTGATTTGAAATAAGAATTACAATATATTCATATATGGCATCCAAAACAAACATATAGCTTCCAAGTCCAGCTTCAAACCGATAATCAACCGGAATAAAATCAAAATACAAAAATAAATTAAATTTACTAATCAAAAGCAAGGATACTATAGGGATTATAAGTGCACCAACAAATATCTTAACTATTATTGATTTCTTCACTTTATGAGCACCTCCATTAAGCTGCTCAATTCATCAGCCACCTTAGAGTATGAGGAATCTGTAACAGTGAACAAACCATTTACCATTAAACTTAATAAAAAACCATCATCTGAACATTTAAAATCTACACTCTGTATTTCTATACAATTATCTTCACTTAAAAAAAGTAATTTTCGTTTCAATCTATCCCAAAAAGCTGGTTGTTTATCCATTTTATTAAGTAACGCAAAAATCTCTTCCTGTAATGACTCATCCTCAACCATAAAGTTAATCGCTGTGATTTTTGCATTATGCTCATATAAAAATGTTCCATAAATTTAAGCATAATATCAGAGGTAAAAATACACTGATTATTTCCTTGCTTTTGTATCATCTCAACAAATGCATAATATTCATTTTTTTTAATGTATTCATATGCCGACACTTTTCTTGTTTGAATATTTTGAAACAATTTTCCTGTCTTGTTTCTCATTGTCATGCCCCCTTTCGTATATTGTGCTTAATAATATATTATAATACAATTGATTCAATTTTTCCACTTCAATATAAAATATGTACTATAAACAGCTCTTAAGGCAATAATTCATTTATCTTCTTCGTAAGTGTTTTCATTATAATAAATTATAGTAAGAAAAAGCTGAGCATACCGCCCAGCGTGTATTCTTATTATTCTTCTATATAGCTTTAAACATCTTCTGTGACACCGTTTTTCTCCCTGTGTCCGTTCCAGTTCCTTTCTGGCATTCTGCAGTTCCTCCAGCCGCCTCAATTCATCCTCTGCATCCTCTAGTCCCAAATGCGTGTAGGTATTAAGTGTAACTCCTATATCACTATGTCCCATAAGATACTGCAACGTTTTTGGATTCATGCCGGATTTCGCCATATTGCTGCAATACGTGTGCCGGCAAACATGCGGCGTAATATTATGCATCTGTACCCGATAGATATCGTTGTATCGCTTCACCATGTGGTTAAAGCGATGTTCCCAATGCATTGCCACTAATGGCAGTCCTTTATCATCCAAAAACAGGAACCCAGTATATCCATCCACCACTTTTTCTACCTTTGGTTTCTCCCGGTCTTCGATGATGGCTTGAAAGCATTTTGCAGCATCCTCTGTTACCGGAATTTTTCTTGTTCCAGCGGAAGTTTTTGTTGGCTCAATAACCAACGTCATATCGGATAATCTCTGAAGCTGGTGCTCGATATTTACAATTCGATTTTCTAAATCAACATCTTTAATTGTATGGCCGCAAAATTCTGAAATACGCATACCTGTATGAAAAAGTATATACACAACTTCATAATACTTACAGTATACATTATCATCATGAACAAATTTAAGAAACTTTCGCATTTGGTTCCGCGTTAATGCTTCCCTGGTAACACTGTCATTTACAACTACTCCAGCAAGCTCAAATCCAAACGGATTTTTATGGAGCACATCGTCATCCACCGCCATTTGAAAAGCAGGTCTTAATACGCCACGGACTGTTTTCACTGTACTATATCTTTTCCCATCCTGCTGCAGCTTTATCAGAAACAGCTTTGCATCTGAGGTTTTGACATCGCCAATTTTCTTATAATAAAAATCTTCTTTCTTCATGAGATTCTTTACAAAATTGTAATTGGCTTTTGTATTTGGCTTTACACCAATTCTAGTAGAAAGATATCGTTCCACCAGTTCCTCTACCGTCATACTTCTTCCTTCTGGATGCATTTGAGAATCCAAATCGTAGCCGATTTGCTTTTCAAGTTCTCTAAGTGATAAGCATGGTTTCTTTCCTGCCGGAAATTTATCTGTTGGCTCAAGGCGCCAGCTATATACAAAATGCGCCTTGCCATTTACATGATATTTAAATTGATATTTTCCATCCCACCGAATTGACTCCTAAAATGTAGCCAGTTCCCCTCATGCGTTGATTTTACTGG
>ULWC01004321.1_pt1 | contig 19400 bp, 10 predicted proteins | sample 1959931 | NCBI WGS metagenome assembly ULWC01 (sample SAMEA4835801, study PRJEB28245) | human gut metagenome | biome: gut microbiome; material: fecal sample | place: Denmark | collected 2008
GCTTTGGGCAATGTTCCCGGCGCACTGCTGCGCCCCGGCCAAAAAGTTCCGCTGGCAGATGAACAACACCACAAGATACACAATCACCCCCGCCAGCAGCCCCCAGCGGCGCAGGGCTTGCGGCGCACGCAGGAACAGCGCCCACCCGGCGCAGAAAGCGGCTGCCGCGGGCCACACCCACAACGGCACCGCAATGCCGAACCCGGTGGAAAGCACCAGCAGCAAACCAAAGGTGAGCGCCAGCAGCAACGCGGCATCTGCCGCCAGCCACAACGCGGGGTGCGCTGCGGGGCGCTGGGTGCTCACCAGCACACGGTCCACAAACTTCAGCCCACTGCCGGGGTCGGCAGCGCCGCGCCGGCTCAGGGCAGTACGTTCTTTTTTGCGCTTGGGCGGGTTTTTGCGGTGCTTCGCCGCCTGTTGGGGAAAATCCCCCCATTCCTCCGCTCCGTCCAGGTCCCCACCGGGGGTCAGGGCAGCGCGCAGGGCGGTCAGCGGTTCGCGCACCATCAGGCGGTCCAGCTTGGCGCTCAGCTTCCAGTGTATCTGCTTGATGGTATCCCCGTCCCGGTACTCCCGCAGCTCATAGCTGCCGCCCAGGGCGGCGCGGGTGTCGGCTTCGTTTCCGTCCTCATCGGGGGCGGTTTCCGCTTTGGCTTTGCCAGCCGCGGCAGCGGGCAGCACACAGATGCTCTGGCTTTGCGCGGCAGCCGGGCACGCCGCGGTGAACACCCCCAGGTGATCCCGCAGGGTGATGCCCCGCACCGCAATGCTCCACACGCCGCTTTTGCCTGCGTTTAGGGTAATGCGCTGTTCGGCGCTCTCCTTGCCGCCCAGCATGGCGGCGCAGCGCAGGGTGATCTGCCCGCCGCCCCATTCATCGGCGGCGTTCAGCAGCACCACAAGCGCAGGGATGGGCAACCGGCTGCGGTTGCACAGCCGAACCGTCAGGGTAAAATCTTCGCCCTGTATCACGGGTTTGTCCGGCACCAGCAGCTCTGCCGTTACCTGCCTGCGCAGATAGGCGGCGTCCAGCCGCAGCAGCACCAGAAGCACCAGCGCAAACGCTAACAGGAACACCGCCAGCGGTGCCTGGGTGATGAGCGCCGTGGCCAGCAGTACCAAAAGCACCAGCGCCCGGCCCAGCTTACCTGCCATGGCGGTCAGCCTTTTCGGGGCGGGGGCGCGGCACGGTGCGCAGCAGGTCCTGCATTACGCTGTCCACCGTTTCGCCGCTTGCGCGGGCCTGGTCGTTCAGCACCAGGCGGTGGCGGGCAACCGCATCAAACACAGCGGTCACATCCTGCGGGGCAACAAAATCCCGCCCCGCCAGGTACGCCGCCGCGCGCGTCATGCTGGTCAGCGCCAGGGTGGCACGGGGGCTTAACCCCACGGCCAGGCGCGGGTCCTTGCGGCTGGCCTGGGCCAGCGCCACAATGTAGCGGTACATCAGCTCATGCACAAATACCGTGCTGACCTCCTGCTGCATGGCAAGCAGATCCGCCTGACCGGCAACGGGGCGCACACGGTCCAGCAGGCGGCCTTTGCTCTGCCCGGCCAAAATTGCCAGCTCCGCTTCCTCATCGGGGTAGCCCATTACGGCGCAGACCATGAAACGGTCCAGCTGAGACTGCGGCAGCATCTGCGTGCCGGCGGCGCCGATGGGGTTCTCGGTTGCAATTACGGTAAAGGGTGCGGGCACCGGGCGGGTAACGCCGTCCACCGTCACCGTGCCTTCTTCCATCACTTCCAACAAAGCCGACTGCGTGCGGGAGGAGGTACGGTTGATCTCATCGCCCAAAAACAGGTTGCACATCACCGCACCGGCGTGGTACACAAACTTGCCGGTCTCTTTCTGGTAAACGGAAAATCCCACCAAATCGGACGGCAGAACATCCGGCGTAAACTGCACGCGGCTTTCTTTCAGGTCCAGCGCGCGGGCAAAGGCCAGCGCCAGCGTGGTTTTGCCCACGCCGGGAATATCCTCAATCAGCACATGGCCGCCCGCCAGCATGGCCATCCAGATGGTGTTTACCGTTTGCTGTTTGCCCTGCACGGCCTTGTTTACTTCGGCCGTAACGGCGGCGGCCTGCTGTGTGTACTGCATGGTTAATCCTCCCGGTGTTTTTTCCATATCACCATAATGCCAACGGCGGCGGCAATAACCACCAGCCCGGCCCACAGTGCGTTGTTTTCCAGCCAGATCATGGTATTGGAGATCGCGCTCCCCTCGGATTCCGCGCTGCCCTCCCCCGGCAATGGGGTCAGGGCCTGGGGGGCCACTTCGGCAATGGAGCTGCCGCCGGCATCCTCCACGGTCACCTGGCGCGGCGTTTCGTCCCAGGTAGCGGCGCTTTCCTGCAAATCCTCCTCTTTGGTGGTGTCCGCAGCGGCGGTGTCGTGCTCCGCAATTACCAGGTAGCGCTGGCTGTTGCGGGTGTAGGGGTGGCAGGTGGAAAGGGTCAGCAGGTCCCGCCCCGGCTGGATCAGCACGGCGTTGATATCGCTGGGGTCAATAATTTTCAGCTCGCTCACGCGGTAAATCAGTGTTTCCCACGGGGTGGTCAGCTGGATCTTGTCCCCCACCTGGATCTGCTGCACGTTGCGCAGCATTTCCGCGCCATAATAGCCGCGGTGGGCGGCGATCACGGTGTTGGTGTTTTCGCCGCCCAGCGGCATCGAGGTCTGGCCCAGCAGCGCCGCTCCTTTGGCCAGGTTTTCGCGGCTGGCGCCCAGGTAAACGGGCAGCTCCAGGTTCAGGCGCGGGATCCACAGCACAGCCAGCACATCATCGTCATAGCCATAGGCAGCAAGGTCCAGCGGGGCTTCCTCGTAGGCGAACGGGTCGGTCAGGCCGCTTTGGCCCCCGGCGTAAATTTCCGCGTTATAGTCCTGCATCGCGGCGTACAGTTCAGGGTAGGCGCGTTCCGGCTCCGGGGGTTCGGCTGTGGTTTCCTCCGCCGCGGGGGCGGTGGGCTGAGCTTCGGCGCGGGCCGCAAACTGCGCAGCGGTTTTGGCGTTGCGGGTGCTGGTCCACCACTGGGCGGCGGTGGGCTGTATCAACAGCGCCAGCCCCAGCAAAATGGCCAGCCAGGCCAGAATTTTAGCAATCAGCCGTCCCATTTAGTCATCCTCCTCGCGCTTTTTGCAGCGGTGCAGCAGCAAAAGCAGCAGCAGCGCTTCGCCGCCGATCACAATGCTGCCCGTTACCGCGATCCACGGCCAGGCATCCACCACGCGCTTGACCACCGTTCCGGTGCGCAGCGCCTGATACTGCACGGCCTGCGGGGTGTTGGCTTCTTCCTCTCCATTATAAGGGATGCGGGTGCCGCGCACAAGCATGCGGTGGGTGTTGATGGCATACGGCGTGCAGGTAACAAGGGTGCAGTAATCCTGCCCCGCGGTGATTTCCAGATCCTCGGTGTGCTCCGGTTCCACCACTTTGATTTGATCCACCTGGTACGCCAGCGTTTCATCCAGAATATGCAGGTAGAAACAGTCGCCCTCTTCCAGCTTGTCCAGGTCGGTGAACAGCACGGCTTCGGGCAGGCCGCGGTGGCCGGTCAGCACGCTGTGGGTGCTTTCGCCGCCAAGGGGGTAGCTGGAGCCTTCCAGATGGCCAACGCCCCTTTGCAGCACATCATCGCTGGTTCCTTCGTAAATGGGCAGGTTGACGTCAATTTTCGGGATGGTGATATACCCCAGGCTTTCGCCCACATCCACAAGGTCCACATAGCTGGTGCCGGTATCCTCCGCTTCGCCTGCGGCATCGCGCTCCACGGCGCTGTCCAGCTGCTGGTTATAGCGGCGGGCGGCCTCCTTGGCGGCGTCCAGTTTTTCGGTATCCATGCTTTTTACGGTATCATCGTAATTTTGGATCGCTTCGCTGGCGTGGCGCTGCGCCACCGCGTTGCTGATAACCGGGTACGATGCCACCCCAATGCCGGACAGGATCATCAAGGCCGCAAAGCCGACTTTTAGTTTTGTTGTGGTATCCATAGCGTCACCGCGAACCTTTCCGTGAGAGGGTTGAAGTTGGGAACTGATGCAATTAGAAATTAGAAATTAGGAATTGGAAGTAGGCAAAAGAATAAAGAATAAAGAATAATGAATAATTGTGGTGGACCGCGGCGCATTGCGCCGCTCAGGAGATATTGGGTTGGGGGTGGTTTTTATAGTGAATAACAATAAAATAATCTGTAGGGCCTTACGGCGTTGCACACCACAAAATTGTAATAAACCTCGCCCTGCATGTAGGGGGCGGCGTCCCCGACGCCCCGTTTGACGGGCCTAATAATTGCCGCCCATCCACCCCGCGCCGCAAACATTGCAAATCATTTGTAGGGGCCGATGCTCGCCATCGGCCCGTTGACGGGCCTTGCCCTATTTATTTTTAGGTTCCCCACGCGAGATATTGGCGCCCCTTGAGGGGAGCTGGACGCGGAGCGGCCTGAGGGGTGGTTCCCCGCCACAAACCTAACCCATGGGGTGGTTCCCCACGCAGAACCTAAAAATCAACCGAACAACGGCCATGTACACCCAAAAAAATTTATTCCCCAATAACCCACCATAGGGGGAGGGCCAAATCCGGCCCTCCCCCTGTGTATGATGGATTATCCCTCTATACCCTATTGGTGAATTGTAACATTGTTTTGCCTTGCGGCAGGCGCATCAGGTGCGGTTCTTCTTTTTCAGGCTCAGCAGCACGCCAACACCGGCCACAACCAGCAGCACACCAATGCCGCTGAACAACAGGGTGCCGAAACCACCGGTGGTGGGCAACTTGAAGCCCCTACGGTTGATGACAGTAACCGTGATTGTAGCAGTGTCAGTAACGTCTTTTCCCTTATCATCGGTAAACTTCGTTGTTTTCTGATCCCAATCATGCTTTGTCAAAACGCCATCTTTGTACTCAAAGTTTTCATTCCAAGACGTCTCTTCGCTAATGTTCAGCGTAACCTTGACAGGACCGTTCAGCAAATTATAACTATCAAGAGTCTCTTTCTCAACCAAGTAGTAATCACCATTTGCTAAGCCATCCTGATGAATATTACCTTCGCTATCTGTTACCAACGTATCTGTGTTTACTTTAACCCACACTTTTCCAGCTTCTGCAGTAGGCAGACCATATGCTTTCACTTCATCCGCTGTCAAAGCCTTATCTCCGGCTTCCTGCTCCGGAACCTGCTTGTACAAGTCAAACTTTACACCGACTAGATTCTTTTTATCATCACCGTCTTTATGCACATTGATTGTATAGCTATAAACAACGGTATCGTCATGAATCTCGCTGTTAGAGCCGTCATCCGGCTGACCATCGACATTAATCTTATTGGTATACTTCAACTTTGCAGTATTGTGATTACCATCTTTCGGCGTGCTAGCAGCAGCCGTCATTTCGGCAGTATAAGAAATCACAATATTCTTCCCTGCATAATTTTCCATAGCAGCAGGGGTAAATGTAATCTTAAAGCCATTTGCAGGAACATCTTCACCCTTGGTAGTAATCCTATATACCGCTTCATCCACAGCAATGCCTTCGCAGGTCAATGTAGCATTCCCATCATACTTCAAGTTGTTAGGCGTATCCGTTACTTCAAAGGTACTAAGCTTCGTAATGTTATTAGGAACACTTACTGTAATCGTATACGGAACATGGTCGCCTACGCTGTAATCTGTATCTTCTGTTTCGGTATTGTCTTTATCAATTACTTTCTTTTCCAAATCCGGCTTTTCATTGATAACTTCAATGGTAACATTTGATTCCGTTTTGCTACCATACGTAATCTTGCCCTCGCTGTCAACTACAAACACAATCGGAGTCTGATCAAGAATATAACCAGTATCTGGATCATAGCTCTGTTCGATAAAACGGTAGGTACCCTGAGACAGACCGCTTACAGTAATCTTGCCATCAGTCGTCTTTAACGTTCCAAGATCTTCATCCGTTTGCTCATTTTTGGTTACTTCTTCCCATGTTTCGGGATCATCTTTTACCTTCTTTTCAAGCTTGTATGTAACGCCATTCAGATTCTCTGGAGTTCCACCGCCCACGCGGCCTTTTTTCTCCAAGGTCACTTTGCCGTAGGTCGTTGCATTTTTAGGGAATACATACACATCGTACATCCACTCTGCCTTATTGGTTGGATTTGCCATAGGAAGCGATACCAGGAACGGTTCAACCGGGGTCGTTACCTTAGCGGGGGTTTCAGTTTCGATAATAACATACAAGCCAACCGGCAGGCCCGTCTCGCCATCGCCAAACTTTACAATGCCATTCTTGCCCGTCTTACCAGAGCCATTTGGCTTATTAGCATAAGCAGAAAGAATCTGACCATTCTTATCAACATAAGTGTTGATGCCTACCTTCTCTGTGCTCTTACCATTATAGTACTCGACCAGTTCATCCGCAGTCATTACCTGATAATAGGTAAAGGTTGCACCTTCCAAGTCTTTTGCATCTGTGGGCACATTGTTCTCGTCTCCTGCTACACCTGTGCCCTCTTTATCCTTGTCACCATTATATTCATACTTATGAATCGTGATGGTACCCTTTGCATCTTTATCAATAGCGCTAGCCAGGGGAGTTGTGGGTGTAGTTTCACCTGTACCCTCTGCCATTGCTGGCATGGCGCACAGGCTGAGGGCCAGGGCGGCGCTCAACAGGCCTGTGAGAAAACGTTTTGCTTTTTTCATTTCAGTACCTCTTCTCTTAAAAAAATCATCATCGGATGGGCGGCGGGGCCGCCCGGCTTAAGGGTTCTGCATCAGCACGGCGTGCAGTGCGGGGCGCTGCAGCGAGGAAACGCTGCCGCGCCGCCCGCACTGTGCCGTGAAGAAAAAAGGAGGAAAAACTGGGCCGCTTGCCCACTTGGCTTAAGGTGCATCTGAAACCAAAGGAAATAACGGATATTTCGCAGCCACAAGCAGGATGTAAGGCAAAGAGCCGCCGGAATCCTTTCCGGATCCCAAGGCTTCTTAACACAAAATCCGGCTGCGCTTATAGAAACAGGCGATATTTTCCGCTTTTCAGTTATACACCCCGGCTTATGGCTGCGCCTGCCGTAAACGGGTGCGCACGGGCGGGCAGGCCCTGTACCCTGGGGGTTGCTGGGTTTCCGGGGGATGGTTAATGTCGCCGGCCCCCTTTCCTGTTGTAGCGGAATGTGAATATCAACAGCCCTGCCACCGCCAGCGGCATGCCGATCAGCAGCCACAGGCTTGGCGCGTCTGCACCCGTGTGGGGCAGCTCAGGCGTTTTACGGTTCAGAACGGTAAGGTTCATGGTGTAGGTGTTGCCGGACTGCACAAACGTTTTTGTGTCCGTAATTTTCTCCCCATCAATAAAACACTCGCCGCCTTGGGTAAATTGGATCTCAATTGGCTGTGCCAACAGGTTGTACCCCGGATGTGCCTTGGTTTCCGTCAGGCGGTATGTACCGGGTTCCAGATCTGTGAACGGGTTCGGGGTTATTTTGCCGTTGCCGTCCGTTGTACCGGTAATGGAACCTGTGTTTGTGCTATCGAATGGGTAGCTTTCATCTACTACCCACTGCGTTTTTCCTTCGGTTGTTTCGGCTTTCAGCTTTTCCAGTTTGAACTCAACACCACTCAAGAGCACATCTTGGCCCTCATTATTGGGTTCCGCGTCCTTCTTGATGATATCCAGTACAAACTTCGGGTTCTGCAGCTTGTTGGTCAGCTCAATCTTGCCGCTGCCGCCGGTGATGGTTCCATCGGTGGCTGTGGCTGGCGTTGTAGTTGCGCCGGTTTCGCTGTTCGTTTCGCTGTTTGCTGTGGCTGTATTGCCTGTTGAGCTGCCCGTGCTGTCCGCTTCGCTTTTTGGTGTTGCTTCAGCCTTTACCGTTACACCATACGTATTGCCGTCAATCGTAATGGTTCCGTCTGCCCGGGTAAAGTTGTCATTCTTATCTACCGTACCTTCCACAATGCGGTATTGGTAATCCGTGTCGGTATTGTCAACCGGGCGCTGATCCAAACCTCTAAAGGTACGCTTCCAGCCATTATTATCATCGGGGGCAATGGTAACATAGGCTTTCGTGCCGTAGTTTACCGGTGTCCAGTCTTCATCGTTTGTGCTGGTTGCCAGGCGGCGCTGGAGCTGGATGTAGATTTGTCCCGGCCGCTTCGCAGTGCTAAGATCGTCCTTACCATTTGCATCTTTCCAGAGCTTATCGAACTCAATGTTGATCAGTTTGCGCTTGGTGTTGGTAAAGACTGCGGTAACTTCCAGATCGTTCGGATCGTTCGGATTTTTGCTCGCCACAATCTCGCCTTCCACCATGGTGTTGTCGATCACATGGGCGTATTGACCATCCGGAACGGTTACGCTTTGCAGTCTGGAATCATCGGTTTTGACTTCCTCGATGGTATAGCGGGTGCCAACGGGGATGCCGGTGATGGTTCCGGTGTGTTCTGAGTTGTTCTCATCGCTCATGTTGATCTCAACATACTTTATGATGTCCTTTTTTTCCAGACCCTCACCGCCAACATCATTAAAGGTAACTTTGAAGGTGTAGGTGCCATTAATGGTACCTTCCTCCCCCTCTGCGGCCTTCTTTTGGATTTTCAGCCCGCCGGTTTTGACGGTGTTGACGTATTTTACCTTTAGCTTTGTCAGCGTGGAGCTATTTTCGTCCGGGTCCTTATAGGAGCGGAAGACGATGGTGTCGGCGGAGGGTTTGTTTTCGGTATAGCTATTACCCGTTTGATCATCATTCGGTCTTATTTTTTCCGTTCGGCCATCATTGGGGCTGCTTCCCTCCTGCTTGTCCAGCGACTTGTTCGTGTCGGTAACTGTCACGGATTCGCTATCGCCCTTCATCGAAGTAACCGCCTGCCCGTTCTCGCACACCGTCCATGTGGTGTCGTACAGGTTTCGGTTCAGTTCCTCTTTGAGCGAAATGTAGCTGCCGCGGCGGAACTGGTCACTGAAGGTAACGGTTTCTCCATCTTCCAGAACAAAGCGTCCGTCATCGTCCACTAACTGGGTGTCGCTGTCCTTGGTGGAGGTGTACTGTGCGTTTATGGCGTTTTGCAACTGACCGCTTGTGGCGGAGCCGTAATCCGGGATTTCCTTCTGATCGGTTGTAAAGCCGGTCATCGTTTTTGGCACCGCTTTGGGAATGAAGGTAAAGTTCCTGAAATAGATGTGGCGGCTATAGTTATCGCCCACGCGGATGGTTTTGACCTTGCCGTTAAAACCGTCCTGCGCTTTCATCTTGTTCAGGTCCAGCTTTACGGTGACCCATGCGCCTGTCTTCACTTCGACCGAGCCATACGTTGCGCCGTTAATGCCTGATGTGCCAAGGCTGCCTTTTTGGACGTCATTTTCATCCAGCAGTTCCAGATACAGGTTGTTGAGGGAAAGGTCACCTCCACTATCCCCTGGATCAACGTAAACCTGGAACGTAAGGAAGCGCTCGTCTTTGATATCGATGGGGTTTTTCAGCGTCAGGATGCCATAACGTTTCTTACGCGCTGCACTGACGGGTTCCGTATCCGTATAGCGTGCGTACCAGTGAAGGACCTTTTCGCCTTCAGGCCCGGAACCTTGCTCGGGGTTTGTATCCAACTTGAAAATGTACTCACCTTCGGTTGAATCGGTTGCGGGTTTAATCTCGTCACAATCCGCAAAATTCACCTCTTTGGTACCGCTTGTATCCGAGCCAGCGGCCACTTTTTCTCCATAATGGGTTGCCTGGTTCTGGATGGTGAAGTTGAAGATTTTCTGGTCTTTAAAGCAATTTTTGAAGTCTGGATCAACCTTGCTCAGTTCGACCTCTTTTTGAACCTGCAGCTCGTTATTATCCGGGAAGTTGAACGCCACCGCCATGTTGGACTCCCACATACCGCGTTCCATGTAGTACATGGTAAGGGTGTGCTTGCCGGTGGAAAGATTAGGGATGGAGACACTTGCGTTTTTATAATACTTTTCGGTTGTTCCTAAGTAAGTAATGCTTGTCTCCGTTTCATGCTTGTTTTCATCACAATCTTCAGCGCCATAATTATCTGTCTTGCTGTTCTTGACCCGGCTGACATAGGAAGTTACGGTGTTTTTCTTATTATCGCGCTGGTCAAACTCCAACACACCAGAAACTCTGGCATGAGCACCGCCAATATCCAGGACAAGCTGATCGTCAATGAAAACCCACACATCATCATCACCAGAGAAGTAAAAACGAATTGGAATTTCATTATTGTAGTCGTCCTTAACTGTTCCGGTACTGGTTAGGGTAAACGGGATTTCAAGTTTTGCACCGTAACCGTAATTGTACCTGACTGCGCTATTACTGGTTGTGGTTTCATTGAACGGGAAAAAGCCGTATTGCGTTGAAACTTTATTTGGATCACTTGCACTGTCCACGTTGTGGGACGCCTCGCTCAGATATTCAGCGGTTGTCTCTCCCGTGCTATCATTACCAAGGTACAACTGATCGCTATTTGTATCTTTGCGCAGATACAGAGAAGTTTCTTTGCTGTCAAACCACCAGTATTTAACACCTTTGCCTTTTTGATCTGATTCTACAAAAACTTCTTTTTGGGTAAACGGAAACTCAACATTGTGGTAAACTTTGCCAAGTTTTGCATTTTTGCTGTTTTGGCCGGTCAGGAACTTTTCATTGAAATGCGGTTCTTTCAGGGTCGTGCCATTCATCACGATGTCGCCATCGCTGTCTCTTTGGCCTGCAACAATGCCCTGGAAAGCGTAGGCATTTTTTTTCCCGTTTGCGTTTCCTCCTATATCATAGTTCGAGTTATTGGCTGCGATAAAGATATTGTAAGAACTCCATCCGTACAAATTCAATGTACTTGCAATATCCGCAAATTTTGGAGCCCAATCACTTGGCTGGAAATGGCCTGTATAAATGGGATATATAATGGACTTTCCGGTATTATTATTTACATAACTCTGATAGTAGTCGCTGATTGCCTGATCGAACTGGCGGAAGGGTACCCAGTGGCGCTGATTAACCGCATTATCATTATCGTAGCTATCACGGTTCTTGCCGTTCAGTTCGTAATCTGTATAATAATCATACAGCGTACTGGTAACATACTTTGTATTTGGTTTTTCCGTAAATTCAGCGGCGGCAATATCTACTACTTTAGTGTCAGGATTTTTCCACGTTTCGGCATCACGCAGGGTACCTTTTGGAGCCCAGTAGCCGCCACGAGTGGTACCTTTATATACTGCATCGTCATTCGTATCCGCATAGAAGCAATTTTTGTCATCTGTGGGAATCGGCAACCACGCTGTACTTACTCCATTTCCTTTTGTCGTATTGTCATCGTTAATTGCATCACCGGAAAAGATGATTGAACGATATCCTTGGGGAATGTCAATATAATAAAGATTTTCGTTTGTACCATCTTTTACCAGCGTACCACTTTCGGATTTTACGTCGTCTCCTTTTATTCGATAATAAATGGTCTCTTTATTATTATTATTGGCTTTGGGGATTGAAAAGTCGCCAGTATCTCCATTCAATGCCATCTTGGAAAAAGTAGCATCGTAATAGATGCGGATGGCACCGGGACGCCCCCATGTTGCATCATCATTGCCATTGTACATGTAGCAATAGCATTGACCTTCGGAATACTGGAAGCGTTTCTGTTTTTCTCCTGTTACTTTCTCATTATAAAAATTGTAGTATTCACTTATTTCTGTATCACTATCGCCCGCGGTAAAGCGAACAAAAGAGCAAAGAACTTTAGGAATGGCAAAGGTTGCTGTGGAACCAGGTTGGATATCATTTAAGGATATTGGCTGCTCACTGACTGGTGTAAGGTTTTTATTAGTATCCGGTTCATAAAACCAGGCTTTGACGTTCGTTAGTGTTGCACTGGTTTTATTTTCAAAGGCCATCGTTTTGTTAGCGAAATGCTTATGGCTAACCGTATAGTCCGTCCACTTCGTTCGATCCCAGCTATTCCCCTGATTTCCGTTCCCATTCTTTCCGTCATAGTAGTCGCCGCCGATATAACTCCCATCTGTTGGATTGAACGACATCCACGGTAGACTATTATTATTATCTACTTGAACAATTGTTACTTTGTATGTAGGGTTATCGTCTGTAAGTGAATCTTCCGTATATCCGCAAAATTCAAGTCCACCCAACCCGTTATTTGGATAGTGATCGGCCTTATTCAGGACCGCAGAATAAATTTTTCTTCCGTCCTCCGTTTCGTCAGCTTCCTGCATATCAAGATAATACTTTCGATCTTGTGGACTTTGTCCAATAATGGCATGTATTTTTACCTTTGTATAATTGCTCCATTTACTAGGCACTGCAAAATAGAGCGTGTGAGTTTCCGTATTTTCCCCCTCACTAACTGCCTGCACGTTATCCACGCTTCTTGCGGCGTACATCTTCTGCGGCTGTTCGGTCGGTTCCGGGGTGGCGGTGGGGGTCACGGTCGGCACAGGGGTGGCCGTTGCAGTGGCTGTCGGTTCCGGGGTCAGGGTGGGTTCTGCCGTGGGCTCCGGCGTTTCGGTCGGGGCGGGCTGCTCCGGCTCGGCGCTTTGTTCCGGTTCCGGGGTGGCGGCTTCCGGCACCGGGGTGGCGGCGTTCTGCTCCGGCAGAGCGGTATCCTCCCCGGAGGCCGTTCCCGGCTTATCCTCCAGCAGCTCTACTTTGTCAGGTGCGTCGGGCAGAAGGTCCACCTCGGCGTATACAGGCAGGGCCATTGCCATAACCAGGCAAGCGGTGATAAGCAGCGCTGTCAGCCGGCGCGCCCAACCTGTTGTGTTGTTTCCTTTTCTATTCAATCTGCTCACCCGCCTTTCGCGCTGGCTTGATGGAAGCACATTGTTCCACAGGGGATCCCTGTGGAACAGTAAAAGAAGCTGGCTTCTTTTACTTGCGCAACCGTTGCCATGTTGTTTTCAAAAAAATTACGCATCGAGTCTTCTCATTGCGCATTTACTATTTACTAATAAAATATAGCACCTTTACACTAAAAAGGCAACACTATCCACGTAAATTACTGTTTTTCAGCACTTTTACTGATTGCGTTTTCCTTCAATTATGCAATGTGTTCAAAGCCTTTGTGTAATTTATTCCAAATTTTCTTTTTGGCAGCGGTCGTTTTATACACTCTGACCGCGCGTTTTATGATCCTCTGCGCACACAGAGCGCAACTGTGCCGCAAAATTTGCCTTTTTTGTTGCATTTCTCTGTTTTTGCGCAATTTTTTGTTTCGCATGCGCCTGTTTGCGGCGGGGCCTGGCGGCTGGGTGGGCGCCCTGTGGGGAGGGATGGCAGGTTTGCGGCGCACGGTTCCCGTTTTTTCGCGGTGCGATGGGTACACCGCGCCCCTGCAAACGGTTTGCGGTGTTTGCGGCGGCGGGTGTGTGTTTGGTGGATTGCACGCCCGCCAACGGGACGCCGTTCCCCCCTTACAACGGGGTGCGGGTTTGCTGCACATATGCCATTCGCTTTTTTGTCCCCCCTGCCCCGCCCCTGATTCCCGGTTCCCCATTGCCGATCTCTATCTGCGCCAGCTCCTGAGGTGCATCTGAGAGCAGCGAAAATAGCGGATCTTTCGCAAGCACAAAATCCGGCTGCGTTTGCTGAAACAGACGAGCTTTTTCTTTGTTTTCAGATACACCTCCAGCTCCCAGCTTTCAATCTATCCTGTGTAAACTGCAACCCCTCACACGCCATTCTGTGCGGCACCTACCTTATTATAAGTGGGGTGCTGCCCTGTGTAAATTTGCAACTGATCTATTTGAAGCAGCTGTGAGCTGTTGCAATTTTGCACAGGGTATTGCCCGCATTCTGTGCCGAACATTCCCGAAACGTGTTGGAAAAACGCACAGGATTGCCTTGTTTCCCTATGCCGCTTACCGTTGGAAAAACGCACAGGTTACCCCCGGAACAGTTGCATTTTACACAGGGTATTCCCGCTCCCCTGCCCCGCCGTGACCCGCGTACCTGTTGGAAAACCACACAGGATAGGCCCGTTCCCCGTGTTGCAATTTACACAGGTTTGGCTGTTTTTGGCTTATTTGCAACTTTACGCAGGTTGCTTTCCGCACAGGAAAATGGTGGTGGAATGCACAGGCTGCAGTTGGTTGAACACACAGGTTTGCGTTGTTAAATTACACAGGCTCTACCTATTACTAATATAGAACTAAACAACTAAGCCATAATAACAACCAGAGGTAAGCCGGGAGATGGGGGAGAACGGGAAAAAATTGGTGTTGCCATTCCATCAGGTTACAGAACCCTGAAACAGCAGGACAGAAAAGCACAATAAAACCCTGTGTAACCTGCACCCGGGCTGCAGCCCCCACAGGATATAGGGCAAACCACAACGCGGGTGTTGCATTTTGCACAGGGTAATGGCGGTGAAACCCTGTGTAAATTTGCAATTCTTGCGCTGGACAACAGGATGTGCTATAATGTTTAGCATGATGTGCGTGACCACCCGGGATACAGCAACCGATATAGGAGGCCCCTGCTTATGGCGGCAAGTAAACAGAAAAAAGATGATCCGTTTGTCGTTACGTTTGAAGAACGCGGGGACCAGACCATCGTTCGCAAATCCAATGACCTTGTACAGATGACGCGCAACAACCTGACGCTGAGCCAGCAGCGCCTGATGCTGCATATTTTTTCGATGATTAAGCCGGAGGATACGGACCTGCCCTCTTATGAGCTGAGCATTTATGATTTTATCAAGATGACCGGCATGGACCCGCACAGCGGGGCGCTGTACAAGCAGGTGCGCAAAAATATTGAGGAGCTGGCCAACGCGCCCATCCAGTGGATCAAGAATAACGGAACTTCTACGGTGGAAACATTCCGCTGGATCGATAAAGTGCGCATTGATGAGGGCCGCGCGCGCATGACCATCACGCTTGATCCGGTGCTGAAACCGCACCTGGTGCAGCTGAAAACTCTGTATACCACCATGGATGTGACCTACACCATGCTGATGCGGTCCACCTATTCCATCCGCATTTACGAGCTGTGCAAGAGCTACCAGAGCCTGTACCTGAAAAAGAAAGCGGCCGGGGAACCGCTGGTATGGAACCTGAGCATGCTGTATGAACAGCTTTCGTATACGGCCAACCGATGGTCGGATTTCCGCCGCCTGGCACTGGAAAAGGCAAAGGCGGAAATTAACGAAAAGACGGATATTATTTTTAATTACGATGTGTACGAAAAAAAAGGGCAGAAGGTTCTTTCGCTGGTGGTAACGATTGACCCGGTGGATGATGCCGCCGCACAGGCCAACCTGGACAGCATCAACAGCACGGTGCGCAAAAAGAGCAAAAAGAAGGGCCGCCCCACCGTGGCGATTGAGGATTCGCTGCTGGATGACCCCAGCGTGATCACCTTTGATTATGTTTCGGCACCGGAAACAACGATCCCCTATTCCTTTGGACGCCACCGCACCGAGCTGCGGGAGGAAATTGTTGTGAAAGCGCGCATGGATCAGCTGCGCGCGGAGATTACGCCCGAAGAGCTGCACGCGGTGGAAGTGATCATTGATGTGTTGGCAGATGCCTGCTGCACCATCCAGGCAGGCGATGGCGAGCAGGACGGCGGCAACAAAACGGTGTTTGGGAAGATGAATGCCATCATCCTGGATTGCGGCGGGCTGACCAGTTGGCTGGCCGGTGTGGCACCCCGTTATGCACAGGAGATCATTCCCCGGTCGCAGACGATGCGCAGCCCGGCGCGGTACCTGAACAAGGTGCTGCGCGAGGATATGGATAACTATCGCATTTATATTTTCCGCAAGGCAAAGCCGGCAGCAGAACCCAAAGAGAAGCTGTTGGAAGCGGAGTACCATGTGATGGACGAGCCGGTGCAGCAAACGCTGCCGGAGCCGGAGCCGCCCAAGGTAGAGCTGATTCCCGAAACGATTGTAAAACGGCAGGATATGCGAAAAGAGTTTGCAAAGTTTGTGGATGATGGATACCTGGAAAAGACGTTGACGAGCGGCCAGCGCGGCGCTTACCACGAAATTTACCGCCACCTGGCAGCGCGGTGCGTGCCATCGCCTTCCAGCCTGCGCAATGGGCTGAAAGACGAAATGCGGCTGCATTACCTGGCCTGCATGAATGAAGTGATTGAAAAGTATGGCAGCCTGACCCCGTTGATGGAAGCTATGGCGCATGAACTGGACTTTGATGTGTTCTGGGCAAAGGCCGCCAAGGACCCCAACGTGAATAACCCGATGGGGCTGTTCTACCACATTATTGAAGAACGCGCGCTGAACCCGATCGGCACCATAATGAACGACCAGGCACAACGGCAGAAGGTTGCCGCCAAGGAAAAAGGTGAAAAAGATAAGTGGCACAACGAAAGCTGGATGGATGCTTTTGAGGAAGATATCCCAGATGACAGCGAAGAGTAATTGAGATGAAGCGGAGCGGAACATCCGGGAGCGCTATTATAATAAGGTAAGCAGCGGCTGGCAGTTTGCTGGCCGTTGCTTTTTTGTTGGGGTGCAGCTGAGAAATGGAAATATCCTGCGCTTTTTGATTTCAGATAGACCTTGGGATAATAGGTGAGAATGAAGGTAGGTGAGCGGGAATGCCTGGATGAAGTGAAGAAGGATGGAAAGGAAAAGCGGCAGAGAAAATGCGTGAACAGCAACGAAGAGATGCCTGCATAATATTCGTCAAAATATCCGTTGACACACGCGAAGCATATGATATAATAGAAACTATAACAGCAACGAAGAGATGCCGCACGGTATGGGGTGCCCGTTTTTGCAACCCGCAGTTAGATTAAGATACCGGCGTGCAGTACCGCAAAAAGAACCGAACAAAAGGCAAAAATTAACCGACAGCAACGAAGAGATGCCTACACAAAGGCGCTCGCAAGGAGGAAAACAATGGGATATTGTATCTCAGTCTGCATTGAAAAAGGCGGCGTGGGAAAGACCGTTACCGTCTGCAACCTGGCGGCGCTGATGGCGCAGGACGGCAAGCGGGTGCTTGTTGTGGATATGGATGCCCAGGGCAACTGTACCTATACCCTGACGGGCGCCCGTGTAACCGATAATACTTTTGACCGCGCTGGCGTGTATGATATGTTCCGTGCCTATGGCATCAGCGGCACGCAGAACTATATTTCCCGCACGCAGTTTGATAATATTGATATAATTCCGGCAAATGGCAACACCCCAATGGCGGCCAAGCAGCTGCAAATCCTGGAACAGTCCGAAAGCACCAGTATCAATATGTTTTTGGCCATGTGCCTGGCACAGGTTGCCGGCGAATATGACTATATTTTGATCGATACCCCGCCGTCCCGCGATGTAATGGTGACCAACGCCCTGATGGCCAGTGACTTTGTTCTGATCCCCTGCGTGTGCGATGACTACAGCCGTGACAGTGTGTACCGCACTGTGGCCATGTGCCAGCAGTTGGAGCACGATGAGGGCGAAAAAATTGATGTTTTGGGCATTATCCTGACTATGGTGGAAAAAACTGCCCTGACCGAAGTGATCCGCAATGAACTGCGGGAAAGCCAGCTGGGCAGCAAGCTGTTTGCTGCCGAAATCCGTAAGGGACAGGCTGTAAAGGATAGCACCCGCCTTGGTGCGCCGGTTGTGCTATGTGCACGCAGCAGCAACCCGGCAAAGGATTATGCAAAGGTGTATGCCGAGCTGAAAACGCGCGTTGAACAGGAGGCAGAGTGATGGCAAGCAAACTGGACCGACTGCAGAAGAAAGGCTTTAAAGTAAACGAAGCAGCGTTAAGTAAGATCGCGCGCGGCGACCAGGAGCCGGGCGGTGAATACAGCGAGATCAATATCAATGATATTGAAGAAAACCCGGATAATGCCCTTTACCGTGAGCTGGATACCGAGGAAGACATTGCGCTGCTGGCCGATGATATCCGCCGCGCGGGGCTGCTGCACAACCTGGTTGTGTTCCCTAAGACCGGTGTTGGCGGAAAATATGTGCTGCTTTCCGGCGAGCGCCGCCTGCGTGCGCTGCGCCTGTTGGTGGAGCAGGATAAACGCGAGCAGGAAGAAAAGCAGCTGCCCAACCGCATGAGTGAATGGCAGAAAGTGCAGTGCAAAGTGGTGCGCAACTTGACGGAAAACGAAAAAGTTGTGTATATTGACAGCGCAAACCTGCAAGTGCGCGGCGGCATCAGCAATGAACGTGTGATGCGCCAGGCGGCGGCGCGTTTTGTGGAAAACCTGCAGAAAGCACCGTATAACCTGAGCGCAGCGGAAGCGAAAAAGGCGCTGAAAGAGGTCAGCCCGCTCAATTCCCGCACGATTGATAAGGCGCTTTCGATTCAGAATGATCTCAACCCTGATCTGCGCCGCTTGCTGGATGAGGAATTCCTGAACCGAGCCGAGTGCGAAACCTATCTCCGCCTGACCCTGGAAGAACAGGCCCGTGCAGCTGCAGTGTTTTTGAAAATCGCAGCCCTTGACCCACGCAGCCATGAGCGCCGCGCCATCAAGGACGCATTGACCACCGCCATGTTGGATGTAGCAGTGGAACGCCGCAGCATGCAGGAGCGCGAGAGCGTATTTGCAGCAGCGTTGCAAAATGCACAGGATGCAATCGGCCAGGCCAAGACGCAGGAAAACAAGGCGGCGGCAGTAGATAAAGACCACAACTTTATTTCGGCCAAGCTGCCTACCACGGCCCGCAAACTGCGTAAAATTGCAGCGGCAAAAAATATTGAAGCTAAGATCCGCAGTTATACGGCAGAGGACCGCAAAGCAATGTCGGACCAGATGCAGGAGCTGATTGCGGCAGCGCAGGAGCTGAAAGCACTGATTGATGCTGTGGAATAATCCAGATCCACGAAAGCAGCAAACAACAAAAATCCATGCAAATAGGAATACAGGAATCCACGATATGAAACAGCGAATTGTCATCCGGCTGCACCTGGCTGTGCGGGCAGTGCTGCAAAGCGAAGCGGACTGGCGCGGCACGCGGCTGGGCACCCTGACATCGGAGCTGATCCATGAACAGGCTGCGAAAGCGCGCCTGTGCGGGGTGCAGAATTACGAATTGAACCCCGTCAGCAGCCGCTATGTTCCCGTTACAAACGGGACAAAATATAAGCAGACATCTGGCCTGGAGCAGATCTCCATCTATCTGAACGATGAGGATATGCAAACCCTGAAAGAGCTGGCACTGGCCAACGATAGTGTGCGTGTGATCAACGGCAGGCAGGCAATCACCTACCGATATGTTGTTCCCGGAATGCTGCTGAACGACCCGGTGTTTACGGGGCTGACAGAGCAGAACAGCACGGCAGGGTAAGCACTTCAAAATCTTGAGGCAATACCGCATAATTCTAAGTGCCGATACGGCGAGCGAGGTGCGGCAGATGCCAAGCCAAAAGCGCAGATAATACTTTGTGTATTATCGAGCAT
>ULWC01073738.1_pt1 | contig 19366 bp, 11 predicted proteins | sample 1959931 | NCBI WGS metagenome assembly ULWC01 (sample SAMEA4835801, study PRJEB28245) | human gut metagenome | biome: gut microbiome; material: fecal sample | place: Denmark | collected 2008
CGATGGCCTTGGCGGCGGCTGGGGTCATCACCCGCTTCTGGTCGCCTACGTCTCCGTCGGCGAAGCGGACGCCGGGGGTCACGGTGAGAAAGTGCTGACCGCAGCGCTCATGCACCTTCCCAGCTTCCAGAGGAGAGCAGACCACGCCGTCCAGACCCGCGTTTTTCGCGGTCTCGGCGTAGTGCATGACCACTTCGTCAATGGGTTCATGAATGAGCAGGTCGGACTCCATGGCCGCCTGATCGGTGGAGGTCAGCTGGGTCACGGCGATCAGCAGGGGACGGGTGCCGTCCTCCCGGGTCAGACCTTCCAGCGCGGCCTTCATCATGGCGGTGGTACCGGCGGCGTGGAGGTTGGTGATGTCCACGTCCAGATTCCGCAGGACGGACATGGCTTTTTTCACGGTGTTGGGAATGTCGTGGAGCTTCAGGTCCAGAAAAATCTTGTGCCCCCGGGCTTTGATCTCGCGGACGATGGCGGGGCCTTCCGCGTAGTACAGCTCCATGCCGATCTTCACGAAGGGCTTGCGGCCGGTGAATTTGTCAAGAAAAGCGAAGGTCGCCTCGGCGGATGAAAAATCGCAGGCAACAATGACGTCCTTACCCATTATTTCGCGCCTCCTATAATGTCTTTCAGATTCTCAACTTTGTATTTTTCCATGACGGCGGGAAGCTCCCGGATGATGTCCCGGCAGGCGTAGGGATTTACAAGATTGGCTGCGCCTACCTCCACGGCGGTAGCGCCCGCCAGCATCATTTCCACCACATCTTCGGCGCTGCTGACGCCGCCCATGCCCACCACGGGAATTTTCACCGCGCCCGAGACCTGATAGACCATGCGCAGCGCCACCGGGAAGATGGCAGGGCCGGAAAAGCCGCCCATTTTGTTGGCGATGATGGGCTTGCGGGTACGCAGATCAATGCGCATACCAAGCAGAGTGTTAATCAGGCTGATGCCGTCCGCCCCCGCGTCCTCACAGGCTCTGGCGATGGAGACGATATCGGTGACGTTGGGGGAGAGCTTGACGATAACAGGCTTTTTCGTGACCTTTTTCACCGCTGCCGTCACCTCTGCGGCGGCTTCCGGGCAGGTGCCGAAGCTCATGCCGCCGCCGTGAACGTTGGGGCAGCTGACGTTGACCTCCAGCCAGCCCACCTGTTCCTCTTTGTCCAGCCGCTCGCAGGTGTAGGCGTAATCCGCCACGGAAAAGCCGGAGACGTTGGCCATGACGGGCTTGCGGAAGCAGGCTTTCAGCTTCGGGAGTTCTTCGGATATGACTTTGTCCACGCCGGGATTTTGCAGACCCACGGCGTTGATCATGCCGCCGGTACACTCGGCGATGCGGGGCGTGGGATTTCCAAAACGGGGTTCTTTCGTGGTTCCCTTGAAGGAGAAGGTGCCAAGGCAGTTAATGTCGTACAGTTCGGCAAACTCATAACCGTAGCCAAAGGTGCCGGAGGCGGGGATGACCGGGTTGTCCAGCTCGATGCCGCAGAGATTGACGCTCAGGCTTCCCATAGAATTTCCTCCTTCCGCATGACGGGGCCGTCCTTGCAGATGCGCTTGTATCCTGTGAGGGTCTTGCAGGAGCAGCCCATGCAGGCGCCGAAGCCGCAGCCCATCCGTTCCTCAAAGCTCATCTGGCCGGAGGTGCGGGTGGCTTTATACACCGCCTTGAGCATCGGCTCCGGGCCGCAGGTGTAGAAATAGGAATAATTAAGATCGTTCAGGGGCGTGGTGGCGAAGCCCTTGACGCCATAGCTTCCGTCGGCGGTGGCGACGATCACCCGGCAGCCCAGCGCCCGGAATTCGGCTTCATAGAACACTTCCGATTGGGTGTTGAAGCCCAAAATCACCGTCACCTGCTTGCCCATGGCAAGCAGCCGTTTGGCAAGGTGGTACAGCGGCGGGACACCCACGCCGCCGCCCAGTAGGACGGGGCTGTCCCCGGCTGGGGCAAGGTCGTAGCCGTTGCCAAGGCCGGTCAGGATGTCCAGCTTCTCCCCGGGAACCATCCGGGAGAGGATTTCCGTACCCTTGCCCACCACCTTGTAGACGATGGTGAGGGTGCTGCCGTCATAGTCGCACACGGAAATGGGACGGCGGAGGAACTTCCCTGTGATTTGAATGTTGACAAACTGCCCCGGGGCGGTAATGGCGGAGGTGTCGCCGGAAAGCACCATTTTGTAGACGCAGTCCGTCAGGGGGGTATTGGAAAGAATCGTGAAAATGCTCTGTTTCATGGTCGCTCCTTCCGGGAATTTTTGGCGTTGCCTGCTCAGGCGTCAATCGTAGAAATCGTCAGCGTGGTTTCTTCCAGCACATCCAGCAGAACCCGGATGGTGTCCAATGCGGTAAACAGCGTCACATTGTGCTCCGTGGCGATCCGGCGGATCTTCGTGCCGTCCCGACCGCTGGAGCCGGGGTCGCGGGTGTTGATGACATAGGCAATGTGTCCCTGACGCAGTGCGTTGGGGATTTCGTCGCTGCCGTCGCTGATCTTGCCCAGGACGTGGGTGCGGATGCCGTTTTTCTTCAGGAAGGCGGCAGTTCCGGCGGTGGCCTCGATGTTGAAGCCCAGACGGTAGAACCGGCGGATCAGGGGCAGCGCTTCCTCCTTGTCCCGGTCGGCGATGGTGGCAAGGACGGTGCCGTAGTTCTGCAGCTTCATGCCGGAGGCCTGCAGCGCCTTGTACAGGGCGCGGGTCATGGTGCGGTCATAGCCGATGGCCTCGCCGGTGGACTTCATTTCGGGGGTCAGATAGGCGTCCAGACCGCGAATTTTATTGAAGGAGAACACCGGCGCTTTGACGTACCAGCGCTCCTTTTCGGCGGGGTAGATGTCGAAGAAGCCCTGCTCCTTCAGGCTCAGCCCCAGAATCACGTCGGTGGCGATGTCCGCCAGGCTGTAGCCCGTGGCCTTGCTCAGGAAGGGAACCGTGCGGGAGGAACGGGGGTTGACCTCAATGACGGACACGTTGTCCTCCGGATCCACAATGAACTGCACATTGAACAGGCCGACAATGCCGATGCCCAGACCCAGCTTTTTGGCGTATTGCAGAATGATGCCCTTGACCTTGTCGGAGATGGAGAAGGAGGGGTAGACGGAGATGGAGTCGCCGGAGTGGACGCCGGTGCGCTCCACCAGTTCCATGATGCCGGGGACGAACACGTCCCGGCCGTCGCAGATGGCGTCGATCTCCACTTCCCGACCCTGAATGTACTTGTCCACCAGAACGGGCTTGTCCTCGTCGATTTCCACGGCGCTTTTCAGGTAGCGGCGCAGCTGGCTCTCGTTCGCCACAATCTGCATGGCGCGGCCGCCCAGCACGAAGCTGGGACGCACCAGCACGGGGTAGCCGATCTCGTTTGCCGCCGCGAGACCGTCCTCGATTTTGGTGACGGCTCTGCCCTTGGGCTGGGGGATGTTCAGCTCTTTCAGGAGCTTTTCAAAGGCGTCCCGGTTTTCGGCTCTGTCGATGGCCTCGCAGCCGGTGCCGATGATCTTCACGCCCCGGTCATGGAGGGGCTGGGCCAGATTGATGGCGGTCTGACCGCCCAGAGACGCGATCACACCGTCGGGCTTTTCAAAATCGATGATGTTCATGACATCCTCGGGAGTCAAAGGCTCAAAATACAGCTTGTCGGCGGTGGTGTAGTCGGTGGAGACGGTCTCGGGGTTATTGTTGATGATGATGGCCTCGTAGCCCGCCTTTTTGATGGTCATGACGGCGTGGACGGTGGAGTAGTCAAACTCCACGCCCTGACCGATGCGGATGGGGCCTGCGCCCAGTACCACGATCTTCTTTTTGTTCGTCAGCCGGGAGACGTTCCCGCCGGTGTAGGAGGAGTAGAAGTAGGGGATATATGCGCCGGTGTGGCAGGTGTCCACCATGCGGAAGGCCGGGAACATACCGTGTTCTCTGCGGAAATCGGACACGTCCGTCTCGGAGCATTTCCAGAGCCTGCTCACATATTTATCGCTGAAGCCCATCTTCTTCGCATCCAGAAGGGCTTCCGCCTCTTTGACGTGGAGTTTCAGGTATTCCTCCATATCCACAATGCGCTTGATGGCGTTCAGGAAGTAGACGTCAATGGCGGTGATCTCATGAATCTGCTCCACGGTGACGCCCCGGTAGATGATTTCCGCGATGGCAAAAATGTTGTCGGAGCGGAACACGCTGATATAGTCCAGCAGCTCCTCCGTGGTCATGTCGTCGAATTTGTGATGGTAGATGTGGTTCGCGCCTACCTCCAGAGAGCGGATGCCCTTGAGCAGGGATTCCTCCAGATTGGAGCCGATGCCCATGACCTCGCCGGTGGCCATCATCTGGGTGCCCAGAATGTTGATGGCGGAGGTGAACTTGTCGAAGGGGAACCGGGGCAGCTTGGTGATGACGTAGTCCAGCTTCGGCTCAAAGGCGGCGTTGGTGTTGGCGATTTTGATGTCCTCCAGCGCCATGCCCACGGCGATTTTCGCGGTGACCCGGGCAATGGGGTAGCCGGAGGCCTTGGAGGCCAGCGCGGAGGAACGGGAGACACGGGGGTTGACCTCAATGAGATAGTATTTGGAGGAATTGGGGTCGAGAGCAAACTGGACGTTGCAGCCGCCCTCCACCTTCAGCGCCCGGATGATTTTGATGGCGGAGTCGTTGAGCATCTTCGTGTCGTGGTCGCTGAGGGTCATGATGGGGGCGACCACCATGCTGTCACCGGTGTGGACACCCACGGGGTCGATGTTCTCCATGCCGCAGATGGTGATGGCGTGGTCATTGGAGTCCCGCATGACCTCGAATTCGATCTCCTTGTAGCCCCTGACGGACTTTTCCACCAGAACCTGATGGACAGGGGAGAGGGCGAAGGCGTTGAGACCAATCTCCACCAGCTCGTCTTCATTGTAAGCAAAGCCGCCGCCGGTGCCGCCGAGAGTAAAGGCGGGACGAAGCACCACAGGATAGCCGATGCGCTTGGCGGCCTCCTTGGCCTCCTCCAGGGAGTAGGAAATTTCGGAGGGGATGACCGGCTCGCCGATGGACTGGCATAGCTCCTTGAAAAGCTCACGATCTTCGGCACGCTCGATGGACTCGCTGGAGGTGCCCAGCAGCCTGACCCGGCATTCCCGTAAAATGCCCTTCTTTTCCAGCTGCATGGCCAGATTCAGACCTGTCTGACCGCCGATGCCGGGGATGATGGCGTCGGGACGCTCGTAGCGGATGATCTTGGCGATATATTCCAGCGTCAGCGGCTCCATGTAGACCTTGTCGGCGATGATGGTGTCGGTCATGATGGTGGCGGGGTTGGAGTTGCACAGCACCACCTCGTAGCCCTCTTCTTTCAGGGCAAGACAGGCCTGCGTCCCGGCGTAGTCAAACTCAGCAGCCTGGCCGATGACGATGGGGCCGGAGCCAATGATGAGAATTTTCTTGATGTCGGTTCTTTTTGCCATGGTGTTTCTCCTCTCGTTATTTGGCGGTATGGGTTTCCGGAGCGGCGTATACCAGCTTTCCGTCACAGATGGTGGCGATGCACTTTCCATTGACCTGCCAGCCCGCGAAGGGCGTGGCTCTGCCCTTGGAAAGAAAGTCCTTCGGGTCGATGGCGTATGCGGCGTTCAAGTCCCAGATGCTGTAGTCTGTCCCCAGAGGAAGACCGAAGCGTCTGCGGGGATTGACGCACAAAAGCTCCAATAGTTTGTTCAGGCTTAGAATGCCCGGTTTTACCAGACAGGTATACAAAATCGGGAAAGCGGTTTCAATGCCCACGATGCCGAAGGCGCTTTTTTCCAGCCCTCGGGATTTTTCCTCGGCGGAGTGGGGGGCGTGGTCGGTGGCGATCATGTCGATGGTGCCGTCCAGAATTCCATGAATCAGGGCCTCCCGGTCTTCCTTGCCTCGCAGGGGCGGGTTCATTTTGAAACGGCCGTCCTCCTGCAAGTCGCTGTCGTCCATCACCAGATAGTGGGGGCCGGTCTCGCAGGTCACATCCAGCCCTTCGGCCTTGGCCTTGCGGATGAGCGCCACGCTTTCCTTGGCGGAGACGTGACAAACGTGGTAGGCGCAGCCGGTTTCTTTTACCAGCTGCAAGTCCCGGGCAATTTGCCCCCATTCGCTTTCGGAGCAGATGCCCCGATGGCCATGGGCTTTGGCATAATCACCGTCGTGGATGTACCCGCCCCGCAAGAGCGAGTTGACCTCGCAGTGGGCGACAATGGGCTTTCCAAGGGCTTTTGCGCGAAGCATGGCCTGCCGCATCAGGTCGTCACTCTGCACGCCCCGGCCGTCATCGGAAAAACCTACCACGTCGGGCGCCATGCCCTCCAGGTCGGAAAGCGCTTCGCCCTGTTCGCAGACCGTGATGGCACCGTAGGGGTAGACGTGGATGCAGGCGGTTTCCTCGATGAGGCGGCGCTGAACCTCCAGATGCTCCACGCTGTCCGGCACCGGGTTCAGGTTGGGCATGGTGCAGACCGCGGTATAGCCGCCCCGGGCGGCTGCCCGGCTGCCTGTGGCGATGGTCTCCTTATAAGAAAAACCCGGCTCTCTGAAATGCACATGCACGTCACAAAAGCCGGGGAAAATAACATATTCAGAAGAATTGAACCCGGAAAGACCGGGGGCGGAAAGGGAGGAACAAACCCCTTCGGAAAATACGGACCCCAAAGAAGCAGCGTAAACCTTGGCTTTCGTCATATCCGTCATGCTGATCTCCTTTCTAAAAAAACGTCCTGCCAAAAGCGGCAAGACGGGCGGGATGAGCCGCTGAACTTATCCATTAAATTATAGCATGGGCAGGAGTGGTTGTCAATTGGGAAAAATGGACATGGATACACCCGAAAACGGCGGGGCTTTTGGGCATAGGGGCGCGATTGAACTGCCCCCTTGTCTCTTTCTGGGAGAGACGGTTGGGCGAAGCGAAGACGGAGAGGGAAAACAGGGAAAAAGCCCTCTCAGTCACCTTCGGTGACAGCTCTCCCGAAGGGAGAGCCAAGGGGGTTGCACCCCGCTTCATTTTTCTCCGCTCCCCGGGAGGACTCCCGATTCCTTGAGCCTGTCCAGCGCCGTCCGGTAGCCGCCGCCATATACGAGGCACCGGTTGACCCGGCTGATGGTAGCCGAGCTGGCACCGGTGGATTCCGAGACTTCGATATAGTTTTCGCCGCTGTCCAGCAGGCAGGCGACCCTGAACCGCTGGGACATGGCCTGCAATTCCTTGATGGTGGCCACGTCCTCAAAAAACAGGCGGCAGTCCTCCACCGTCCGCAGGGACAGAATGGCCTCGAAAAACAGATCTTCACCGGGATGTCGAACGATATCCATAACACGGGGTCCTTTCTTCTGGGGTGCTTTCCTATACTTTACCACTTTACCATATTGAATACAAGTCCCTTTTGGAGTTTTTCGCAGGAAAAAGGGGGGAAGAAGGGGCGGTTTTTGTGGGTTCCTCTGAAAAAGACAAATGTCCCTGCATGAGATACTTTTTTCCGCGCCAAATGCTTGACTTGCGCCTCCTGCGGTGCTAGAATTGGGGAATAAAATTTCAGAGAGGTGTTTACAATGGAAAGAAAAGATATTGACTGGGGCAATCTGGGATTTGGCTACGTCCAGACCGACATGCGCTATGTCTCCAATTTCCGAAACGGCCAGTGGGACGACGGCTGTCTGACCGATCAGGCCACCATTACCATGAGTGAGTGCGCCTGCGTTCTGCAATACGCCCAGACCTGCTTTGAGGGGCTGAAAGCCTACACCACCGAGGATGGACGCATCGTCTGCTTCCGCCCCGACCTGAACGCCCAGCGGATGGCCAGCTCCTGCCGCCGCCTGAAAATGCCCGTGTTCCCCGAGGACAGGTTCGTGCAGGCCGTAGTGGAGACCGTCCGCGCAAACTCCCAGTGGGTGCCGCCCTACGGCTCCGGCGCGACGCTGTACGTCCGTCCGTTCATGTTCGGCAGCGACGCCATCATCGGCGTCAAGCCCGCGACGGAGTATCAGTTCCGGGTGTTCGTCACCCCGGTCGGCCCCTATTTCAAGGGCGGCATCAAGCCCCTGAAGCTGCGCATCTCCGATCTTGACCGGGCGGCGCCCAAGGGCACCGGCAATGTGAAGGCCGGTCTGAACTACGCCATGAGCCTTTACAACATCGTGGATGCCCACGAGAAGGGCTTTGACGAGAACGTCTACGTGGACTCCGCCACCCGCACCCACATTGAGGAGACCGGCGGCGCCAACGTGATTTTCGTCACCAAGGACGGCAAGCTGGTCACCCCCAAGTCCGACACCATTCTCCCCTCCATCACCCGGCGCAGCCTGCTGCAGGTGGCGAAGGATTATCTCGGCATGGAGGTGGAGGAGCGCCCCGTGGAGTTGGCAGAAATCGGCGAATTTGCCGAGTGCGGCCTGTGCGGCACTGCGGCGGTTATCTCTCCCGTGGGAACCATCGTGGATCACGGCAAGGAAATTCACTACGTGGGTATGGGCCCCACCATCCAGAAGCTTTACGATACCCTCACCGGCATCCAGATGGGTCGTCTGGAAGCCCCCAAAGGCTGGATCCGGATCATCGAGTAATGTACAATGTTCAAAAAAGGCAAGCCGTTTTTCGGCTTGCCTTTTTTGAACGGAATTACGCGAGAATAGGCTTCAAAGCGTCGGCGAGAACCTTTTCCTGTGCTTCGGCTTCCGCCAGATCCTTGCCCAGAGTGGTGAAATAGGTCTTGATCTTCGGCTCGGTGCCGGAGGGGCGGACGATGACCGTCGCGCCGCCTTCCAGATTGTACACCAGCACATTGGCGGCGGGCAGGCCGGTCTGAGCGGTGTTCTGGTAGTCGGTGATTTTGGTCACCTTGTAGCCGCCAATCTCTACAGGGGGCTTCTCCCGCAGGGAGGCCATGATACCGGCCATCTTGTCCATGCCGGACAGGCCGGGGAACTCAAAGGAGTTCACCTTGTTCAGATACCGGCCGTATTTTGCGTAAATGGCTTCCAACCGCGCCTTGATGGACGAGCCGATGGAACGGTAGTAGGCTGCCATTTCACAGATCAGCATGGAGCCAATGATGGCGTCCTTGTCCCGGACGTAAGGGCCTGCAAGGTAGCCGTAGGATTCCTCGAAGCCCAGAACGAAGCGATCCACCTCACCGGCAGCCTCCAGCTTGGCGATCTGGTCGCCGATCCACTTGAAGCCGGTGAGAACGTTGCGCATTTCCACGCCGTAATCCGCGGCCACGATGTCCGCGAGGGGAGTGGAGACCAGAGACTTTACCGCCACGGGGCGCTTGGGCATGGTGCCTTTTTCAATGCGGCCCTGACAGATGTAGTCCAGCAGCAGCACGCCCACCTCGTTGCCGGAGACCAGCTCGTAGGAGCCGTCGGGGCAGCGGATGGCAATGCCAACCCGGTCGGCGTCGGGGTCGGTGGCCAGCATCAGATCGGCGCCGGTCTTCTCGGCCAGCTCCAGACCAAGCCGCAGAGCCTCGAAAATCTCCGGGTTGGGATAGGGGCAGGTGGGGAAGTTGCCGTCGGGGTACTGCTGCTCGGGGACAATGGTGATGTCGTCAATGCCGATGTCATGAAGCACCCGGGTGACCGGCACCAGACCGGAGCCGTTCAGGGGGGAGTACACCAGCTTCAGTCCGGCGGTTTTGCAGATGCCGGGGCGGACGGCGCAGGCTTCAATGGCGCTGTACAGCGCCTCCTTGCAGTCCTTGCCCACGTATTCGATCAGACCCTGGGCGACGCCGTCTTCAAAGGCCATCATCTCCGCACCGGTGAGAATGTCGGTTTTCTGAATCTCCGCGTATACCACGGCGGCGGCATCGTCCGTCATCTGGCAGCCGTCGGGGCCGTAGGCTTTGTAGCCGTTGTATTTGGCGGGGTTGTGGGAGGCGGTGATCATGATACCGGCATTCGCCTTGTAGTACCGGGTGGCAAAGGACAGGGCGGGGACGGGCATCAGCGCGTCGTAAATCCGCACCCGAATGCCGTTGGCAGCCAGAACGCAGGCAGCGTTTCTGGCGAACACGTCGGAATTGATGCGGCTGTCATAGGAAATGGCGACCAGCTGGCTGCCGCCCTGGGTCTTGACCCAGTTCGCCAGTCCCTGGGTGGCCTGCCGGACGACGTAAATATTCATCCGGTTGCTGCCCGCGCCCAGAATGCCCCGCAGACCGGCGGTGCCGAATTTCAGCGCCACAGCAAAGCGCTCCTTGATCTCATTGTCCTGTCCCTCGATTTTCCTCAGTTCATCGGTGAGGGCGGGATCTTCCAGATCAGCGCTCAGCCAGCGCTTATAATCATCTATGTACATCGTTATCACCTTTTCTTCATATAAATGCACGTATAATATAGTTCATCAGGCAGAAAAAGTCAATGCCGGAGTGGGGGCAGCCGCGTTATGGGGGCAAAAAATGGGAGGCGACGGAAATCCGTCGCCTCCCTTGCGTATTTTAGAAATGTTTTCTCTTGCGGTCGTAGACGCTTACAGCAGCCGCGCCGCAGAAGGAGAACAGCAACACGCTGCCAAGAACCATGACGATCTCGCTGTCGCCGGTCTTGGGGATGTTGTCCTTGCCGTTCTTCACGGACTTCCACTGAGCGACGTAGGTCACGTCCTTGGTCACGGTGTCAGTGACCTTGGGGGACCAACCGGTGAAAGTGTAGCCCTTACGGGTGGGCTTGCCATCGAACTTGGGGGTATCGGTTCCGGCCTCAAGATCGCTGTAAACCTGATCCTTGAACGCCTTGCCCTTCACGCCATCGGTGTAGGTAACGGTGTAGAGTTCTTCCCACTTGGCGGTGTAGGTCACGTTCTCGGTCACGGTCTCGGCGACTTCGGGTTCCCAACCGACGAACTTGTAGCCCTTACGAGTGGGAGTACCATTAAACTCGGGGGTCTTGGTGCCGGACTCGAGATCTGTAAAGACCTGATCCTCGAACGCCTTACCCTTCGCGCCATCGGTGTAGGTAACGGTGTAGAGTTCTCCCCACTTGGCGGTGTAGGTCACGTCCTCGGTCACGGTGTCGGCAACTTCGGGTTCCCAGCCCAGGAATTTGAAGCCCTTACGGGTGGGGATGCCATCCTTATAGGCAGGAGTCTTGGTGTCCTTCTCCAGATCGGAATGGACATCGTCCTTAAAGGCTTTTCCGCCAACGCCATCGGTGTAGGTGACGGTGTAGAGCTTTTCCCACTGAGCGACGTAGGTCGCATTTTCGGTCACGGTTTCAGCAACCGTGGGTTCCCAGCCGAGGAACTTGTAGCCCGCGCGGGTGGGAGTGCCGTTGAAAGCGGGCGTTGCGGTGCCGGACAGCAGATTGCCGTAAACCTGATCGGCAAAAATCTCTTCATTCTCCACGCCGTCGGTGTAGGATACGGTGTATTTTTCCTCTTCCTTGTCTGGTGTGCCGTTTCCGTTGGCATCCTCTTCCCACACGGCAGTGTAGGTGGCATCTCCTGTTACGATTGCAGCGACAGCAGGATTCCAGCCGGTGAAGACATAGCCCTTGCGGGTGGGGGTGCCGTTGAACGCGGGCGTTGCGGTACCGGAGAGCAGATTGCCGTAAACCTGATCGGCAAAAATCTCTTCATTCTCCACACCGTCTGTGTAGGTTACGGTGAACTTATCTTCCAGGTCGTCGGCAATGCCGTTTCCGTTGGCGTCGACCTTCCAGGTGGCAGTATAGATGGCGTTTCCGGTCACGGTTTCCGCAACTTCGGGATCCCAACCGCCGAAGATGTAGCCGGTGCGGGTGGGAGTGCCGTTGAAAGCGGGCGTTGCAGTACCGGACAGCAGGCCAGCGTGATTCTGATCGGCAAAAATCTCTTCATTCTCCACGCCGTCGGTGTAGGTCACGGTATATGTATCGCTCACATTGAAAACGACGTGCATCATGTCAGTCCGACTGTCTTCCAAAGTCCAGTCGCTTCCATTGTGAACCAATCTGACGGTCAGATCAGCGCGGCTACCGGGAGTCAGGACATGACCTGGGTTCGTAGCGTTGTACTCATTTACATAGCTGCCCGCGTGAACGGTGATGACACAGGTATACTTGTCGCCTTCTTTCGTGACGTTACCGGTGTCGAACGTATCATCGTTCAGAGAGGAAGTCGTTACGGAATGATCTATGTTACCGCATACCACCTGCACGTCGATTAGGCGTTTGACTATATCGCCGGAGGGCTTTTCGGGTTCGGTTTTGCACTCTGCATTGACGACCGGCTTATTACCCTGAACCCAGCTTGAGCCGTTCCAATTGAACCGGATGACCGTAGGTTCCTGACCGGCGCAAATCGTATGCTCGACCGGTTCTTTACCGGAGACAGCAGCCTTCCTATCATATTGTGACAAATATTTTTCAGCGTCAACCGTGAGTTCAAAGTAATAGACAGGCGTATCGCCGCTGTCATCCGTTTTCACGCCGCTGTTTGTGTAGGCGTTCAGGGGCGCTAATTCAATGTCAACGCCCTCCCGGCAGTAATGATTCGCATTCGGGGTCACGCACTTCATGGTGAAGCTGCCAAAGATGGCATCGGGAAGCGCGGGCTGGGCTGCTTCCCAGACGGCGGTATAGGTGGCGTTTTCGGTCACGGCTTCCGCAACCTCGGGATCCCAGCCGATGAAGATGTAGCCGGGGCGGGTGGGGGTGCCACGGAACTCGGGAGTCTTCTCGCCGGGTTTCTTATAATAGACCTGATCCTTAAAGATGACCTCACCATCCACACCGTCGGTGTAGGTGACGGTGTACTTTTGTTCGCAGCTAACGTTGAAGGTAACGCCATTGCTTCCCACTACAGTCCATGCGCCATACCTGTACACCAGCTTGATGGTCTTGGTGTTGTTGTCAAAAAGCGTATGTCCCGGATAGACGGCATTGTACTTTTCCACATACTTATCCGCTAAGACGATGACGGTGTAGGTGTTGTCGTCAACCTTCTCAAGTCTGTAATCTCCGTCGTCCATCTTATAGGGTTTCTCGAAATGATATGTTTTCGAGTCGCACTTTACAAGTACCTTCAGGCTGTTCAGGACATCTGAACCGGGAGGGTTGGGCGTGGGCGCTGAGCCGCACGTAAGCTTGAGTTCAAGGGGGAGGGCAGAAGCAATCACCCAACCTGTGCCGTTGTACTGTAGCACAACGTCGGCTGTTAAAGAACTTGCAAACTCGTGTTCACGATTAAAATCTTGGTTGTATTGGAGTCGATACCTACCCAGATGAACGGTAACGGTGCAGGTGTACGAACCTGCGCTGTCCTGAACAGAGCCGATTGTGTCGTCGTTACTTTCTTTATAGGAATATGTCTTTTTCGGTGTGGTTGACGTCGGGATTGCTACATGTCACGTGCACACTGACCTTCTGCATTTCACCCCGGATATCGCTCCACTGGGGCTTGGAGGGGACTGCTTTCTCCCAGACGGCGTACAGCGTTCTGGTCCAGGTGTTGCCATTCTTGACAACATCATTGCCTTGCTGGGATACGGAACACAGCGTGCCACCGGTGTAGATCGTATCAGATCCATCCTTGGCCTTCCAGCCCTTAAAGACATAGCCTTCCCGGGTGGGAATGGTATTCTTCACTGTAAAGGAGTGGTATCTGATAGCTGCATCTGTTGTAGACCACGAATCAGCACTGGGCGCGCCGGTGCCGCCATTGGCATCATAGTTCAGCGTGTATGTATATTTCGTGGTGGGATTGGGATTCTTCGCTACGAGATAAATCGTAGTGCCCTTATTGCAGGCGGTCGTACCGCTCTTGTTAAGCGACCACGTTGTGGGATTCGCGTTGGATTCTTTCGACCAACCGACGATCTGGTAACCGCTGTTGACAGAAGCGCGGCCTGCGGCAGCCTTGATATCAGAAATCGCGATCGTGTGGTTGTTATACGCGGTATCGGAGTGATTCGTCTTGTACTGGCAAACAAACTTGGTCTTTTCGGAAGAACCGTAGTTGTAGCCAATGTTGAATTCGTCACCCACATACAGGACGGTGAATCGGACATCGATCTTATGCCCGGTGTCCAAAGCGGCGGGATCTACATCGGGTCCGGGAATCGTCGGCACGGTCACTCTTCTTGGACCGGTCTTGCCCTCCTCCCATTTGGCGGCATAGGTGACATCCGCAGTCACGGTTCCCGCAACGGTGGGATTCCAGCCGGCGAAGGTATAGCCTTCCCGGGCAAGGGTGCCGTCGAAAGCGGGGGTCGGGGTACCGGACGACAGGTCGCGGTAAACCTGATTGGGAAATACTGCGCCGTCTGCGCCGTCAGTGTATGTAACGGTGAATGTTTTCGGCTCTTCCGGTGCAGGGGGATCCTCGTCCTTAGGCTGCTCCTGCGCGGGGGGGTCGGTCTTCTTCTCGCCCTCGTCCACTGCGACGGTCTTGGGCTGGGTTTCGTCAGCCCCCGTCGTATCCTCTGCCAACGCAGTCGTGGGCAGAAGTGTGAAGACCATGAACAGTGCCAGAAACAGACTGAAAATTCTGCGCAAACCATGGTTTTTCATCTTGAAATACTCTCCTTTCATTTGGCGATCCATGCCGGAGGCACAGACTGTCTGCACGGTAATGCCATCATTACCTTTATGCCTGAATTATACGCAATATCACACCAAAAGTCAATGGAAAAAGACGTCGATTTTCTGCAATTGGCAAAAAAACAGGGCCGTCTCCATGAGACAGCCCTGTTATATGCGGGAATGGAATGACGGTCACTTTTTTCGGGCGACGACAACGAAGCGGCCGTCCTCCACATGGTAGGCGCAGGTCACCAGCGTGATGAGCTTGTCGCCGTAGGCCGCGGTGACGCCGGTGTCGTAGAGCGCCTTGGAGCGGAAATTCGAGATGGCGTTGTTGAAGTCCGCCTCGTCCGCCGCGTCGATGAACTGATAGAACTTGAAGCAGTTCTCGTAGGTGTAATAGACCCGGTCATAGAAGGCCGCAAGCACCTCGTACTCGCCCTCCTCGTAGAGGGTGTCAAAGTGGATGGTGGGGTGCGCCTGCCAGTAGGATTTGCTCTCATACTTGGGCAGGGAGCGGAACATGCTGCCGTCCAGCATGTTGTGGCCGTAGATCAGCAGATTGTCGCTGTCGGCGGAGCAGTTGGCGTCGATGAAGGGAATGCCGCCGAAGCTGTACTCCCGCTTAAAATTCGTGTGCAGATATTTTTCCGGATCGGTGGGGGTGTGCATCACCGGGTAGTCGATGACGGTGCCGTCGATGCGCAGCCAGCCAAACAGATCGTGGTTCTGCTCATACAGGGGGGCATACTTCGCCAGCATCACCGGCTCCGTCGGCTCAGGCTCCGTGGGGACGGTGGTTTCCGTGGTCGGCCCGGTGGACCGGGTCTCCTGCGGCGTGGTCTCCACGGGGGCAGCGGTGGCCGTGGCGTTTTCCTCCACCATTTCGGAGAGTTTGCGGAAATCACTGCGGGCTTTGCCCATATGGATCAGGATGGCAGCCACCGCGATCAGCGCGACGCAGAACACTGCCACGAGGATGATGAAAAGGGGATTGGGGCCTCTTCTCCGTCTGCGCTGCCCGGCGTCATTGCGGCGGGGCGGGACGGGGGTGCGGGGTGTCTGGAATTTGCCTTGCCTGTTTGCCATGTTTCTTCCCTCTCAATATGGGATGCTCCAGGGCATCCGCCGGAAAAGGGCGGCGACGGAATCTCCGCCACCGCCCTCGTTCAACAGTTTACGTTGTTTTCTTAACGCTGTCTTCTTTTGCGGTCGTAGACGCAGACAGCAGCCGCGCCGCAGAAGGAGAACATCAGAACGCTGCCCAGAATCATGGCGATCTCACCGCTGCCGGTCTTTGGAACGTTGTCCTTGCCGGAGTTGGACTTCCACTGGGCCTTGTAGGTGACATCTCCGGTCACGGTGTCGGTGACCTTGGGAGACCAGCCAGTGAAGGTGTAGCCGGTGCGCTTGGGAGTGCCGCCGGTGAACTTGGGCGTGTCGGAGCCGTAGGCCAGATCCTTGTGAACTTCATCCTTGAAGATCACCTTGTTCTTCACGCCGTCGGTGTAGATAACGGTGTAAAGCGAACACTTGACCTTGAAGGTGACACTGTTCTTTTCGGCAGTCCACTTCTGGCCATTCCAAGTGAGCACGATGTCCTTGGTGGCATCGTCATCCAGCTCATGCTTGCCTACGCGATGCATGGTGCCGCTATACTCATCGACATACTTCCCTGCCTTGACGGTGAGGATGCAGGTGTATACATCGTTCTTGAGTTCGACCTTGCTGACCTCATAGGAGTCCTTCATCAGAGGCAAGGTCGCGTCCTTATGTTCGCCAGTGGTGCCGCAGTCCACGATCACGGAGATCTTCGGGAGCTGTTCAAAGGTGGGGGCTGTGGGCGGGACGATCTCGGTCTCGCACTTGACCTCGAAGGTGACATCGTCCGGTCTGCTCCAGTCCTTGGCCTCACTGTCCCACGTCAGAGTAACGGTCTTGCTCGCATCGTTTTCGTGGACGAGGGTGTGCTCCTCGCCCTTGGCGTTGCTGTATGTAGCAACATATCCGGCTGCCTCGATGGTGATGGTGCAGGTGTAGCCGTCCTTGGCATTGCTCTCAACTTCACCGATCGCATACTTGCCTTCGTGCAAAGGGTAGATCGCGGTGCCGTGAACATCTTTCTTCGTTGTGCAGATCACTTTTATGAAGCTGCCCAGATCAGCGGGGACGGGCTTTTCGGGCGGAACGATCTCGGTCACGCACGCAACATTGAAGGAAACGGGGGCGGCGCGCTTCACAGCCCATGTCTTATCCTTGTATTCCAGCACAACGGTGGCTTCGCCGTCCTTGGGGGTGTGAGCCGAGCCGGTATCGGTATCGAACTGATTTACGTACTTCTCGGACTTGATGGTAACGGTGTAGGTGTAGCCATTCTCGGCGTCGCCTTCGACACCGCTGGTGGTGTAGGAATCGGCGATCAGGGCGTAGCCCTTGCTCTTGGGGTCATGAGTGGCCGCGTCGTTGGTGCAGTTGATGGTGATGCTGCCGATCAGCTTGCTGAGCTCGTCGTGGTTGGGAGCAACGGGTTTTGTGCCGCAGCGAACCGTGAAATTGACATGAGGATAAGCAGTATCAATGGACGGCGCGATCCACTTGCCATCGACATAACTCAGCGTGATTTTCTTGGTAGCCGCAGGAGGGGTATGCGTTGCCTTCTTATCCTGGTCGAACTGCGGCACATAACTTTCCGAGCTGATGGTAACATCGCAGATATATGTACCAACGCTGGATTGGCGAGGTGCGCTGATTTCTTTGATAGCATCCTCGATCAGGTCGAAATCCTTACTCCCGTGATTAGCGCTTGTATTGTCACATACGATCGTTACCTTGATATTTGCGCCGAGGACATCGTCCTTCGTGGCCTGCTCAGGCACGGAGGGAGCGGTGTCGCACACAACGTTGAAAATAATGGGGAGGGGAGTCTTGGGAGACCAGGTCTTCGTGCTGCTGTCGTATTCCAGAGTGATGACCTTCGGAGTGTGATCGGCGGTGGAGAGCGTATGCCCAGTATATTTCGTATTGTAGTCCTCCACATACGGCTGTGCGTTCACGGTAATATCACACGTGGGAATGTCACCGCTGCTATTAACGTCGCCCACGGTGAAGGAACCATCCTTGAGGGGGTATGCAGCAGCGGGGTGGACACCAGAACCGGCGGTGCCGCAGAAAATTTTCACTACCTCATTGCCCAGCAGAGCCTTGACGTCTTCAGCCGTGGGCTTGGTGGGCTTGTCAGGGCTGGGGAGCGTGGGCAGGTCTTTGCCGCCACTTATATGGACATATGTGGAGGTGCCGCCAGCTGTATTAAAAGAAAGACCAAACGTGACGTCACCTGCCGCTGCCGACATATCCTTGTTGTAGATCCATGCATTCTGCGGGAGGTCTGCTTCGTAATTGTCAATTTTCAATTTGACATACAGCTGCCAGCCGGTTTCATTACTCCCTACAAAATGCGCAGTCGCGGAGCAGTCTTTTGGATTGTCGCTGCCGACATCGCTCCTGTTTATGTATTTGAAAAACTTAAATGAGCCTACGTCATGCGTTCCTTTTGTGGGGTTATAAAACGGCGCGCTGTAGCTGGAAATATTCAGCGTAAGTGGCACACTGCTATTGGCATAAGCAGCTACGTCGCCATTCCCGTCCTGCGGTTCCGCAATATCCTCCGCGAACGCAGCCGTCGGCAGAAGGGCGCAGACCATCATCACAGCCAACAGCAGGCTGAAAATTCTGCGCAAACTAGCGTTGTTCATAATGAAATACTCTCCTTTCATTTCAGGTCCGCGCCAGAGGCACAGACCACTTGTTACAGTAACGCCTCCATTACCTTTCTGGTAGAATTATAGTATAACCTGCGCATAAAGTCAATGAAAAATGCTGCCGATTTTTGGAGAAGTTACAGAATCTTAAGAAATAAATCGAGGCGGTTAAGGCGGCACTTTTACCGGAAATCCTGCCAAAACGGGGGGCGTCTTCTATATCCTGCAACCTCATGATACTGTCCACGAATTGGGGTTTTCCCCTCTGAGGGATGTCCACTTTTCGGGGATACCCCTCACCCTCCGTGTCCATTTTTATGGGTACAGTTTACTTCGCTCGGCCACCTCTCCCAGAGGGAGAGGCAAGGGGGGCGTCCGCACAGTAAAAATTGGCTCCCGAATGTTCGGGAGCCAATCAAATGGGTATTGACGATCAGGCCTTGCCGGCGCAGCCCAGAACGTCCACCAGCTTGTGGCGAACCAGTTCCTTGATGTTGGCACGGGCGGGCTTCAGATACTCGCGGGGGTCAAACTTGTCGGGATGCTCGTTGAAGAACTGACGGATGGTGCCGGTCATGGCAAGACGCAGGTCGGAGTCGATGTTGATCTTGCAGACGGACAACTCGGCAGCGTGGCGCAGCTGCTCTTCGGGGATACCCACGGCGTCGGGCATCTTGCCGCCGTTCTCGTTGATCATCTTCACGTAGTTCTGAGGAACGGAAGAAGAACCGTGCAGAACGATGGGGAAGCCGGGCAGGCGGCGGGAGACTTCCTCCAGAACGTCGAAGCGCAGGGGAGGCGGAACCAGAATGCCCTGCTCGTTGCGGGTGCACTGGGCAGCGGTGAACTTGTAAGCGCCGTGGCTGGTGCCGATGGCGATGGCCAGAGAATCGCAGCCGGTCTTGGTCACGAACTCTTCCACTTCCTCGGGACGGGTGTAGGAGGCGGCGTGAGCAGCGACCTTGACTTCGTCCTCGATGCCGGCCAGAGTGCCCAGCTCAGCCTCAACGACGACACCGTGGTCATGAGCGTACTCAACGACCTTGCGGGTGATCTCGATGTTCTCGGCGAAGGGCTTGGAGGAGGCGTCGATCATGACGG
>ULWC01041633.1_pt1 | contig 19305 bp, 14 predicted proteins | sample 1959931 | NCBI WGS metagenome assembly ULWC01 (sample SAMEA4835801, study PRJEB28245) | human gut metagenome | biome: gut microbiome; material: fecal sample | place: Denmark | collected 2008
AAAAATGAAATAGGCAGATTACCTTTACACAATCTCGAAGCAATAATTTCATTTGGATATAGAGGAACAAGTCCGGCATTAATGGGAGCTTGTGCGGATAGAAATATTTCTCTTTGTTATCTGACACCACAGGGAAAATTTCTTGCAAGAGTTTCAGGCAAAGTTAAGGGGAATGTCGTGCTAAGGAAACAACAATTCCAAAGCAGTAGTGAAGATATAAAGTGCCTGGAAATCGCAAAAAACTGTATTCTTGGAAAAGTGTATAATTCAAGATGGGTTCTAGAAAGAGCAATTAGAGATCATTCAATGCAGATAGATGTGGATAAGGTAAAAAAAGCATCTATAAAACTGAAAGAATTTCTTGATTATATCCAAAATTCACAGTCTATGAATCAGTTAAGAGGATATGAAGGTGAAGCAGCAAGTATATATTTTGGCGTATTTGATGAGTTGATTTTACAACAAAAGAAAGATTTTTTCTTTCAAGGGAGAAATCGGCGTCCGCCTCTTGATAATGTAAATGCAATGTTGTCGTTTACGTATACATTGCTTACAACTCAAATTACATCAGCGCTAGAGGTTGTAGGGTTAGATCCCTATGTTGGTTACATGCACACGGAACGTCCCGGTAGAGTATCACTTTCATTAGATCTTATAGAAGAATTGCGAGCAGTCATGGCTGATAGATTTGTTTTATCATTGATTAATAAAAAGATTGTAAATGGCAAGAGTTTTACAAAAAAAGAAAACGGTGCTGTATTGATGGATACAGATATTCGTAAAAAATTACTATCAGAATGGCAAAACAAGAAAAAGGAGATTATTACACACCCATATCTTAATGAAAAGGTGGAATGGGGAATGGTTCCATTTGTACAGGCAATGCTGTTGGCAAGATATTTAAGGGGAGATTTGGATGAGTACCCTGTATTTTTATGGAAATGAGGTGATGGCGTGCTTGTATTGATTACATATGATGTGAATACTGAAGCTGCTGAAGGAAAAACCAGGTTGAGAAAAGTAGCTAAACAATGTGTAAATTATGGGCGAAGAGTTCAGAATTCTGTGTTTGAATGTATACTAGATAATGCTCAATGTGTGATGCTAAAGGCCATATTAACGGATCTTATTGATAAAGATGTGGATAGTCTCAGATTCTATTATTTAGGAAATCGTTATCAGACGAAGATAGAACATGTTGGTGTTGACCGTGGGATTCCTGCTGATCAGACATTGATATTATAAAATGTGGTGCGAAAGATAAGTAAACATGAATGTACCGGTTGTCTCGCACCTGAAATTACTTGTAAATTTGTACAATAAAATGAATAATAGGTTTTTGGTTTTACTTGTTATTTATCTTATTATATATTTATTGTCGGTATTGTATAAAAATAAACAAATTTTTTGTGCAATATTGCTGTCGCTCCTCTCGTGGGAGCGTGGATTGAAATGACTATGGCAAGCCGAGAATGGATAGAGAAGCAGAGTCGCTCCTCTCGTGGGAGCGTGGATTGAAATAATCCCCCTTGAAATGACCGCAGATATGCGGAAATGTCGCTCCTCTCGTGGGAGCGTGGATTGAAATAAGTCATGGTTTGCATCTCATATAAGGGTACAGATGTCGCTCCTCTCGTGGGAGCGTGGATTGAAATCAGAATGAGCTGAACGGCATGGAGCACATGAGAAGTCGCTCCTCTCGTGGGAGCGTGGATTGAAATTTGATGAAAAGTCGATGTTGTGATATACTCAATTGTCGCTCCTCTCGTGGGAGCGTGGATTGAAATAAACGTAAAGTATTATATTAAATGCATAAAGAGTGTCGCTCCTCTCGTGGGAGCGTGGATTGAAATTGAATAAACCCATAACCAATACAGACGGAATAAGTCGCTCCTCTCGTGGGAGCGTGGATTGAAATTAAAGCCTTTACAGGCGATTTTAAGACGTTTTTTGTCGCTCCTCTCGTGGGAGCGTGGATTGAAATATCAAGGATTTTTGACTTGTAGATGAACCTCACGTCGCTCCTCTCGTGGGAGCGTGGATTGAAATAAGGAAAGGAGGAGAAAATAAGTAATTGAATATAGTCGCTCCTCTCGTGGGAGCGTGGATTGAAATTTCGAGTGGAAACTCGAAAGAACTCGAAAGAACGTCGCTCCTCTCGTGGGAGCGTGGATTGAAATAAGACTGTATCCACCTGATTTATCAACACTTATAGTCGCTCCTCTCGTGGGAGCGTGGATTGAAATCCCTTGGCTGATATGCTAGTCAAAAAAGAGATAGTCGCTCCTCTCGTGGGAGCGTGGATTGAAATAGATAAGGTACCGCATATCCAACGATTGTTACTGTCGCTCCTCTCGTGGGAGCGTGGATTGAAATATCCAGCACCACTATTACTACTGTCCTAGTGTTAGTCGCTCCTCTCGTGGGAGCGTGGATTGAAATAAACAACTCCATATACAAGAATTGTAGCTTACCTGTCGCTCCTCTCGTGGGAGCGTGGATTGAAATGGCTGATTCTATTGAAGTAACAACCAAAGATACGTCGCTCCTCTCGTGGGAGCGTGGATTGAAATATATCGGAGTCTCGATACATCATATCCTTATCATGTCGCTCCTCTCGTGGGAGCGTGGATTGAAATAATAAGATTGACAGCTCAAACGCGGAGAACTTTGTCGCTCCTCTCGTGGGAGCGTGGATTGAAATGATGCCGAGACCTGACAGACTGCATCGAATCTTGGTCGCTCCTCTCGTGGGAGCGTGGATTGAAATTAAGTCTGAAATATACAAGGTCTTATATGTCTCGTCGCTCCTCTCGTGGGAGCGTGGATTGAAATTGCCTGTTTCTCACGTTGTAGGATTGCTTTTTTCGTCGCTCCTCTCGTGGGAGCGTGGATTGAAATATACACATATCATATATATATATATCTAATACATGTCGCTCCTCTCGTGGGAGCGTGGATTGAAATTACAAAGAGGTGCCGCAATACGAACTCTCATACACCGTCGCTCCTCTCGTGGGAGCGTGGATTGAAATCTTTTGGTAAGAGCAAATGTTAGATTTTGGATATTGTCGCTCCTCTCGTGGGAGCGTGGATTGAAATTAACGCTTATAAGTGGCAAAGAATACCGCCGGACGGGTCGCTCCTCTCGTGGGAGCGTGGATTGAAATTTAATCAGGGTGGCAAGGTAACAAGCCACTTTGGTCGCTCCTCTCGTGGGAGCGTGGATTGAAATATAGCCACCATGCCGGTCTCGTCTGATGTCATAGTCGCTCCTCTCGTGGGAGCGTGGATTGAAATATGGCATAAAAGCCGTCACAAAGTCCGTTGGAAATGGTCGCTCCTCTCGTGGGAGCGTGGATTGAAATTGAAGAACCTGAATACGAACGATTGTGTAATATGGTCGCTCCTCTCGTGGGAACGTGGATTGAAATTCTGCAAGGTTAGTGGCTGTGCCTGTACCTGCCGTCGTTCCTCTCGTGGGAGTGTGAATTGAAATATCAGCATATGAATCTATACACAATCATAATATGCTGCGTTATTGTAGAATTAGTAGTTAAGTCTATTTTTATAGCAATAACGTTGCTTATCAATAATACAATAGATAAATATTGTTGCAAACCAGTAAATAGCAGGTATAATATAGAGTAACATATTAACAGGGAGGCATATTCATTGGGCATTTACGTTAATCCGACAGGAAGATCGTTTGAGCTTGCGATAAATTCAGAGATTTTTGTTGACAAAAGCGGTCTGATTAAAGAAACGAATAAGTGTATAAATACATTACAAAGGTATATGTGTGTAAGCCGTCCAAGGCGATTCGGAAAGTCAATGGCCATGGATATGCTTTCAGCATATTATGGTCGAAAGACTGATGCAGAAAATTTATTTAAAGGCCTTAAAATAAGTCATGATGAGTCGTATGACAGACATATTAACAAGTATGATGTACTCAAAATTAATATGCAGGACTTTTTGAGTGTTACACACAGTGTTGATGATATGCTTAAAATGTTGTGCGAATACATTACGGATGATTTTTCAATAGAGTGTAAGGATATTATTTTTCGGGACAAGTCAAATATTGTGAGAGTAATGCAGGATGTTTTTATGTCTACAGGCAGGCCGTTTGTGATTCTTATTGATGAATGGGATTGTCTGTTTAGAGAATTTACGCAGGATAAAGAAGCGCAGAAGAAATACCTTGATTTTTTGAGAGGCTGGCTTAAGGATAAAGACTATATAGCGCTTGCATACATGACAGGTATACTGCCGATTAAAAAATATGGTTCACATTCTGCTCTTAATATGTTCACGGAATATTCCATGACAGATATGGGAGCTTTGGCAGAGTACTTTGGCTTTACAGATGATGAGGTCAGAGAATTGTGTGACAGATATGATATGGACTTTGAAGAGGCAAGGGCATGGTACAATGGATATAAGCTCGTGTCCCATAGCAAATATGGAGTAAAGAAATATGCGATGTACAGTCCGAAGTCTGTAGTAGAAGCCATGCTAAAGCATAAATTTGGTACTTATTGGAATCAGACTGAAACTTACGAGGCTCTCAAGGTTTATATTCAAATGAATATGGATGGTCTAAAAGATGCCGTGATTAAAATGCTTGCCGGTGAAAGTGAGAAAATAAATACAGGCACATTTGAAAATGACATGACATCATTTGCCACAAAGGATGATGTGCTTACACTTTTAGTACATCTTGGCTACCTGACATATGATAGTGAGACGGAAGAGGTTTCAATTCCAAATCGAGAGGTGTCAAAGGAATATCTTAATGCAATTAGTACAATGGATTGGGATGAAGTATCAAAATCAATAAAAGCATCACAAAAATTGCTTGAGAGTTTGTGGAATATGAATGGTGCTGCGGTTGCTGACGGAATTGATAAGGCACATAATGAGATATCTATTTTACGGTATAATGATGAGAATTCTTTAAGCTGTACAATTAATTTGGCATTTTATTCGGCCAGGGAGTATTACTCAATAGTTCGTGAATTACCAACAGGAAAAGGCTTTGCTGATGTATGCTTTATTCCAAGAGTGAGTCATTTGGATAAGCCGGCAGTTGTTATTGAATTGAAATATGATAAGAATGTTGATGGCGCCATTTCACAGATAAAGTCGAGACAGTATGTGGAAGCCTTGAAGGATTATAAGGGTAATTTGCTTCTTGTTGGAATAAATTACGATAAAAAGACAAAAGAACATCAATGTGTGATTGAAAAATGGAAGCTGTAAAGGTGAAATTAGCAGGGAGTATAGCAACAATTAATGCTATACTCCCTGCTATTATATTTTAGGTTGCAAGAATTTAGTTTATGCTATAAAATATTTATAACTGTATGCAGATATTTAATAATCACAATATCTGTCTGTATAATAAAATACGCATAAAGAGGACGAAAGAATGATCAACAAATTAGTAGACAAAATCAAGAAAACAAACGCACCTATCGTAGTAGGTCTCGACCCGATGCTTTCATATGTGCCTGAGCACATCACAAAGAAGGCATTTGATGAGCTTGGAGAGACACCGGCCGGTGCAGCGGAGGCTATCTGGCAGTACAACAAGGCTATTGTGGATGCCACATATGACCTGATTCCGGCTGTAAAGCCACAGATTGCCATGTATGAGCAGTTTGGAGTGGAGGGTCTTAAGGCATTCCAGAAGACAGTGGATTACTGTCACGAGAAGGATCTCGTGGTTATCGGAGATGTAAAGCGTGGAGATATCGGCTCAACATCGGCTGCATACGCCACAGGACATCTCGGAAAGGTACAGATCGGCAGCAAGAGCTATTCTACCTTTGATGAGGATTTTGCAACTGTCAATCCATACCTTGGAACAGACGGTATCAAGCCATTCGTAGATGTATGCAAGGAGGAGAAGAAGGGTATCTTCATTCTTGTAAAGACATCTAATCCATCAAGTGGAGAGTTCCAGGACCGTATGATTGACGGACGCCCATTATATGAGTGGGTAGGCGAGAAGGTTGCAGAGTGGGGAGCTGACTGCATGGGTGATTCATACAGCTATGTAGGTGCGGTTGTCGGTGCAACATACCCTGAGCAGGGTAAGATTCTTCGTAAGGTAATGCCAAAGAGCTTCATCCTCGTACCGGGCTACGGCGCACAGGGAGGCAAGGGCGCAGACCTTGTTCATTTCTTCAATGAGGACGGACTTGGTGCAATTGTCAATTCATCACGTGGAATCATCTGCGCATACAAGCAGGATAAGTACAAGGATATGGGTATCACAGCAGAGAATTTTGCAGATGCTTCACGCAAGGCTGTTGAGGATATGATTGAGGATATCTCAGGAGCACTTGCAAATCGTTAATAAGCTATTCAGAAAGCTTAAATATATTAACAAACGAAACCAGGGAGATAAAATGGCAGAGAAATTTGAGGAGATTGCAGTTGTAGTTGACCAGAGCTCACTCGGAAATGGTATCTACGACCTCACACTTAAGACAGACAAAATTGCAAAGGCAGCAAAGGCGGGACAGTTTGTATCGGTTTACTCAAACGACAAGAGTAAGCTGCTTCCGCGTCCGATAAGCCTTTGCGGCATAAACAGAGATGATGACACCATTCGTCTCGTGTACCGTGTGACAGGTGAAGGCACGGGAACAGAGGAATTTTCAAAGCTTGTCAGGGGCGATAAGGTAAGGATTTTAGGACCTCTTGGAAACGGCTTTACAGTACAGCCGGGAAAGAAGGCATTTCTTATCGGCGGAGGAATCGGAGTGCCGCCTATGCTACAGCTTGCCAAGGATATAAATGCAGGCATTGTGCAGACATCAGGTGAAGAAAAAAATCCGGCACAGGCAGGTGCAGTATGCGATATGAACATTGTCATGGGCTATCGCGATGAGAATACCTTCCTGCTCGATGAGTTTAAGGAACAGGCAGCTTCCTTTGTAGCTACAGAGGACGGCAGTGTCGGCACAAAGGGCAATGTCATTGATGCAATAAAGGAGAATGCTCTTGAGGCAGACGTGATTTATGCATGTGGACCTATGCCTATGCTTCGTGCACTCAAGGCTTACGCTGCAGAGCATGATATGGACTGCTTTATATCAATGGAGGAACGCATGGCATGTGGAATCGGTGCATGCCTTGCGTGCGTATGCAAAACAAAGGACAAGGATGCCCACAGCAATGTAAACAACAAGCGTATATGCAAAGAGGGACCTGTTTTTGATGCGAAGGAGGTGGAGCTGTAATGAGTAATATGTCAGTAAATGTGGCCGGTGTTGAGTGGAAAAATCCTGTTACAGTTGCATCCGGCACATTCGGCTCCGGTGCAGAGTACAGCGAGTTTGTTGATTTAAACAGACTTGGTGCAGTCACTACAAAGGGTGTTGCGAATAAGCCGTGGGAGGGTAATCCTACACCTAGAGTAGCAGAGGTGTACGGCGGCATGCTCAATGCAGTCGGACTTCAAAATCCCGGCATCGAGCTTTTCTGCAAGAGGGATATTCCTTTTTTAAAGCAGTTTGATACAAGGATTGTGGTAAATGTCTGCGGTCATTCGCTTGACGAGTATCTTGATGTGGTAAAGCGTCTTGCAGATGAGCCTATTGATATGATGGAAATAAATATCTCATGCCCGAATGTAAAGGAGGGCGGCATTGCCTTCGGAACAGATCCAAAGGGGGTTGAGACCATCACAAGCGAGATTAAAAAATATGCAAAGCAGCCTGTTATCATGAAGCTTTCTCCGAATGTCACAAGCATTGCAGAGATAGCAAGGGCAGCAGAGGCAGGCGGAGCTGATGCGGTTTCACTCATCAATACAATAACCGGCATGAAGATTGATATAAACAGAAGAAGCTTTGTGCTGGCAAACAAGACAGGCGGCATGAGTGGTCCGGCGGTTCATCCGGTTGCAGTGCGCATGGTTTACGAGACAGCACATGCAGTCAATATCCCGATTATCGGAATGGGCGGTATCACAAATGCTGCCGATGCCATAGAGATGATACTTGCCGGAGCTACGGCAGTTTCAGTCGGCACAGCAAACTTTGTGAATCCAAAGACCACAGAGCAGATAGTGGATGGCATCGCAGAGTACATGGACAGGTATGGAGTAAAGGATATTTCAGAGCTTGTCGGTGCGGTTGACAGATAGAGCATAAGGGATAGACGGAGGAGAAAATAATGATTCTGGCAGCAGATTACGTGCCTTCTATGTATGCCACAGTCTGGGCGCTTGTTCCACCTGTTGTGGCTATAGTTCTGGCACTTATCACAAAGGAGGTCTACAGCTCATTATTCGTTGGAATAGTGATCGGCGGACTGTTTTATGGAAATGTATTTCAGTCTGGGTTTTCGGCTGAGAGATCAGTGCTTCACATATTCGAGGACGGACTTGTCGGAGTGCTATCGGATCCGGACAATGTGGGAATACTGATATTTTTAGTCGTGCTCGGTGTCATGGTGAGCATGATGAACAAGGCAGGCGGCTCGGCGGCCTTTGGAGAATGGGCGAGTGAGCACATAAAGACAAGGATCGGTGCCCAGCTTGCAGCTATAATGCTTGGAGTGCTCATATTTATAGATGATTACTTCAACTGTCTGACAGTGGGAAGTGTGATGCGTCCTGTCACCGACAAGCATCAGGTTTCCAGAGCAAAGCTTGCATATCTGATAGATGCCACAGCAGCGCCCGTGTGCATCATCGCACCTATATCTTCGTGGGCAGCCGCAGTCACAGGCTTTGTAAAGGGAGAGGATGGCTTTTCTATTTTCATAAAGGCCATTCCGTACAATTACTATGCGCTCTTTACTATTATTGCTATGGTGACACTTGTTGTATTACAGGTAGATTTCGGTCCGATGGCAAAGCATGAAGCCAATGCCAAAAAGGGTGATTTGTTTACCACAGGAGACAGGCCTTATGCGGAGGCAAAGCAGGATGTTATAAAGGGCAAGGGGAAGGTTATAGACCTTGTATTTCCTATTCTTATACTCATAATAAGCTGCATCATCGGAATGATATACACAGGAGGCTTTTTTGACGGAACAGGCTTCGTTGATGCGTTTGCAGGCAGCGATGCTTCAATCGGTCTTATGCTTGGAAGCTTTTTTGCGTTGATAATCACCATATGCTTTTACTCAATTAGAAGGGTACTAAGCTTTACGGATTGCTGTAATTCAATCCCTGAGGGCTTTAAGGCAATGGTACCTGCAATACTTATACTGACCTTTGCATGGACACTAAAGACCATGACAGAGAGCCTTGGCGCCAAGGAATTTGTCGCAGGCTTAGTGGGAGGTGTATCGGGACCACTGCTTGGACTGTTCCCGGCAATCATATTCTTGGTGGGAGCCTTCCTTGCCTTTGCAACAGGAACCTCATGGGGCACCTTCGGTATACTTATACCGATAGTAGTAAATATCTTTTCGGGCACAAACCATACGATGATGATTATCTCAATCTCAGCGTGTATGGCAGGTGCAGTATGCGGAGACCACTGCTCACCGATATCCGATACCACCATCATGGCATCGGCAGGAGCTCAGTGCAACCACATGAATCATGTGTCCACACAGCTTCCGTACGCTGTGCTTGTGGCAGGCATATCATGCCTGACCTACATCATAGCAGGCTTTGTCAGAAATCCTGTAGTACCTTTTATCATAGGAGTGCTTATCCTGATTGGAACCTTTGTCGGAATCAAGTATATCATCAAGTATATCACGAGAACCGATAAAGCAAATGAACAGGCGGAGTAGCCAAAGGGAGACCAAAAAGAGTTCTATTTTTCACAGACTTTGTGTCTGCGAATGATAGAACTCTTTTTTTATAGCTATCAATAAAATTTATAGCCCGCTAACAAATATTAATAACCCTAATTACATTTACAAAAATATCAATTAGTGGTAACATATCAATAACTTAGAAATCATATTTGAATGGTAGGAAATCCAGACCATACAAACTAAGCTCAAACTCATAACATACTCAAAACAAACATTAACAAAAAAGAGGTAATATCAATGGCAAAAATTGCAAAGCAGCTCACTGAGCTGATAGGTCATACTCCGCTTCTGGAGCTGACCAATTATGAAAAAGCCCTTGGGCTTGAAGCAAAAATCATAGCAAAGCTGGAGTATTTCAATCCACTTGGAAGTGTAAAGGACAGGGTGGCGGCAGCTATGATAGAACAGGGCATAAAGGATGGAAAGATAAATCAGGACACAATAATCATAGAGCCGACAAGTGGCAATACCGGAATCGGACTTGCATTTGTGGCTGCCTCAAAGGGGCTTCACCTGATACTTATCATGCCTGATACCATGAGCGTTGAGAGAAGAAAAATCGTCACAGCGCTTGGCGCAGAGATAAAGCTCACACCGGGGCGTGAGGGCATGAAGGGTGCAATCGATGAGGCGCAGAGACTTAAAGAGCATTATGGCAATGCCTTTATTCCACAGCAGTTTGAGAATCAGGCCAATCCGGATATCCACAGAGCTACAACCGCTCAGGAAATCTGGGAGGATACAGATGGAAAGGTAGATATCTTTGTATCATCTGTCGGAACAGGCGGCACCTGTACAGGCACCGGGCTTGGATTAAGAGATCATAATCCTGATGTAAGGATAGTAGCTGTTGAACCAAAGAGCTCACCGGTACTCTCAGGCGGAAGACCGGGACCTCACAAGATACAGGGAATCGGTGCAGGCTTTATTCCAAAGGTCATGCGCATGGATATAGTGGATGAGGTGATTCCGGTGGAGAATGAGGCCGCTTTTGACAAGGCAAGAGAGGTTGCAAAGAGCGACGGACTTCTCGTTGGCATATCCTCAGGAGCAGCAATATATGCGGCAACAGAGCTTGCGAAAAGACCTGAGAACAAGGGAAAGAATATCGTGGTGCTGCTTCCGGATACAGGAGAAAGATACCTGTCCACACCGCTTTTTACAGTAAACTAATGGCATATAAACTTACGGCATAAGCTTGCTTTGCCGGAAACTGTAACATGAAAAATGAGAAACATACATGAGAAACATACATAAATATACGGCAGCCCTGCTGTCGACAGTGATGATTCTGTCACTTCTTCTGACAGGCTGCTCAGGCAGGAAGAATGACGGCACAGTCACCATAACCAATGTGTCGTATGATCCGACACGAGAGTTTTACGAGAAATACAACAAAATATTCGAGTCTTACTATGAGAGCGAGCACGGCAAAAAGATAAATGTGATTCAGTCACATGGCGGCTCGGGAGCACAGGCACGCTCGGTTGTGGAGGGATGTAATGCAGATGTTGTCACACTGGCACTTGAGCATGACATAGACCTGATACAAAATACGGGCTTAATTGATAAGGGCTGGATTGATGAGTTTTCTGACAGTTCGGCACCATACACATCAACAATCGTTTTACTTGTAAGAAAGGGCAATCCAAAGCATATAAGTGACTGGGATGACCTGGTGAAAAAGAATGTGGATGTGATTACGCCTGATCCAAAGAGTAGTGGCGGAGCCTGCTGGAATTTCCTTGCAGCGCTAAGCTATGCGAAGACAAATTATGACAGCCTGAAGGAACAGAAATCGTTTATGAAGAAGCTGTATGAAAATGTCACAATTATGGATTCGGGTGCGAGAGGCTCAACAACCACATTTGTGGAAAACGGTCAGGGAGATGTGCTCATAGCGTGGGAAAACGAGGCACTTACGACCATGGATTCATATCCGGGTAAGTATGAGATAGTGAATCCGTCCGTCAGCATCTTAGCACAGCCCTCTGTTGCTATTGTGGATGACAATGCAAAGAGCAACGGAACACAAGAGGTAAGCAAAGAATACCTACAGTATCTCTACAGTGATGAGGCACAGCAGCTGATTGGCGAAAGCGGCTACAGACCAGCCAATCAGGATATATTAAACCGGTTTTCCGACAAGTTTGATTTAAATATCAGGCTTTGGAGCATAGAGGATTACGGCGGATGGAATGAAGCCTACAAGACATATTTCGATGATGGAGCAATGTTCGATGAAATATACGGCAACTGATAAAACAGCAAAAGAGAAAACTAAATCAAAGAACATAAAGACCAGAGTCATACCGGGCTACCATCTTTCGCTTGGAATAGTGGTCACGATGCTTTCAGTCATCGTTCTCATTCCGTTAGCATCAGTGCTTGTGTATTCGCTAAAGATATCGCCGGGCGATTTTGTGGTACTTATCATGAAGGAGAATGTGAGGAATGCCTTTATCACAAGCATCACCTCATCATTTATCGCAGCAATCGTAAATGTGGTATTTGGACTCATCGTGGCATGGACGCTTGTAAAGTACGATTTTCCCGGGAAATGGCTGCTTGACGGACTTATAGAGCTTCCGTTTGCACTGCCGACAGCGGTTGCGGGCATCACGCTCTCAAAGCTGTACTCAGGCACAGGCTTTTTTGGTAAGGGCCTTGGCAAGCTTGGAATAGATGTAGCTTACACACAGGCAGGAATAGTTGTGGCACTTGTTTTTGTAGGCATTCCCTTCGTAATAAGAGCTGTACAGCCGGTGCTTGAAAAGATGGATAATACATATGAGGAGGCAGCTTATATGCTTGGCGCCACACCCTATAAGACATTTTTTAAGGTAATACTTCCGGAGCTTCGCCCGGCACTCTTAACAGGCTTTGGTCTTGCCTTTGCCAGAGGCATAGGAGAGTACGGAAGCGTCATCTACATATCAGGCAACAGCGCAAGGCACAGGACGCAGGTGGTATCCTACGTCATCATGCAGAAGCTTAGCTATATAGATTATGCCAGCGCGACTGCCATAGCACTTGTGATGCTTGTTATATCATTTTTACTGCTGCTATTTGTAAATATAGTGCAGGTTAAACAGTCACAGCGCACTAATTTGTTGTAGAAGGCTGCATATAAATCAAATGCGATGCACACAAACAGGAAAGGAGCACAATGCGATGACCGAACAGGTAAAGCTTGAAAGAAGAAAAAAGATCACAAAGATAATACTCGTCACTGTCACGGTGCTCTTCGTATTTGTCATGCTTGTAGTTCCGCTTTTTTCTGTGATGGCAAGTGCTTTAAAGGAGGGGCTTGGATTCTATCTGAAAGCTATCTCAACAAGCTACGTGCTTTCAGCACTCAAGGTGACTTTGATAGCAACAGTTTTTGCGGTAGTTATCAATACCTTCTTTGGAATATGGACAGCGTGGCTGTTGACCAGGTTTTCGTTTAAAGGAAAGCAGGTGCTTGCAACACTTATTGATATACCGTTTTCTATTTCTCCGGTCATCGTAGGACTTGCGTATCTTATGACCTTCGGACGGCTTGGGTGGTTTTATCCGGTTATCAGATGGTTCAATGAGATATTCGGCACGAATGTGAGAATCACCTTTGCAATACCGGGAGTTGTGCTTGCTACGATATTTGTCACGTTTCCGTATGTGTCAAGGGAAATTATACCGGTGCTCAATGCAGAGGGGAAGGATGAGGAAGAAGCCGCAGCGCTGATGGGAGCATCCGGCTTTACGATATTTCGGAAAATAACACTTCCGCAGATGAAGTGGAGCCTGATTTATGGAATTATACTTTGTACGGCGAGAGCCCTCGGCGAGTTCGGCGCGGTAAATGCGCTCTCGAAGACAAGAGGCGAGACATTTACACTGCCGCTTGAGATTGATGCCTTGTATATGTCGGGCACAGACAGCTCGATAACATCGGCATTTGCTGTATCGTCGATACTGTTAATTATTGCATTAATCATTCTTTTTGCAAGAAATATAGTTGAGCATAAATTTAAGAAATTACACTGAGATATGCTTGGAAAATATGATTTACACTAATAAAATCTGCTGCAAGGGAAAAGCAGGAAGGAGATAACGTATATGTACGTTGAGATGAAAAATATATACAAAAAATACGGAGACTTCCTGGCATCCGATAATGTGAGCTTTGGAGTGGAAAAGGGAAAGCTTGTGGCGCTGCTTGGTCCGTCCGGCAGTGGCAAGACAACACTTCTTCGTATGATAGCAGGGCTTGAGACGCCAAATTCAGGTGACATATATATAGATGGAAAGCGAGTGAATGATATTCCGGCCTCGAAGAGAGGCATAGGCTTTGTGTTTCAGAACTATGCGCTGTTTAGATACATGACAATATACGACAATGTGGCATTTGGGCTGGAGCTTCAGAAGATGCCGAAAAAGCTCATAAAGGAGCGTGTTACCAAGCTTCTTGAGATGACAGGCTTATCGGGGCTTGAAAAGAGATATCCGAATCAGCTTTCCGGAGGACAGCGTCAGAGAGTGGCATTTGCAAGGGCGCTGGCGCCGAATCCGCAGGTGCTTTTACTGGATGAGCCATTTGCCGCGATAGATGCAAAGGTGCGTGGGGAGCTTCGTACATGGCTTAAGGAGCTGGTCGAAAAGCTTGGAATCACAAGCATTTTCGTCACACATGATCAGGATGAGGCTGTTGAGGTGGCAGATGAAATCATTATCACAAACCACGGCACGATAGAGCAGATGGGGACACCTCTTGAGATATACAAGTCGCCTGATACACCTTTTGTGGCGCAGTTTATAGGACACACCACAGTCGTTGAAAACTATGACAGGCTAAAGGGCTTTGACAGGATAGAAAATGCCGACAAGGCGGTAATCAGACCTGAGTTTATCAAGATATCAAAGAGCGGCAACTTAGACCGCTATCAGTCAGCGGCAGAGGAGGGCATCGTTACAGATGTGGTATTCAGAGGAAACAGGATGGATATCACAGTCAGCATAAACGGTATCGAGGTGGTCGGCGAGCGCTCACTTGAAAAGGACCTGATAGCAGTCGGCGAGAAAGTACATGTGCTGATTTACAGGCTGTATATATTCGACGAAGAGAAAACATACCTGATGGAAAACAGCGAGATGCAGGAGCAGGATGTATTCTACATTTAGATATAGGAATAGTCTAAAGCTTGTGATTGAAAGAGGAAGCAGAGGGAGATAAATGAAGATAGAAAACAAAAAAATCCTACACACGGACATCCTCATAATAGGAGGTGGCACGGCGGGCTGTTATGCAGCGCTCACCATCCGTGAGAAATCGTATTATTCGATTATAATTGCAGAGAAAGCGAACATAAAGCGAAGCGGATGCCTTGCAGCAGGTGTCAATGCGATAAATGCATACATAGTAAAGGGCAGAAAGCCTGAGGACTATGTAGACTACGCAAAAAAGGATGCTGACGGCATAGTAAGGGAAGACTTACTCATGACTATGTCCGAGGGCTTAAACCGTGTGACGGACAAGATGGAAAAGCTTGGACTTGTCATATTAAAGGATGAAAACGGTGAGTATGTAGCAAGAGGAAACCGAAATATCAAAATAAATGGCGAGAACATGAAGCCGATTTTGGCAGAAGCTGTATCAAAGCTTACGGACTGTACAGTGATAAACAGAATCAATATCACGGACTATATAGTTGAGAACAACACCATAAAGGGTGCATACGGATTTTCAATCGAGGATGCTACAGCCTATGAAATCAGGGCTAAAAAGGTGCTCTGTGCTACAGGCGGAGCGGCCGGTTTATACAGGCCAAACAATCCGGGATTTTCAAGGCACAAGATGTGGTATCCACCTTTCAACACAGGCGCCGGATATGCGATGGGCATAAGAAGCGGAGCAGAGATGACCACCTTTGAGATGAGATTTATCGCACTCAGATGCAAGGACACAATCGCACCGACAGGAACAATTGCACAGGGAGTCGGGGCAAAGCAGGTCAATTCACTTGGAGAGGTTTACGAGACAAAATACGGCCTTACCACATCAGAGCGTGTATACGGAACGGTCATGGAAAATCTCGAGGGAAGAGGTCCTTGCTACTTAAGGACAGAGGGCATTTCGCCACAGCAGGATGAGTCATTAAGAAAGGCATATCTCAACATGGCACCAAGCCAGACACTCAAGTGGGTGGAGGCAGGTAAGAATCCAAGTGAGCAGAATGTGGAGATAGAGGGCACTGAGCCGTATATCGTAGGTGGCCACACAGCGAGCGGCTACTGGGTAAATACCGAGCGTGAGACTACAATCCACGGACTTTATGCTGCTGGAGATGTGGCAGGAGGATGTCCACAGAAATACGTTACAGGAGCTATGGTAGAGGGCGAAATCGCTGCGATGGATATGGTTTCAAAGCTTGATGTAGATACCTCCGACGGAAGTCCTGACACATCGGCATTTGATGAGAAAAAGTCGCTTGACGCAAAAGCTTCAGAGTACGACCATTTCCTCACTGAAAGGTCTCAGATGTTTACAACAGAGGCTATCGAGGAAGCCATGCAGAAGGTCATGGACAACTACGCTGGCGGTATTTCCACACATTATCAGTTCAACGGCAAGCAGCTTGCGCTGGCAAAGGAAAAGATAAATCATCTGATAGAGCTGACCGGTGATTTGTATGCATCGAATATGCATGAGCTTATGTTCATATATGAGCTTAAGGAGAGGCTTACGGTATGTCTTTCGGTCATAGCACATCTTGGTGCGAGAAAGGAGACCAGATGGCACAGCTTTGCCGAGAATCTGGATTATCCCGACAAGAGTGATGACTGGATGAAATACGTCAATTCCAGATACGAAAACGGGCAGCTTCACATGATTTACAGAGAGCTTGTCGGAAGGGAGGCGCGTTATGAGCATAATGATTGATAAAGCAAAGTGTAAGGGCTGTGGCATGTGTACAAGTGTATGCCCGGGAAGCCTGATATATCAGGACTCAGAGAAAAAAGCCTTTATCAAATATCCTAAGGACTGCTGGGGCTGTGCCTCATGCATCAAGGAATGTCATTTTGGCGCTATTGCTCTTTATCTTGGAGCAGACATAGGAGGCATGGGAAGTCTCATGACAGTAAAAAGCACGCCGGACACGCTGACCTGGGATATCAAAAAGCGCGACGGAAGCAAGGAAGAGATTCTTATCAACAAGAAGGAATCCAATAAATATTAAAGAAAAGGATGGTAACAGACATGGGTGAATTATCACATCTTGACGAACTCGAAGCAGAGGCAATATACATAATACGTGAAGTAGCCGCAGAGTGCGAGAAGCCGGTTATGTTGTACTCAATTGGAAAGGACAGCTCGGTAATGCTTCATCTTGCAATGAAGGCATTTTATCCGGAGAAGCCGCCATTTCCGTTTTTACATGTAAATACAACCTGGAAATTCCATGAGATGATAGAATTCAGAGATCGCATTGCTAAGGAAAAGGGCATCGAGATGCTTGAATATATAAATCAGGATGGCGTAAAGCAGGGCATCAATCCATTTGACCACGGCTCAGCATATACAGATATCATGAAGACACAGGCGCTCAAACAGGCGCTTGACAAATACGGCTTTACGGCAGCGTTTGGCGGTGGCCGAAGAGACGAGGAGAAATCAAGAGCCAAGGAGCGAATCTTCTCCTTCAGAAATGAAAACCACGCATGGGATCCAAAGAACCAGCGCCCGGAGATGTGGAAGCTCTACAACTCCAGAATCAAAAAGGGCCAGGAGGTACGTGTTTTCCCACTGTCAAACTGGACGGAGAAGGATATCTGGCAGTATATAAAGAGAGAGAATATCGAGATTCCTTCACTTTACTTTGCAAAGGAAAGACCTGTTGTATACAGAGACGGCAACATCATCATGGTAGATGACGACAGAATGAAGCTTCGTCCGGGTGAGAAAATCCAGATGAAGAGTGTACGTTTCAGAACACTCGGCTGCTATCCACTGACAGGTGGTGTGGAGTCGACAGCGGATACACTTGATGAGATTATTGATGAGACACTCAGTGCTGTTTCCTCAGAGAGAACCACCCGTGTCATAGACAACGAGGCGGCAGGCAGCATGGAAAGAAGAAAGAGGGAGGGATATTTCTAAAATGAGCGGATTACTTAAATTTATTACATGCGGAAGCGTGGACGACGGAAAATCAACTCTGATCGGACATATATTATACGATTCAAAGCTGCTTTATGCAGATCAGGAAAAGGCATTGGAGCTTGACAGTAAGGTCGGAAGCCGTGGCGGCGCCATCGACTACTCACTCCTCCTCGATGGACTGATGGCAGAGAGAGAGCAGGGAATCACAATCGATGTGGCTTATCGTTACTTCACAACAGATAAGAGAAGCTTTATCGTGGCAGATACACCGGGCCATGAGGAGTACACAAGAAACATGGCTGTAGGTGCATCCTTTGCAGACCTTGCGGTAATTTTAATAGATGCAAAGCAGGGCGTATTGGTTCAGACAAGAAGACACGCAAGAATCTGCGCGCTCATGGGAATCAACTACTTTGTATTTGCTGTAAACAAGATGGATCTTGTAGGCTACGACGAGAAGCGTTTTGATGAAATCACAAAGCAGATTGTTGAGCTTACAAAGGAGCTAGAACTCAAAAATGTAGTAATCATTCCTGTTTCTGCAACAGAGGGTGACAATGTCACAACAAAGTCTGAGAATATCCCATGGTACAAGGGACCTGCTCTTTTATCATACCTTGAGGATGTTGACATAAAGGATGAGAACGAGGAAGAGGGCTTTTACATGCCTGTACAGAGAGTCTGCCGTCCTGACCACACCTTCCGTGGATTCCAGGGCCAGATAGAGGCCGGAGAGGTAAAGGTTGGCGATGAAATCACCACACTGCCAAGCAATGAGACAGCCCATGTAAAGAGCATCCATGTGGGTGATAAGTTAAGCGATAGCGCATTTACAGGCCAGCCAGTTACAATCCAGCTTGACAGAGAGGTGGACGTATCAAGAGGCTGCGTGCTCACAATCGGTTCAGGAGCAAAGGTTGCTTCATCTATCACAGCTACAATACTCTGGATGGATGACGATGAGCTCTTTAAGGGAAAGAACTTCTTCTTCAAGCTTGGTACCAAGTCAATACCGGGCATCGTAACAGAGATTGAGCATACCATCGATGTGAACACAGGTGAGGAAAAGCCTGCCGATAAGCTCAAAAAGAATGAGATAGCAGTTGTAAAGATTGCATTCTCGGACAAGATAGTCTGCGATAAGTTCAAAAATCACAAGACACTCGGTGAGTTCATCTTAATCGACCGTGTGACCGATATGACATCTGCCTGTGGTGTGGTTGAAGAGGTACACACAGAGGAAAGCGGCCTCTATGAGGGCAGAGTAGACAGAAACGTAAGAGCTGCAATCAAGGGGCAGAAGGCAATCACCGCCGTATTCGTAGACGGAGTGGATGGTGTAAACCGTGGCTTTGTGGAGG
>ULWC01018641.1_pt1 | contig 19293 bp, 11 predicted proteins | sample 1959931 | NCBI WGS metagenome assembly ULWC01 (sample SAMEA4835801, study PRJEB28245) | human gut metagenome | biome: gut microbiome; material: fecal sample | place: Denmark | collected 2008
GTCCGCAACGTGAGCGAGGTGAAGTTCTTTCAGCGCCTCGGGCGCCGCGACAACTGGCTGGCCACGCGCTTTCTCGTGGGGGTGGGGTATGCCTACGGCAACTCCGAGGTGATGCCCTACAGCGAGCAGTTCTACATCGGCGGCGCCAACAGCATCCGCGCCTTCACCGTGCGGTCGATCGGCCCGGGCAGCTACCGTCCGCCCGCCGGCGACCGCAACGGCTACCTGGATCAGACGGGCGACTTCAAGCTCGAGGCCAACGTCGAGTTCCGCTTCGGCATCATGGGGCGCCTCCACGGCGCGCTGTTCCTCGATGCGGGCAACATCTGGCTGCTGAAAAACGATCCCCTGCGGCCGGGCGCCGAACTCAAGTGGCGGGGATTCTGGAACGAGATCGCCCTCGGCACGGGATTCGGCCTGCGCTACGACATCAGCTACCTGGTACTGCGCGCCGACCTCGGCATCGGCATCCATACGCCCTATCCGAACCCCGACCGGCGAGGCTATTACAACATTCAGAGTTTCAAGGACGGGCTGGGATTCCATCTGGCCATCGGTTATCCGTTCTGACGGAGCGCGCGGCCGTGCGCCTTAGCGGGGGAGAAGGAGCAGCAGCGCCAGCGGCAGGTAGTCCTTCAGCGTGCGGCGCAGCAGTTGGAGGGCGGTTTGCATCTCGCTGGTGACCTGCCGGACGGACATGCCGCGCTCCTCGGCGATCTCCTGATAGGTCATGTTGCGGAAACGGTTGGCAAGGAACACCTCGCGCGTAATGCTCGGCATGTGGTCGATGCATTCGCGGAAGAGGGCCTCGACCTCGCTGGCGTAGAGACGCCCCGGGTCGCAGCTCTCGAGCGAGTTGATCTCGTGCATCAGCATCCGGCTGTTTGCGTGGTGGATGTCCTGGCGGATTTTCGTCTGGGTCTGCTCCGAGCGGAGAAAGTCGAGGCACTTGCGGATGACGATTTGGAAGAGGTAGGCCTCGAAGTTCTCCGTGAGGATTTCGTTCCGCTTTTCCCACAGCCGGACGAAGCTGTCGTTCACGAGATCCTCCGCGACGGCGGCATCGTGCACGTAGGAATTTGCCACCGTCGTGAAGGGGATGCGGCACTTGTTGAACAGACGTCCGAACTCCTCTTCGCCGAGCACTCTCTTATGTGGCAACTTCTCCGGCATGGTAAAATTTTAAACAAATGTAATCGTTTGTTTGCTCATTTGCAAACACCCGTTTTTGCGAATTGCTCCCTTCGGTGAAATTTTTTTAATTGCCTTTTCCCTCCCGGCTGGGGTGAATTATCTGTAAAATACAAATTATCAGTTAGATAAGTTGTTAAAATAATTTCATATATTTATTAAAATATTTTTTATGTCAAAAAGGCCCGTTTTTGCTGTAAACAGGTCCGCTTCGATCGTCTATTTAATGCTATGAAAGAAGAGACTCTGTACCGATACTTCAATAACGAGGCTGCTCCCGAGGAGGTGGAGCAGATCGAAGCGTGGCTTGCGGAGGACCCCACCCGTCAGCGCGAATTCGATGCCGCGCACATGCTGTTCAACGCCAGTGTGCTCCAGCGCATGCACTATGAGGAGTCGGCCCGTCGGACGACCCGCGTGTGGTCGCTGCGCCGGATCGCCCGTGCGGCCGTGCGCGTGGCTGCGGCGCTGGTGCTGATTGCCGGAGCGGGGTATGCCGGCGGCATGATTGCCCGCGACGGAATGTACCGCGAGATGTCCGACCGGCTCAACGTGCTCGAGGTGCCGGCCGGCCAGCGCATGTCGATCACGCTCGAGGACGGCACGCTCGTCTGGCTCAACGGCGGGTCGCGCATGGAGTATCCCGTGCTTTTCGCCCGCGACGGGCGGCATGTGAAACTCTCGGGCGAGGCGCTGTTCGATGTGGCGCATGACAAGGAGCACCCCTTCGTCGTCGAGACGTTTGCGTCGGAGATCAAGGTGCTCGGCACGAAGTTCAACGTCTATGCCGACGAGGAGAACGGCCGCTTCACGACGACGCTGGCCGAAGGGCGCATCCGCGCGAAGAACCTCGTCGGAAACCGTCAGGAGCAGGTTGTCCTGAATCCCAACGAGATGGTCCGCCTCATCAACGGCCACCTGGTTCCCTCGCGCGTCGCCGACCTGGATGCGCTCTGCTGGACCGAGGGATACATCAACATCCGCAACGTCGCCTTCGAGGAGCTCATGGAGCGCTTCGAGAACGCTTACGACGTACATATCGTGATCGACCGCGCGCAGCTGCCCTCCATCGGCTATGCCAGCGGCAAGATCCGCATCTCGGAGGGGGGCGATTTCGCCCTGCACCTCCTGCAGCAGGCCTGCGACTTCAGCTACACGAAGGACGAGGCGACCAATACGATCACGATCCGCTGATACGAACCGATCGATAAAAAAGTATACCACACGTAAAAACCGTTTCTGCCTATGATATGATGCCAACTGTATTCTGAACGGCGCAAGTGACCCGCCGACGTCGGACGCCGCGCGGGGAAATAAATGACGAAGCCGCTGATAATTTCTAACCTATTACCTTAATTTTATGTATTTATGAATAAAACAGTATTCCACAGAATCTGTACACTGTTTCGATTCGCACTAACCCTGATGCTGTGCGCAGGAAGCCTCTCGGCGCTCGCGCAGACGCAGGAACTGGTAACCATCAACCTGAAAAACGTACCTATTGAACAGGTCATGCGGGAGTTGGAGCAGCAGACCAAGTATGTGTTCCTGAACAAGGATGTCGACGTCAAGCAGAACGTGAGCCTTGACGTGAACCGGATGCCCGTTCCCGAAGTGCTCTCGAAGCTTTTCGCCTCGCGGAACATCGATTTCAAGATCGAGGCCAAGCATATCGTGATTTCCAACCGCACCGCTCCCGCAACGGACGGTCCGGTCGTTGTCGAAGGCCAGGTCATCGACTCGTCGAACAACCCGGTGATCGGCGCCTCCGTCGTTATCAAGGGTACGACGATCGGCGTGAGCACCGATATCGACGGTCGCTACACCCTGCAGGTGCCCGCTCCCGCAGGCTCGGCCGTGCTGGTAGTCAACTACCTGGGCTACGAGGAGCTTGAGATTCCGGTCGGCAGCCGCACGCGCATCGACGTCACGCTGAAGGAGTCGGCTGTCGATGTCGACGCCGTCGTGGTGACCGCCCTCGGTATCAAGCGTTCGGAGAAGGCCCTGTCGTACAACGTCCAGCAGGTCGACTCGGAGAGCATCCTCGCCAACAAGGACGTCAACTTCATCAACTCGCTCAGCGGCAAGGTCGCCGGTGTGACGATCAACGCCTCGTCGTCGGGTATCGGCGGTGCCTCGAAGGTGGTTATGCGTGGTGAGAAGTCCATCCTCCAGTCGTCGAACGCCCTCTACGTGATCGACGGTGTGCCGATGTACTCCGCTACGTCGAGCGCCGGTACGGAGTTCAACTCGCAGGGTACGTCGGAGCCCATTGCCGACATCAACCCCGAGGACATCGAGTCGATGTCGGTGCTGAACGGTGCCGCCGCAGCCGCCCTTTACGGTTCGGATGCCGCCAACGGTGCCATCATCATCACCACGAAGAAGGGCAAGGCCGGCACGTTGAGCGTGACCGTATCGAGCAATACGGAGGTTTCGGTTCCCTTCGTCATGCCGCAGTTCCAGACCCGCTACGGCACGGGCGACCTCTCGTCGAGCGAGGGTTCCCTGACGCGCAGCTGGGGCGCCCGTCTGAACAAGTTCAACTACCAGGGTTACGACCCCTATGACGACTACTTCCAGGTCGGTGTGACCGGCACGGAGAGCGTGTCGCTCTCGACCGGTACGGAGAAGAACCAGACCTACTTCTCGGCCGCTTCGGTCAACTCGCGCGGTATCGTGCCCAACAACAGCTACGACCGCTACAACTTCACGTTCCGCAACACGACCTCGTTCCTCAAGGACAAGATGACGCTCGACGTGAGCGCCAGCTACATCAAGCAGGAGGACCGCAACATGACCAACCAGGGTATCTACAACAACCCGCTGGTCGGCGCCTACCTCTTCCCGCGCGGCAACGACTGGAACGACATCCAGATGTACGAGCGCTACGACGCCGCCCGCAAGCTCTACACGCAGTACTGGCCCGTGGGCGATGCCGGCATGACGATGCAGAACCCCTACTGGATCAACTACCGCAACCTGCGCGAGAACGACAAGGACCGCTACATGCTCAGCGCACAGCTCTCGTATGACATCCTCGACTGGCTGAACATTTCGGGCCGTCTGCGCATCGACAACTCGGTGAACGACTATACCGAGAAGTTCTACGCTTCGACCAACACGCAGCTGACCGAGAACTCGAACAACGGTCTCTACGGCATCACCCGCACGAAGGACCGCCAGACCTACGGCGACGTGCTGGTGAACATCAACAAGACCTTCGGTGAGGACTGGTCGCTGCAGGCCAACCTCGGTGCCTCGATCTCGGACATGAAGTCCGACGCCATGAAGGTGCGCGGTCCGATTGCCGACGGCGGCGATACCTTCGGTGACGAGAAGGTGGGTCTGGCGAACTTCTTTGCCATCCAGAACCTCTCGCCCAGCCGCACGGAGCGCATGCAGGACGGCTGGCGCGAGCAGACGCAGTCGATCTTCCTCTCGGCCGAGGTCGGTTACAAGAACACCTACTTCCTGACGCTGACGGGCCGTAACGACTGGCCTTCGCAGCTGGCAGGCCCCCGGTCGAACACCTCGTCGTACTTCTATCCTTCGGTCGGTGCTTCGGTCGTTCTCTCGCAGATCATCCCGAACATGCCCGAGAACCTCTCCTACATCAAGATCCGCGGTTCCTACGCATCGGTCGGTGTGGCCTTCGAGCGTTTCCTGGCCAACCCGCGCTACGAGTGGACGGGCAACCTGCAGCAGTGGGCCAACACGACGCAGTACCCGATCGAGAACCTGAAGCCCGAGCGCACCAAGTCGTTCGAGGTCGGTCTGAACATGCGCTTCCTCAAGCACTTTGAACTCGACGTGACCTACTACAACGCCAAGACCGCCAACCAGACGTTCGACCCGCAGCTGCCTGTTTCGGGCTGGTCGAAGATCTACCTGCAGACCGGTTCGGTGCGCAACCAGGGTGTCGAGCTCGCGCTCAACTACCGCAACACGTGGGGCAAGTTCTCGTGGAATACGAGCTACACCTTCTCGGCCAACGAGAACAAGATCCTCTCGCTGTCGGACAACGCCGTGAACCCCGTGACGGGCGAGACGCTGAACCTCTCGCTGCTGAACATGGGCGGTCTGGGCGACACGCGCTTCCTGCTTAAGGAGGGCGGCACGATGGGCGACCTCTACTCGCTCGTCGACCTGAAGCGTGACAGCAACAACAACATCTACATCGATCCGGACGGCAAGCTGGCCACCGAGAAACTCTCGTCGGACCGCTACATCAAGCTCGGCTCCGTGCTGCCCGATGCCAACATGGCATGGCGCAACGACTTCCGCTGGCGCAACTTCAACTTCGGATTCATGGTATCGGCCCGTCTGGGCGGCGTGGTCTTCTCGCGCACGCAGGCCATGCTCGACAACTACGGCGTGTCGGAGGCTACGGCCGCAGCCCGCGACCTGGGTTACGTGTCGATCAACGGCGGCGACCGCATCGATCCGCAGGTATGGTACACGACCGTCGGCAGCGGCAACTCGATCCCGCAGTACTACACCTACTCGGCCACGAACGTCCGTCTGCAGGAGGCTTCGATCGGCTATACGATTCCCCGCAAGGCCCTGCGTGGCGTCTGCGAGATCACCGTTTCGCTCGTGGGCCGCAACCTGTGGATGATCTACAACAAGGCTCCGTTCGATCCCGAAAGCATCGCCACGACCGGCAACTTCTATCAGGGTATCGACTACTTCATGATGCCTTCGATGCGCAACATCGGCTTCAACGTGCGACTCAAATTCTAAAGACTTACGACCATGAAACATACAATCAGCAAGATATTTGCCGGAGCGCTGCTGTTGGGCACGGTGTCGTGTACGGCGAATTATTTGGACATCAACTCGAACCCCTATCAGCCGGGTGACCTGACCGCCGACGACTATGCGCTCGGCTCGGCCATGAACTCGCTGGCCAGCGGCGTGATCTCGTCGGATGTCAACACGGCACAGTTCACCGAGGCCCTGATGGGCGGTCCGCTGGCCGGTTACTTCGCCCCGGCAAATGCCGGCTGGGAGAACACCGTCTCCAACTACAACCCGACGGACGACTGGACCAACGTGCTGCTCAAGTCGGAAAAGGTGATTCCGGTGATCTACACCAACCTCGGCATCATCGAGACCGTGTCGGAGCAGACCGGTTCGCCCGTGCCCATGGCCATCGCCAACATCATCAAGGTGGCCGCCATGCACCGCATCACGGATACCTACGGCCCGATTCCCTACTCGAAGATCGGTGCCGACGGCAGCATCAACACCCCCTACGACTCGGTCGAGGAGATCTACATGGCCTTCTTCGACGAGCTCGACGCGTCGATCGCCACGCTGAACGAGAATTCGGAGTACAAGCTCGTTGCGACGGCCGACTATGTCTACAGCGGTGACATCAAGAAGTGGATCCGCTACGCCAATTCGCTCAAGCTGCGTCTGGCCATCCGCATCGCCAACGTGAAGCCCGATGTGGCCCGCGAGAAGGCCGAGGAGGCGGTCAACGATCCGGGCGGTCTGATCACGTCGAACGCCGACAACGCCGCATGGCACTACTTCGGCAGCGTGCAGAACCCGCTCTACGTGGCCGTGAACTACAACCGCGTCTCCACGCACGACGACGGTACGGCCTGCACCTCGACGGGCGATACGCACGCCGCAGCCGACATCATCTGCTACATGAACGGATATGATGACCCGCGCCGCGAGATGTACTTCACCAAGAGCGAGTGGGAGGGTTACGACTACGTGGGTCTTCGCCACGGTATCGAGATTCCCGAGCACGGTGCCATCGGTCACAAGTTCTCGGGCCCGAACATCAAGGCCAACGATGCCCTGCAGTGGATGAACGCCGCCGAGGTGGCCTTCCTGCGCGCCGAGGGTGTCGCCGTCTACGGCTTCAACATGGGCGGCACGGCCAAGGACTTCTACGAGCAGGGTGTCCGCCTGTCGTTCGAGCAGTGGGGTGTGACGGGAGCCGATACCTATCTGGCTCAGGAGACCGCCGTGCCCGAGATCTACGACGATCCGTCGGGGTCGAACGATTACAACGCGCAGCTCTCGACGCTCTCGGTCAAGTGGGTCGACGGCTCGAAGGATGAGATGCAGGAGCGTATCCTGATCCAGAAGTGGATCGCCAACTACCCGCTGGGCAACGAGGCCTGGGCCGACTACCGCCGCACGGGTTACCCGCACCTGATTCCCGCCACCGCGGCCGGCAACATGAGCAACGGCGAGGTGGATTCCAACCGCGGTGCACGCCGCATGCGCTACCCGCTCGACGAGTACGTCAGCAACGCACAGAACGTACAGAATGCCGTATCCACGCTGCTGGGCGGTCCCGACCTGATGTCGACCGACCTGTGGTGGGCGAAAAAGAACTAACCAACTGAAAAACGAAAACCATGAAAAATACCGTGAAAAAAGGCTTGCGCTTTTCCTCTCTGTTTGCCGCATCGGCCCTGCTGTTGGCCGCATGCAGCGAGTGGACGGAATATGAGAGTCTCGACATCAAGACCCCTTCGATGGATCAGGGTCTCTACGCGGACTATGTCAAGAACCTGAAGGCCTACAAGGCCGGCAGCCACAAGGTGGCGATGGCCTCGTTCGAGAACGTGGCGAACGGCCCGACGCGTCAGGCGGAGCGGCTCACCGTACTGCCCGACAGCCTGGACGTCATTCTGCTGAACAACCCCGACAACCTGCATGCCGGCTATGTGAGCGAGATGAAGAAGGTGCGCGAGAAGGGTACGCGCGTCGGCTATGCGATCGATTATGCGACCATTGAGGCCGAGTGGACCGAGATGGTCAAGGCCGACGCCTCGCTGACCGAGGAGCAGGCCCTGACCTACATTGCCGACCGCACGAACGAGCAGCTCGGCCTGTGCGACAAGTATGGCTATGACGGTGTCGTCTTCACCTATGTGGGCCGTTCGACGGCGAGCATGACCGAGGAGACGCTGGCACAGTACAGTGCCCGTCAGGCCGCCTTCTTCAATACGGTGGCCACGTGGCGCGAGAGCCACAAGTCGGCCTTCTTCGCCTACCGCGGTCTCGCCCAGTATGTGCTTGCCGCGAACAAGCCGCTGCTTGCCGACTGCAACTACATCATTCTGGAGACCACGTCGGCCAGCAACCTCTCGGAGATGACCATCGCCGCGAGCGCTGCCGTCGACAGCGGGGACGTGCCTGCGGACCGTTTCATCGTCACGACCGAGACGACGCGCTACAACGACGAGGACAAGATCTACGGATACCTCGGCACGACGGATGCCGAAGGCAATGCCGAGCGGTCGATCCGCGGCGGCGCACTCTGGGTAGGGCAGCCCTCCGACTTCACGCGTGCGGGCATGCTGATCCTCAATGCGCAGTACGACTACTACGACAACACGCCGATCTACTTCCATCTGCGTGAGGCCATCGACATCATGAATCCTTCACCTAAAAACTAACTTACGCCATGAAATTCGATAAAATATCGCTGACGCTCTTCCTGCTTGCCGCCGTGGCCTTCACGGGGTGCAAGAACGAGGATCCCGCCGAGCATCATTTCGACAACAAGCTCTATATTTCGTCCGCCCAGCTGACCGATGACCTGCTCATCCGCGACGACATCGTCAGCGACTCGCGCACGATCTCGGCCCGTCTGGCGTTGCCCGCACCCGAGGACGTGACGGTGACCTTCGAGGGCCGTCCCGACATGGCCGCCCGCTACAACATGGTCTACGGCGACAACGCCGTGGGTCTGCCCGCCGAGTACTTCTCGATTCCCGAGAAGGTCATCTCGATCGGCAAGGGCAACGTGACGGGCAACGACATCGTTGTGAACTTCACCAACACGAACGAGCTCAACGGTGACCTGCGCTACGTGCTTCCCGTCACCGTGGCCGACATTCAGGGCATCTCGCTGCTCGAGAGCACGCGCACGGTCTACTTCATATTCAAGGGCGCCGCGCTCATCAACGTCGTGGCCGACATCTCGGAGATGTATTTCCCGGTAAACTGGTCGAGCTCGGTCAACGTGAGCGGCCTGAAGACGATCACCGTCGAGGCGCTCATCCGCGTTGCCGACTGGGACGACGGCCGTTCGGGCTCCGTGCTGAGCTCCGTCTTCGGCATCGAGGGCAACTTCCTGATCCGTATCGGCGATGCCGACCGTCCGAGCAACCAGCTCCAGCTGGTGAACCCCAACGGCAACTGGCCGTCGCCCAATGCGGCACCGGGTCTTCCCGTCAACGAGTGGGTTCACATCGCCGTGGTATGGGATGCCACGACCGGCGAGCGCATCTACTACCAGAACGGTGAGGTCGTGGCCTCCGACAACGCCGCAAGCGGCAGCGTATCGCTCAATAGCGGCTGCTATGTCGGCAAGTCCTACGACGACAACCGCTGGCTGCCTGGCGAGATCTCCGAGCTTCGCATCTGGACCGTGCAGCGCACGCAGGAGCAGATCGCTTCGAGCATGTACACGGTCGATCCGACGACCGACGGGCTGCTGGCCTACTGGAAATTCAACGAGGGTAGCGGCAATGTCATCAACGACGCAACCGGCAACGGCACGAATCTGACCGGCGAGGGTACGCCGACGTGGGTGAATGTCGAGCTCCCCGAATAATCTCAAGTCGAACCAATAGATTGAATCTGTCATGAACTTCAGATATTTCAGAATCCGCACGTTTGCAGCTGCCGCCCTTGTGGCCGGTGCGCTGCTGGGAGTTGCGTGCTCCGAGGAGATCGAGGCCGGAAAGCCGATCGACGAAACTCCCTACGAGACCATCTACGAGACGAACGGCTACCTGCTGGATCAGGCCAGCAATCAGTCGGTCGTGACGATCGCCCCGACCGGTCAGGAGTACACCGCCACGCTGTCGTTCGGCCTCACCCGTGCCTACGAGGGTACGCTCTCGGCCCGGGCTTCGGTCGACGCCGCCTACCTTGAAAGCTACAACGCGGCCAACGGCACCGCCTACGAACTCTATCCCGAGACGCTGGTTTCGTTCGCCAACGACGGCGCCTTCACCGTGAGCGAGACCGATGCCACCCGGGCTACGGCCACGATGACCGTTTCGCCGAGCACGGAACTCGCTGCCGGTGTCGTCTACGCCATTCCGGTGGTCGTCGAGGCCGACGGCATCACGCTCAAGGAGGAGGCTTCGCACTGCCTCTACCTCATCAACGGCGATACGGAGCAGGCCGGGAACTTCGCCGACTGCGACAAGGGCGAAGGTCACCCCAAGGGATTCCTCTTCTTCGAGGTGAACGGTACCAACCCGCTCAACGCCCTGACCTTCAAGCTCGAGAACGGCAAGCTGCTGTGGGATGCCGTGGTGCTCTTTGCCGCCAACATCAACTGGGATGCCGCAGCCGGACGTGCCTACGTCAACTGCAACCCGAACGTGCAGTTCCTGCTCGACAATAACGAGACCTACCTCCAGCCGCTGCGCAAGCGCGGTATCAAGGTGCTGCTGGGTCTGCTGGGCAACCACGACCAGTCGGGTCTGGCGCAGCTCTCCGATATCGGTGCGCGTGACTTCGCCGCCGAAGTGGCCGAGTACGTCTACGCCTACAACCTCGACGGCGTGAACTACGACGACGAGTACTCGACCTCGCCCGATCTGTCGAATCCCTACTTCGCACAGCGTTCGCAGGATGCCGCCGCACGCCTGTGCTACGAGACCAAGCAGCTGATGCCCGACAAACTGGTGACGGTCTTCGATTACGGCTCCATGTACGGAGCAGAGAGCGTGGACGGCGTGGATGCCGACGAATGGATCGACGTGGTGGTAGCCAACTACGGCGGCTCCTCCTATCCGATCGGCAACATGAGCATCTCGAAGTGCTCGGGCATCTCCATCGAGTTCAATCAGGGATGGCCCTCCATGAGTTCCAGCACGGCGCAGAACATCCTTGACCGCAATTACGGCTGGATCATGGGCTTCGCGCTCGCACCGGAGAACTTCGCCCGTTCGTATTCCATGCTGTCGGGTGTGGAGACCCTCTACGGCTCGCCGCTGGCCTATCCGACGACCTTCTACAAGAAGGACGATCCGAAGCCGTATGTCTTCCCCGACGATCTGTAATAACCACATAAAACGACTACAACCATGAAAAATATTTGGAAACTGACGCTCCTCTCCGCACTGGTTCTCGGCAGCGGCATGCTTGCGGGCTGCCGCGAGGAGGAGGAGCTGGATCTGGCCGGTTATCCCGAGGTTCCGGTCGGAATCACGATCGAGGGCACGGAGAGTGCGAACGAGGCGACGGTCAACGTGACCTACGCTCCCGTTACGGGCGAGCTGCAGGCCGACGCACCGCTGAGCCGCACCTATGTCTTCACCTTGGCCACGCCGAGCCCGAAGGATGCGACCTTCCAGGTCGAGCCGATCATCGTGGACATCCCGACGGATCGCGTGTCGATCAGCGAAACGGAGCTGCACATCCCGGCCGGCAGCATCTCGGCCTCGGTGACCGTGAGCCTGCTCGACGAGGACCTGTCGTTCATGGACGGCGAGTACGCGGCGAAGACCTACGAACTGGGCGTGCGGCTTATCGCAGCCGATGGTTCCCGACTGGATCTGACGCAGTCCGAGGCCCGTCTCAAGATCGAGAAGGAGGCCTACGTGAGCGTGGCGTCGGTTCAGGGTGTCGACGGCAGCACGTCGGCCGAGTTCCGTCGCGCCTACATCGAGGGCGGCATCATCAATACGGACCCGATCAGCTACGAGTACCGGGTCGTACTGGACAAGCCCGCGCTGCATGACCTGACCTTTACGGTCTCCTCGACGGGTGCTCCCGAGAACAGCGGCGAACGCTTCTCGGCCTCGCAGCTGACCGTTACGGCCGGCAAACTCGAGTCGACCTCGACCGTCTGGTCGCTGACGGACGACTTCCTGGAGGTGGACGACCAGCCGTTCGAGTGCATGGTCCAGCTGACCGCCGCTCCGGCCGGCGACGAGACCGCAGCCGTGATGTCGGAGGAGCAGGGCTCCTGCGCGATCGCGGTCCTCAAGGTCTTCGACCGCATGACCTTCCTCTCGGCGCTCGATCCTTCGTGGGTTGAGTTCGACTACTCGACGTGGACGGTGGACCCCGCCTCCATCGGCAACAAGCTCTTCGACAACAACACCATGACCTACATCGACGACGAGTCGTTCGTCATCGACATGCAGGAGGTGAAGACCGTCTACGGCCTGAGCTTCCAGGGTGCCTCGGACTATGTCGGCTACGTGCCGCGCATCTATCGCGTCTCGGGCTCGGTGGACGGTGTGGATTGGTCGTCGTGGGGCGAGATGGACCGCTACGATGCTCCGACGGGCTCCTACACGCCGCTTTACATCGCACTGGTGCTGCCGGCCGATGTCCGCTACCTCAAGTTCGAGGTAGTCGAGGCGTACTACTGGTACTTTGCCGAGTTCGAGGTGTACGGCAAGAACTGACACGACGAATGACGCAACCCGTTGAGCGACAACCGTAAAGGAGTCGTCAGACGGAACAGCGAACGGAGACTTTCTGTCAGAAATGGAAAGTCTCCGTTTTTTTGACTTCCCGAAGCCTCGTTTTTGCGTATTTATTCGTAATTTTGGACAAAACTGCATGAACAAAATGAACGGACCCCGATCTGATGCTTCCCGCCGGCTGCGCGGCGTGCGGACGCCTGCCGCACGGAGCCGTGGCGGAGTGGCCTCCGATCCCGGGCCGTCCGCAATCCCCGGGCCGGGCAGTCGGCCTCGCAATCGGTTTTTCCACATGTTCCCGAATCGCTTTCTGTTTCTTGTCGCGACGCTGCTGCTGTGCGGCGCCTGCGAACGCAGCGCGCAGGAGAATGCGCTGCTTCCCGAACCCGTCGCCGTGCGCGAATTTCCGGGCAGCTTCAAAATCCATACGCCGCTGTCGCTGTGGATCGACGCCCCCGATTCGGTGGCGCAGCCGCTGGCCGACTACCTGCTCTCGACGCCGATCGAGTGTGTGCGCGAGGCGCGCAAACGCCACGCGGCCAAGAACTACCTGCACCTCGTCCTCTCGAAGGGCGATTCGCTGCCCGCATCTGCGGAAGGCTATGTGCTGGCCATCCGGCCGGCCGGCATCACGGTCCGTTCGCACGGCGAGGCGGGGCTCTTCTACGGATTGCAGACGCTGCTCCAGCTGCATGCGCAGTACGGCGACCGCATTCCGGCGCAGAAGATCACCGACTATCCGCGCTTTGCCTGGCGCGGTCTGCATCTGGACGTCTCGCGCAACTTCTTCGATGCGGAGTTCGTCAAGAAGCAGCTGCGCATGATGGCGTCGCTCAAGCTCAACCGCCTGCACTGGCACCTGACCGACGGCGCCGGCTGGCGCCTGGCCATTGATGCCTATCCGCGGCTGACGGAGGAGGCCGCCTGGCGCGTCGGAAAAACCTGGCAGGAGTGGCGCCGCGGCGGCAGCCGCTATGCCCGCCGCGGTGATCCCGAGGCTTCGGGCGGCTACTACACGAAGGAGCAGGTGCGCGATGTGCTGGCGCTGGCCGACTCGCTGCACATCACCGTTGTGCCCGAAATCGAGATGCCGGGCCATTCGGAGGAAGTGCTGGCCGTCTATCCCGAGCTCTCGTGCTCGGGCGAGCCCGGCACGAGCGGGGAGTTCTGCCTCGGCAACGAGCAGACCTACGTCTTTCTGGAGCGGGTCTTCTCCGAGGTGCTGGAGCTCTTCCCTTCGGAGTTCATCCACATCGGCGGGGACGAAGCCTCGTCGCGCGCGTGGATGGCCTGTCCGAAGTGCCTTGCCCTGATGGAGCGCGAGGGGCTGAAGACGCCGGCCGAGCTGCAGGCCTACGCCGTGCACCGCATCGGCCGCTTCCTCGAGGCGCACGGCCGCCGGCTGGTCGGCTGGGACGAGATCCTCGACGGCAGCATCCCGGCCGATGCCGTCGTGATGTCGTGGCGCGGCGAGGAGGGCGGACGCCGGGCCGCCGCCGCGGGGCACGACGTCGTCATGACGCCCGGCAGCTACTGCTATTTCGACGGCTATCAGGACAACCCGATGACCCAGCCGCAGGCCTTCACGGGCTACCTGCCCCTCTCGAAGGTCTACTCGTATGATCCGGCTCCCGAGCAGATGGCGGGCCGCGACCGCGTGCTGGGCGTGCAGGCCAACCTCTGGACGGAGTACATCCCGACCCCGGAGCAGGCCGAATACATGCTCTATCCGCGGGCCTTCGCCCTGGCCGAGGTGGCGTGGAGCCCCCAAAAGAGCCGCGACTACGACGAGTTCCGCACCCGGGCGCTGATCTATACCGAGCGGGCGCGCGAGGCGGGTTACAACGCCTTCGACCTCGAATCCGAGGAGGGCGAGCGGCCCGAGTCGCTGGAGCCTGTCGAGCACCTGGCCGTCGGCTGTCCGGTAAGCTACGCCACGCCGTGGCACCGTTCCTATCCGGCCGACGGGGCCGCGACGCTGACCGACGGGCAGCGCGGGCCGTGGAGCTACGGCGAGCGCTGGCAGGGCTTCCTCAACAGTGACGTCGACGTCACGGTGGACCTCGGCGCCGTAAAGCCGATCCGCGAGGTGGCGGCCGACTTCATGCAGTGGTATTCGGCGTGGGTATGGCTCCCGGCGCGGGTCGAGATCGAGGTCTCGGCGGACGGCGAGACCTTCCGCAGCCTCGGGGTCATCGGGAACGACTACCCGCAGGAGGAGGAACGCCCCGAATACCGCACCTTCGCCTGGAAGGGCTCCGACGAGGCCCGCTACGTGCGTTACCATGCCGTATCGAACGGCCGTGCGGGCGGCTGGCTCTTTACGGACGAGATCATTATCCGCTGAAACGAACAGACAAATTCCAAATAATCTATCACAATGCAATCGAAACTTGAAATCATGGGCGAAGCCCAGCCCGGCATGCCGTGGGAGGAGCGTCCCGCCGGCTGCCGGAGCGGCGTGGGGCGCTACTCGAAGAACCCGATCATCGGACGCGACGCGCTGTCGACCTCGAACTCGATCTTCAACTCGGCCGTCGTGCCCTTCCGCAAGGGAGCGTACAACTACGCCGGCGTCTTCCGCTGCGACGACACGAACCGCCGCATGCGGCTGCACGTGGGCTTCTCGGTCGACGGCCTGAAGTGGGACATCGACGAGGAGGACATCCGCCTGACGGGTGCCGATCCCGAGGTGGGGGAGTGGGTCTACGGCTACGACCCCCGCGTGGCGAAGATCGGCGACCGCTACTACGTGACGTGGTGCAACGGCTACCACGGCCCGACGATCGGCGTGGCGTGGACCGACGACTTCGTCACGTTCCACCAGCTGGAGAACGCCTTCCTGCCCTATAACCGCAACGGCGTGCTCTTCCCCCGCAAGATCAACGGCAACTACGCGATGCTGTCGCGCCCGAGCGACACGGGTCATACGCCCTTCGGCGACATCTTCTATTCGGAGAGCCCCGATCTGACCTACTGGGGCCGTCACCGCCACGTGATGGCGCCCGCCGCGTTCGAACTCTCGGCCTGGCAGTGCATGAAGATCGGTGCCGGTCCGGTGCCCATCGAGACCTCGGAGGGGTGGCTGCTGTTCTACCACGGCGTGCTGCGCTCGTGCAACGGCTATGTCTATGCCTTCGGTTCGGCGCTGCTCGACCGCGACGAGCCGTGGAAGGTGCTGGCCCGCAGCGGCCCGTATCTGATCTCGCCGCGCGAGACTTACGAGTGCATGGGCGACGTGCCCAACGTGACCTTCCCGTGCGCCTCGCTGCACGATCCCGCCACGGGCCGCGTGGCGATCTACTACGGCTGTGCCGATACGGTGACGGGGCTGGCCTTCGGCTACATCCCCGAGATCATCGAGTTCACGAAGAAAAACTCGATCCTCTGATGGGCGCGCGACGAATGCTGCGGACGGCGGCGCTTGCACTCCTGCTGGGTGCGGCGCCCGCCCTGGCGCAGACTCCCGCCGAGTATGTGGACCCCTTCATCGGGACGACGAACTTCGGGACGACGAATCCCGGGGCCGTCGTGCCCAACGGCATGATGGCCGTCGTGCCCTTTAACGTGATGGGGTCGGAGCTGAACCGCTACGACAAGGACGCGCGCTGGTGGTCCACCCCCTACGAGTACCACAACAAGTTCTTCACGGGATTCGCCCACGGCGCCCTGAGCGGGGTGGGGTGCCCCGACATGGGCTCGCTGCTGACGATGGCCACGACCGGCGAGCTGGAGGTCGATTACCGCAACTACGGCTCGGAGTACCGCGACGAGGAGGCCTCGCCGGGCTACTACGCCGTGACGCTCTCGAAGTACGGCATCCGCGCCGAGGCGACGGCCACGCCGCGCACGTCGGTCGAGCGCTACACCTTCCCGGGCGGCGAGGGGCACCTGCTGCTGAACCTGGGCGAGGGGCTGACGAACGAGTCCGGCGCGATGGTGCGCCGCGTGAGCGCCACCGAGATCGAGGGCATGAAGCTGCTGGGGACGTTCTGCTACAACCCGCAGAAGGTCTTTCCGGTCTATTTCGTGCTGCGCGTCTCGAAAGTCCCGTCGGCTGCGGGCTACTGGAAGAAGCAGCGGGAGATGACGGGCGTCGAGGCCGAATGGACGCCCGACAACGGCAAGTACAAGCTCTACACGCAGTACGGGCGCGAGCTGGCGGGTGACGACATTGGCTACTGGTTCACGTTCGACGACCTGCAGGCGGGCGAGCAGATCGAGGTGCGCATGGGCATCTCGTATGTCTCGGCGGAGAATGCCCGCCGCAACCTCGAGGCGGAGCAGGCCGACGGAGAGTCGTTCGACGCCCTGCGCGAGGCGGCCCTCGGACGGTGGAATGCCGATCTGGGCCGCATCCGTGTCGAGGGCGGCACGGAGGCGCAGCGCCGCGTCTTCTATACGGCGCTCTACCACACGCTGATCCACCCGAATCTGCTCAGCGACGTCAACGGCGAGTATCCGCTCATGGAGCGTTCGGGCGAGGTGGGCGTTACCGAGGGCGAGCGCTACACGGTCTTCTCGCTGTGGGATACCTACCGCAACGTGCACCAGCTGCTGACGCTGGTCTACCCCGAGCGGCAGGTGGAGATGGTGCGTTCGATGATCGACATCTACCGCGAGTGGGGCTGGATGCCCCGCTGGGAACTCTACGGGCGCGAGACCTTCACGATGGAGGGCGACCCGGCCATCCCGGTCATCACGGACACGTGGATGAAGGGACTGCGCGACTTCGACATCGGGACTGCCTACGAGGCCTTCCGCAAGTCGGCGACCACGCCCGGTGCGCAGAACCTCCTGCGGCCCGACATCGACCCCTACATCGAGCGGGGCTACATCCCGCTGGGCTTCTATGCGCAGGACCTGGCCGGCGACGTTTCGGTGTCGCACGCGCTGGAGTACTACGTCGCCGATGCGGCGCTGGCGCGGCTGGCCGACTCGCTCGGACACCGCGAGGATGCACGCCTGTTCCGCGAACGCGCGCTCGGATACCGCCACTACTACGATAGGGAGTACGGCACGCTGCGGCCGATCCTGCCCGACGGGTCGTTCCTTACGCCCTTCGATCCGAAGGCCGGCGAGAACTTCTCGGCGGCGCCCGGCTTCCACGAAGGGTCGTCCTGGAACTACACGTTCTACGTGCCGCACGACGTCGAGGGACTGGTCCGGCTCATGGGCGGACGCAAGCGCTTCGTCGAGAAGCTGCAAATGGTCTTCGACGAGGGCCTCTACGACCCGGCGAACGAACCCGACATCGCCTATGCCTACCTCTTCAGCCGCTTCCCCGGCGAGGCGTGGCGCACGCAGCGCGAGACGCGGCGTCTGCTGGAGCGCTACTTCACGGTCGAGCCCGACGGCATCCCGGGCAACGACGACACGGGCACGATGTCGGCCTGGGCGGTCTTCACGATGCTGGGCTTCTATCCCGACTGTCCGGGCGAGGCGGCCTACACGCTGACGGCCCCGACGTTCGACCGGGCGGAGATCGATACGCCGCAGGGTACGCTCACGATCGAGAAGCACGGCGAGGGCTACATCCGGCGGATGACGCTCGGCGGCCGTCCGCTGTCGAAATACCGCCTCACGCACGACGAACTGCTGCGTGGCGGCACACTGACCTTTGAACTCAACAACGAAACGAACAAATAACAGATGAACCTGTCAAGAATTTTCCTCATTGCGGCTCTCGGGTTGGCCTCCTGTGCGCAGCCCGCGGCCGACGACAACCTGACGCGGTATGTCGATCCGCGGATCGGCACGGGCGGCCACGGCCACGTCTTCGTAGGCGCGAACGTGCCTTTCGGACTGGTGCAGCTCGGACCCACGAGCATCCCGCAGGCGTGGGACTGGACCTCGGGCTACCACGAGTCGGACTCCACGGTCATCGGATTCTCGCACACGCACCTGAGCGGTACGGGCATCGGCGACCTGTTCGACGTGACGGTCATGCCCGTCGTGGGCGAGGTGACCTGCGCCCGCGGCACGGAGGAGGACCCCGCTTCGGGCCTGTGGTCCTATGCCGACCGCACGAAGGAGGTCGTGCGTCCGGGCTACTACTCGGTACCGCTCGTGCGCTACGGCATCACGGCCGAGATGACGGCCACCTCGCGCGTGGGCTTCCACCGCTACACCTTCCACGCTGCGGACGACGCGGCGGTGATCTTCGACCTGGAGAACGGCGGCTGCTGGGACAAGGCCACCGAGACCCACATCGAGCCGTCGGGCGACAGCCGCCTCGTGGGCTGGCGCTACTCCTCGGGCTGGGCCAAGGACCAGCGCGTGTGGTTTGTCGCCGAGTTCTCGCGCCCCTTCACCTCGTTTGAGCAGGTCGGCGAGCACTATGCCCGCGTGAACTTCGCTACGGCGGAGGGCGAGCAGCTGATGCTGAAGGTCGCCCTCTCGCCCGTAAGCATCGAGGGCGCCGAGGCGAACCTTGCGGCGGAGCTTCCCGGCTGGGACTTCGACGCGACGGCCGCTGCCGCCGATGCGGCGTGGAACGCGCAGCTCGCGAAGGTGAAGGTTACGACGCAGGACGAGGTGGCCAGGCGCATCTTCTACACGGGCCTTTACCACACGATGGTCGCTCCGTCGGAGTTCTGCGACGTGAACGGCGACTACCGCGGGGCCGACGGCGCCGTGCACCACAATCCCGGCCATACGACCT
>ULWC01012877.1_pt1 | contig 19026 bp, 24 predicted proteins | sample 1959931 | NCBI WGS metagenome assembly ULWC01 (sample SAMEA4835801, study PRJEB28245) | human gut metagenome | biome: gut microbiome; material: fecal sample | place: Denmark | collected 2008
AATCATAAAGGAGCTGATGATGGTGTACACCAAAATCGGCTTGGACATCGGCAGCACGACCTGAAAGAATATCCGCGCATCGGAGGCACCGTCCAGCTTGGCGGCCTCACGCAGGGAAACCGGCGTGGTATCAAAAAAGCCCTTACAGATCAGGTACCCAGAGAAAGCACGAGGAAGATGCCATGTCGGATTTTATGAAATCGCTGAGCAGAATCGCCATTCCTGCTACCCTGCAAAGTATGCTGCAGGCATCCTTTTCCATAATAGACCAGATTATGATCGGGCAGTTGGGCGAGGTCAATATTGCAGCTGTGGGATTGTACGGGAATTTTTCGCTGATTTTTTCCGTGGTGATCGGCTCAGTCGGCACTGTTGCCGGTAATCATGATCATTGACACTATCGGCACATGGGGCATCGGCATCCCGCTGTGCCTGCTGGCCGCATTTGGTTTGCACTGGGGCATTGTCGGTGTGTATGCCCTGCTTACAACGGAGGAGATTTTCCGCCTGGCCGTCTCGCTTGTCATCTTCAAAAAGCGCAGCTGGATGATCAGCCTGTGACCGGAAATTTCAGCGTACATATCTGCTCGCAAAGCAGGGTCCTCACGCCCAAAACTACCGTTCAACTTGTACTGTTTTCTGCCTGGTCATCTCCCCAATATCAACCCTTGTCAATCATTCTATCTTTATAGGATGTACTCCATCTGCCGTTCCTTTGTTTTCATACCCATCTTCTCATAGAAGCTTTCGGCTGATGTGTTCCCTGCCCAGACATTCAAGGTGACTTCATAGCAGCCAAGCTTCTTTGCCTGCTGCTTCACATATTCAAACAGGCTTTCCCCAATATGTTGTCCGCGCGTCTGCTTGTCAACGCACAGATCATCAATAAACAGTGCCTTAAACGGTACCATATTGGTAGAAAACGGCTGCTCCTTCAGCTGGCAGAAAGCATACCCCATACACACATCATCCTCACCGGCTGCAACAAAGATAGGCTTATCCTCCTGCTCCAGCAGTTCTTTCAGTTCGCTGACGGTGTATTTTGTGGTGCCGGGGATAAACACATCCGGGCGTATCTCTGCATGGATCTGCAGCACCTGACCCAGCAGCTCCATAATTCTTGGGATGTCCTTTTCTTCTGCCTTACGAATTTTCATCACAACACAACTCCATTCCACCGTTTGCCTGCGGGGTGCGCTATGCCAACCTGCCCGCGAGTTCATTTCTTATCCCCTGCAGCTCCGTATTTTCTTTATAGTATCACAAACTCGCGCCAAGTAAATTGCTTGTTGCGAAATTTCATGAAATATTTACGGTTCGTGCGGTCTGCAGATTCCGCCGCTTCTCTGTCAGGCATGTGCCGCCTTGCACAGGATGTTCTTTGTGCTTGCAGCAATGTCCACTGTCATCATACTTTGTAACGCAGTTTTTAACGCTCTATTGACAATACGAGCTGTTTGGCATATAGTAATTCGTATAAACACTATTTCACTAGGCGCTCAAGACGCAGTGTGCCCCAGAGGCTGGGGCATGCTGCGCCTTTTCTGCAAGGAGGCCACCTGTGGACTACATCCAAATCACCAAAGAGAACATCGACAAGGAGCATATCTGCTGCGCGATGTCCGGCAAGCAGAGCCTTGCCAAAAAAGAATGGCTCAAGCAGCGCTTTGCTGAGGGGCTTGTTTTCTACCGCAGTGTTGAGCGCGGCAAGTGCTTTATCGAGTACATCCCGGCAGAAAACGCATGGGTGCCCATTACAGCAGACGGCTGGCTGTACATCAACTGCCTGTGGGTCTCTGGTTCCATGAAAGGGCACGGCTGCTCAAATGACCTGCTGGAAAAATGCCTCAGCGATGCAAGAGCGCAGGGCAAAAAGGGCATCTGCATTTTGTGCGCCGAGGGACGCAAGCGGGAATTTCTCGCCGACCCCAAGTTTTTGTCCCACAAGGGATTTGAAGTCGCAGATGTCTCGGACTGTGGAATCACCCTCATGTGCCTCCCGCTCAACGCCGATACAGCACTGCCGAAATTCAAGAACTGCGCTAAGCACCCTAAAGCCGATGGAGAAGGCTTCGTCCTCTACTACACCGATCAGTGTCCCTTTACCTATTACTGGGTGCCGAAGGTGCAGCAGGCCGCGCAGCAGAATAACATCCCGTTCCGGGCCATCCACATCACCGACAAAGAAGCCGCGCAGAATGTATCCGCACCCGTCACGACCTACGCACTGTTCCGGGACGGCGTATTCCTGACGCAGGGTATCCAGTCCGACAAAAAGTTTCTGGCATTGGCCGGTGTACAGATATGAAAGAACGAATCGTTGATGAGCAAATCAGACTGATTCCCTACTATCAAAACGATGCCGTATCGTTTTGCCGGTATCAGGATGCAGATGTATGCAAGCAGGTCGATAACAGGGATACGCCACATGATTTAGCGCTTCTGCATCGCATGTAATCAGGCCCGGGATATTCGTTTTCATGATATACTAGTGTTGTGTTTATCAGGCCAGGCAGAACCATCTATTCAGTCAATGTTCCCTGTCTCGCGGTAGCTGCGCCAGACGTTTTCAAAAAGTCATCATCCTCGGGGATGGGGCGCGGGGCGCGCCAAGCGGTGCGGCAGGTATCATCCTCGAACCACAGCTCCTGAATCAGCGGGGATTCGGTCTCGTCCAGGGCAAAGGTGAAGGTATCCGGCAGCTGGGCAAATGGCTTAACCCCGCCCGTCAGGTCGGTGTACAGGGCGCTGCCGCGGCTTTTGCCGCCGTGGGCGGTATAGTCAGTCATGGCAGTCAGGTAGGCTCGCTGGCTCAGCAGCATATCTCGCAGGCGGTAGAGCATGGCAAGCTCGGTGCGGCTGCCCGCAAACAGCGTTTCGGCCATTTCTCGTACACTGTCGGGGTCACCGCCCGAGAGAGTCAGCTTGTAATACCATAGCCGATAACTGCCGTTTTAAATGTTTTCATTGGTTGTTTTTTCCTTTTTGCTGTGCAGCTCCATACGGTCTTTATACACCGGCGTGCTGCTTCACGAACCAGAAAACTCCCCTATCCTTCAGCGCAGCAGAATAAGGGAGTATTTTTTGTGTGCAGCCTGTCAGGTATGGTTATACCGCGAGCATTTCTCTGCATCGATCGCAAGCACGACCATCAGCGCGCAGAGGGCATCTCTTGGGTCGGCAACCTCAATGGTGTATGTATCAGTCCAATTCCAAAGCTCCTTGGCGATATGCGCCACGGTATGCCTGCTGGGGGCAAGGATGTCATAGTCCCATTCCCAAAAGCTGCCCTCAATGCGCCAGCCATTGCAGTCGATATGGTAGCTGGGCCGGAAAAGCGTCAGCTCTCGGCTCAGGCACCCCACATAATCATCCTCACCTGTGTAGAGCTCAAATTGGGGCATCCATGTAAATATCTTTTCTTTGACGCAGCCAACCGGGCAGCCCGCCGCATCAAAGATTCTCAGGCAATGCCCCCAGGAAAGCTGACCCTTGACCACAAACAGGGTATTCCCATATTCATCGTAAATATCATAGCTGTCGAACCAGGAGAACATCCGTTGCTTGAAAAGCATCTTCATTGCGTTTCTTCCCTTCACTTTCCTGCGCAGTATCTGTTACCGGCATCGCATTTGCTTGCCTTATGCTTATTATAGTTTATCGCGCCACCAAATCACAAGGGAAAATCCGGAAAATTAGCCCTGTTATCTTGCTTTCAGCGGAAGAATACCGGAATCTATTCTCTCTGCAGGGCAAGGATATGCTGCTTGCGCTTTTCTTTCTTTTATACGCTTTGATTTGTATCCTTATTTTGCTATTGCGGATCAGTAGGCATCGAACAAGCGTCCAATTCACCTGTGTTTTCAATACGCAGAGTACAACATTTTCCGGGGTTCATTTTTGTCTCTCGGAAATTGTTGTATTTTGAAGCCCAGGAATCTGTTGTATTGCGCTTCCAACCAGTATGCATTGCTGTGCGGAGGATTCCGCATAAACTTTTGTAACCAACTCAAAGCAGCGTTACCGTGTCGGAATTGCGTACCGTATCCCATTTCTCTGCAGCTAACCTATGTTCACCCCCATAGGCTCTTTATGGCGGTGTGCAGCTTCTTTACGCATAGCATGTGCCAAATGTCACATTCTGAAAGGTAAATTATACTGATATATCGTATGATTTTATGGCAAATCGCACATTTCATGCAGCAAGCGGCAATATCGGCAAAAATGTGCTGTTTTGCCGTTCTGAAAAGTGTACATTTCTGCACAAATCCACTCAAAAAGCACATTTCTCCTTTGCGCTTTTTTTCACATAGCTACACTCTGTAATTACCATTCACCTGTAAAAAATGCACATTGTACATTTTATTGCCTTGCAAATGACACATTTTTATATTCCGTCTGCTGATTGCCGGATGTGCCGCCTAAAATCCGTTCCAGCGCATCGCAAAACCGGATATCCTGCTCTTTTGTGCGTTTTGCAGCCCCCTTTGGATGCTTGCCGGCGCGAAGGAGCTTTTTGTTTTCATGCCGCTGCAGCATCAGCGCATCTATATTATCCGCCGTATATTCCAAACCGTTCTGGTTCAGCACCCGCGCGCATTTTGCCAGGCACATACTGGCCAGACCGTAATCCTGCGTCACAACCAAGTCCCCGGGCTTCACCCGGTTGACGAGTGCAAAATCCACACTGTCAGCGCCTTTGTCAAATACCAGCGTCTGTGCCCCTTCTCGCTCGATGCGATGGGATGTATCGCACAGAATCACAACCGGCACACCTTTTTTCCCTGCGCTCCGCAGGGTCAGATCGACCACCGGGCAGCCGTCTGCATCGATCAAAATTGTCATGTGCTTATTCTCCTTCCCTCATCGTACTGTGCTTTGGTTTGATAATTGTACCATGTTACCGCTGTGCTTTTCAACACGCAGGAGGCACTCATTCTCAGCGCACCGCAAAAAGCGCGGGAGGCTTTTCCGGAGCCCCCCGGAAAAACCTCCCGTGTCTTATTACAGTAAATCAGCCACGCTTTTCCTTCAGCTCTGTCTCCATCTGGGTCAGCGCCTTTTTGTCCAGATTGTAGAAAAATTTGGCACCGATGAACTGCAGCACCTTCCGCACCCACTGGGTAAACTACACAGATCTTTCCCCCGAATCTGCCGATTTGCCAAGGCAGTGTATGCTGCCGGAAAAGCCCGTCCTCAGCATCCAGATGCTGGAGGACCGCTACGCGCTGGAAAATCATCTGCTGGACGCCGTCAACCACGGTGATGCTGAGCTTGCGATGCAGGCGCTGCAGAGCTTTCGCGGCGTAACCATACCCGGGCGCAAGGGTCATACCAAGACCACTACCGTCCGTTTCCGCGCCGTTGCCCTGAATGCCCTGCTACGCAAGGAGGCAGAGCAGGCCGAGGTGCACGCCTTTTACCTTGATACCCTTTATAACGATTATCTGCTCGCCGCCGGTGAAATCACCACCGAGCAGCAAGAGCAGGCCCTTGTGGTCGAGATGCTGCAGCAATATTGCGACCGGGTGGCGCGGTACTCTACCGCCGGCTATTCGGTGATCATCCGCAATATCATCCACTATATCAACCTGCATCTGAAGGAGGACCTGACCCTTTCCGCGCTGGCTGCCCGCTTCAACCTGTGTAGCCTTCAGTCAAATCAGAGCGAAATATATGTCGCATCATCGTTATTTATTCGCTTGTTTAAGGGGGAAGTGTAACCTTTTTTGGGAATTTTCCTCAGCCCCTCCCTCCCCCTAACAACCCCCTCTCAGCCAGCTGAAGTGACAAAAAGCCTGCTGAAACAAGAACATCGTTACTCTACGCCTTTACCATCAGTAAGGGCGCTTTTTATTTACACCAACGGAGGAAGTCAGCAATGAGATTACCCGCAGAGAACATCAAGACCGCCCGCGAGGTTCAGCTCGTGGATTTCTTAAACACCTACCGTCCCGGAGAGCTTGTGCGCAAATCCAGAGATGAGTACTGCACAAAATCGCACAGCAGCTTGCGGATCACGCTGAGCAAGAACCTGTTCCACTGGTGCTCCCAGAGCAAGGGCGGCAGAGGCGCGCTGGATTATCTGCTGACGGTCGAGGGGATGAGCTTTCGCTCGGCAGTAATGCTTTTGAACGAGATGGAGCTTGTTCCTTTTCAGCAGGCCAGAGCCGCCGCCGAAGAAAGCAGCCGAACGCACGACTTTACACTGCCGCGTCCCGACAAAAATGCACAGGCAGCGACCGCCTACCTGATGCACCGCGGTATCAGCCCCAAGGTGCTGCGATATTGCCTGAACGAAGGGATTCTGTATCAGACCACGCACGGCAACTACCGCAACTGCGTTTTTGGGGGCAAGGATGAAGGCGGCGTTCCGCGGTCTGCTTTTCAGCGTGGCTGCCAAGGCACCTACCGCGGTGATGTCACTGGCAGCCAAAAGAAGTACGGATTTCTGATGCAAGCGGAAAACCCGGACTGCGATACCGTGGAACTGTACGAGGCCCCGATTGATGCTATGTCCGGCGCGACCTTGCGGCAGTATACGGACATCGGAAAGTGGCGCAGTGTGCATTATCTGGCACTGGGCGGGCTGAACTATCTGCCCATCGAATACTTTTTGCAGCAGCATCCGCAGGTGAAAAATGTGGTGCTCTGCTTTGACCGTGATGAGCCGGGGCTGCGCTTTGCCGATACGGTTGCCCAGCGCCTTGCCGGGCGCGGATTCAATGTAGAAAAGCGGTTCCCTGCCGTTGGCAAGGATTACAACGAAAGCCTTATCTGGTACAAGTCAAAGATTGAAAAACAGCGAGGAGAGCGCGTGTGAAAACAATTTTCTGCTGCGTGAGGATTTTAAGAAATTCAACCGCTATCAGCAGCAGACATAATTGTTTCCAGCGCATCGCCCATTGCACCGCCCAAGGTGCGGGCTCCCATCGCGGCCAGTCCAATGGCAACGCCCGCCTGTGGAATTAAAGCCAGACCAAGGTTGTTGCGAACTTTTTTGTTCTTTCCGGCAAGCAGGCAACCCAAGAAGGCGCCGCTGTATTTGCCGAGTATTCTTGTGACAAAGTAGACCACACCGACAGCCAGCAAAGAGGCCGAACCGATATGATCGGAGGAGCTGAAAATAGCACCAAAATCAAAGTTGAGACCAGACCGCACAAAGAACAGCAAGAGCAGCGGAGGGCTGAAGTAATTCAGCTGCTTAAAAAGCCTTTCGTCGTCGGAGGTATTGATGTAAATCATCGACATGGACATACAGCCCAGTAGCGACGAAACGCCCATCAGCGCACAAATTCCGCAGAATGCAAAGAGCAGCGCAATAGATACGATTAGGCGATTGTCGGTGGATCGCTTGTGAACAAGAAACTTCAAAATCAAACCAAATACGCCGCCCAGCGCAAACGCGAACAGGTTCATTATTATCGGACGCAGCACATTTTGCGCCTGAAAATTGCCGGTCATGGAGGCCAAGGCGATGGAAATGGCGATGCTGTACGCGACAAGCCCCACCACATCGTCCAGTGCGACCACCTGCAGAAGGGTGTCTACAAAATCGCCCTTTGCGTGCGTCTGGCGAATCGTCATCATGGTAGACGCAGGTGCTGTGGCTGATGCCAGCGCGGCAAGAACGACGGAAAATACAATATCAAGACCAAACACATAATGAGTAGCGATAAACACCGCAATGGATGCCAAGCACGCTTCAAGGAACGTAATAAGCAGCACCTTAACGCCGCTTTTTTTCAGTGTAGAAAAACGGAAAAACTCGCCCGTGCTGAATGCAGTGAACGCCAAGGCGATGTCTGCAATGAAATCCATCCTCTCGATAAGACCTACCGGGATCAGGTTTAAGCAGTACGGACCCATCAAAATGCCGGCAACAATGTAGGCCGTGACATTGGGGAGTTTCAGGCGTTTGGTAATTCTTGTCATGGCAAACCCGCCAAATAACATTAAAGAAATCGATATAATCACTATCGAAACCGAGGATGTAATATTCAATTTTTCAATCAGGGGCGTGGTCACTGTCTCGCATTCCTTTCTTAAAAATCACTCGGTCAGGCATTCGCAGGCCAATTTCATACAATAAGATGTTATCCTTGTTCGTTTCTGAAATCTCGCACTGCTTTTGCGTTATCTGAGTTACAGATTATCTTTGATGTATTATCCTTCACGAGTATTGCCTGATCATTGCTTATGGGACGGACATCCAATTCCGAGAACTTTTCCAGTATTTCCTCCGATGCTTTTCTATAAACCTCATCAAGAAAGTGCGGCAAAATATAGTATTTTACCAGCCCAAGCCCGGCATCGTCTTGCTGTGAATACTCCGGCGGTTTTTTATCCATTGGCTCAATATAAGTAATCGTCGGCGCGCAAACAATAGCCCCTGCCGACTCTCCCACCATAAGTTTGCCGCGCTGCAGTTCTTTTTTCAGCAATTTGTCTGTTCCTGATTTTCGCAGCGCATCCATAAGGAAGAACGAATTGCCTCCTGAAAAGTAAATGCAATCTGCCTGCGCAAAGGCTGCCTTGATTGTATTCCTGTTTTCCTTAGAAATATCAATTTCTGTAACGATTGCTCCCATTTTGCTGAGCAACTCCCGACCCGCCAGCACATACCGCGAAGCCCCTTCATTGGCTGCGGCTGTCGGGATAAATGCAATTCTCTTATTTTGCAAATTTTCTTTAATAAGAGTCCCCACGTTGCAAAAACGTGAGCATAAAAACAAATTCATAATCCATATTTCCTTTTTTTGGTAATCTGATATCCTTTTCGGGTCGTTCTGATTGAATATCATTGCCGACTCTTTTAGTAAAACGAGAAGAGCACTGTATGGTAACAGCGCTCTTCTCGTTGAGTTGAGAGAAACTTGTGTTATTGGGGTAGGCAGAAAGGGATTCATATGTCTTGTGTAATATGCCGTATAAAGACTTACCGAATCAGCACAACAGCAACATCATTTACATTGGTTCCTGTCGGACCGGTAAAAAGCAATCCTTTCGCCGTCTTCAGCGCCATATAGGAATCGTTTTGGTTGAGAAAATCCACCGGGTCGATTTGCGCCGCCCGCAAGGTTGTCAGCGTGTCGCCGTCCACATAGCCGCCCGCCGCATCTGTCGGACCATCGGTACCGTCTGATCCAACACTAAAAACCGCCGCATTGCAGCCAGAAATGCCGGGTGCAGCCGCCAGCGCCAATTCCTGATTGCGCCCGCCCTTGCCGTTGCCGATGATTTTGACCACCGTTTCGCCTCCGGCTATAAACGCCATGGGTTTGTCGGGGTGCTGATGTGTTCGGGCAATTTCCGCAAGGAACAGCCCCGCCTCCCGCGCCTGACAAGCCAGCTGATCGGTCAAAAGGTTCGGCGTATAACCAAGTGCCTGCGCCGCATCGGCAGCTGCCGCGCAAAGCTCCCGAACGCTTCCTGTAATGCGCGTTGTTACGTTATCTATTTGTTTGTGTGTCTCTTTGCGAAGGCAAGCCAGTGCATCGGCGGACAGCTGTAAGCCGTACTTTTTAACGACATTCTCCGCATCCCTGCAGGTAGACGAATCGGCACAAGCCGGTCCGCTTGCAATCATATCCAGCGGGTCACCCAGAACATCGCTCAGGACAACGCACAGCACCTGTGCCGGGGCGCACGCCATAGCAAAACGCCCGCCTTTTACGGCAGACAACCGCTTGCGAATGGTGTTGATCTCCACGATATCGGCACCGCATCCCAGCAGCTGCTGTGTGATATCCTGTAATTCATCCAAAGGGATCAAAGGCTTTTCCAGCAGGGCGCTTCCCCCGCCGGACAGAAGAAACACCACCGTATCCTGCGCCGTCAACCCCTGCACAAGGTCAAGCGCTGCCTGTGTACCCCGGCAAGAGCCGTCATCCGGGACAGGGTGTCCGCCCTCAAAGCAGCGGATATGGGCAATCGGTCCTTTTATATGCCCATACTTTGTAACAACCACGCCATCCGCAATACGATCCCCCATGCAGTCAGATGCCGCATTTGCCATCTGCCATGCCGCTTTTCCTGCTGCCACCAGAACGATTTTTCCGGTTCCAAAGCGATACCCTTGCAGCGCACGCACTACGGCAACATCCGGCAAAACCGCGTGAATTGCCGCAGAAACGATAGATTCCGTATGTTGATGAAGTAATGAATTCATATGCTGTGTTCTCATTTCCCGCCTACGGCGTATGTGCTTTCTATCTGCGTAAGGACGGCATCCGGGAAAACCCGTCTTGCCTCCTGCAGCAGCGCTTGAGCTTGCTCGGAATGATAATGTGTCATAAACAACTGTTTGACGCCCGCATCCTTGGCGGTCTGCGCCGCGGTATGCGCGCTCAGGTGATGGTTTTCCTCTGCCGTTTCCCCTGCACAGAAGGTGGATTCACACAGGAACGCATCCGCCCCGGACGCAACCTTGTATAATCCATCGCACACACCGGTATCCCCGCTGTAGGCAAAGGTTTTTCCCTCCGCTGAAATCCTTACCCCGTAGGATTCAATCAGATGCTTCACCGCAAAGAACGTAAAATGCACTTCATCGAAGTCATACGCTGCGCCATCCTTGATCGTATGGATTTGGAACACGTCGTTCGTGCATAGCTCCTCGCTTGCCCATTGCGGCAAGGCGGGGATAAATAGTGGGATAGGCTTCAGATTTTCACCGTAGGCACGTTTTGTTTCTAACGCATACTTGGCACAGAACAGATCCCCAAAATGGTCAAAATGCAGATGACTTATTATGATTGCGTCCAACTGCGTAAGCGGCAGATGCTTTTGCAGCTTTGCTGCCGAACCGTTTCCCATATCCAGCAGGATTCGTTTGCCCTTTGTCTGCAGCAGATAGCACGAACAGGCACCATCTGCCTCCGGGCAGGTTGCATTGTTACCGAACACAGTCAGTTTCATACAGGTTCCTCCAAAAAGACAAGCTGCCCCGATTGTTCTTCGCAATCGGGGCAGCAAATTTCACTGCAACAAGAAATAACTCAGCTGTCCCTGCGGTACAGTGATGGTAATCGGATCGGTGCCGATCATCGAGCTATCCTGGATAGCCGTATCCATAGATTTCGTATCCTTAACGATACTGCCGTGCAAATCCTTCATCCGGAAGGACACGTCCTGTGTGCTGTCATTGGCAAGAATCACGAGTTTTTCGCCGTTTTCAAGCGCCCAGCAGGATGCAAAGCACTGGTTCGGTACGTTCTCCAGCCACAAATCATCCAGATACTGGGCGTGCTTCAGCAGGGGCTGAAGGCTTCCTCGGAAGGCAGTTGCCATCATTCCATAGTCATGATATGCACTGTCCTCCGGGCGAAGGCGGCTGGTGATGCCAAGCCACAAAATGCTGCCCAGCGTAATGGCTCTGTGCAGGTCCTTACGGAACCATTCGGGACGGTCTTTTTCTTCCGCCCAGCTTCTGGGATTTACCATATTGACCTGCGTAAACTCCGGGAAAGTATACTTGAACACATTATAGTGTTCATCGTACTCAGCGCCATTCCAGGTCAGATTTCCCCAAGTATAACTGCCGTAAATATCGCCGCAGTTCTCGGTCATAATGTAGGCGTTCGGGTTATAGGCCCGCAGGCGCTCCAGCAAGTTTTTCAGCACATATACATAGCCGTTGTTGAACTCCCCGATATTGTCATGCGTGTGCTCGCTGCAATAGCACGGGAAAGGCTCTGCCGATGCAAGCTGATCCAGATAAATACCATCGCAGCCATACGCTTTTACGCAGAATTCTGCCGTATCCAGCAGATACTCTCTCCACAGGGCATCCGAGGGGCAGTTCACGGTGAAATGTTCCGGACCATAGGTTTCCCGGTACATCTCGCCCTTCTCGTTCCGCATGGCCATCTTCTCGCCAACCAGCTTATGGAAGTCCGATTTCAAATCAAATATGCGCGCGTTGATATACAGCGTGGACATACCGCCATGATTGCGGACATATTCCAGCCCGCGCCGGAATTCCATGGCGCTGCCGAGTTCCATATCGGGATAATACTCCGGATAAAAGGAGTCAAAGCCCGTGCGGTTCCAGCTTGCAATAAACATATGCCTTGCGCCCCATGCCTTGCCTGCCTCAAACATAGCCGGGATGTCTTTGAAGGTATGCTCCACCTTGCCGGTACGCTTAAAGTTGTAGCACTGGTTCAGGGCATATTCATTTTGTAAATACTCGGGGTTATGGTCAAAATCCAGATAAGGAGCGATGTATTCCCGATACACCTTGGAGCCGTAATGCCAATCCTTGTCGGAAAGGCATACAACATAATCCCCGGTCTGATAGGTTTCCCCTTGCTTGATTCGGAAATATTTACGGAAGGCAAATGCCATCCAAGGATTTTCTCTGTCGCCGCTGGTTTCTGCTATAACGCCGGTCACCGGGAATCGGGGGTCATGGCTGCCAATATAGAATCCACCGCAACTATTGTAATAGTACATCCAGCTCATGGAGGCTAAGCCGCAGTAATTGATCTCACGGCGATAGATATCCTCAAAGGGTACGCTGCAGCCACGCCAGAAAGTCAGACGGTTCTCAGCGTAATTATATACCGGATCTTCTGTTTTGTCACCTGCGTGGTGCGGGTAAATAAGATAATCTTTCTGTCCGTTGCCCAGATAGATGCCGCCCAAGTGCGGCATCAGAATCTCGGTCACATCGATTGTGCTGTGATTGCAGATTTCTGCAGAAAACACCAGCCGATCCTGCTCGCAACGGCAGGGCACCTTTGCGGAAATGTCATATTCTCCGAAGGAATCATAGCTCAGGATCAGCGCGTCAGGGGCTTCTGCCTCGTCAGAAATATGCCCCGACAGTTTGACCCGTTCGCCGTTCTTCAAGCCATAGAGTTCAATCAACGGGTCGCGCGGCGCGCAGCGGACATAGTTGGTATTGGTAGAAAGATTCCACAGTTCCGTGAAATTTCCGATCTTACGGTCGAAACAAGCCCTGATTTTATCGGTTCTCAATTCCATAGCAGTATACCTTATCAATAACCAAATTCGTTATAGCGTTCCAGCGCCTCACCGTTGATTTTGGGAGCATTCGGCATATGGTTGGAGATATAGACACTGGGTTTCAGCCCCTTTGCCAGCAGCTTTTCCACCACTGTGCTTTGCAGCGCCCACATCAGATAGCTGGCGCTGATACCGCTTGCCGGGCAGATACTCTGTCCCAACGCAGGCACATCGACCAGCGTATCACCATAGTTCGTGCAGTTATCAATACAGTAGGTACAAGCCTCAAAAAGGCGCTTTCCGCTGGGGTGCTTGCTTGTCAGGTGGCTGGAGTATTCGACAGACGTCAAAGCGATTGTGGCACAGCCCATCTCGTTCGCCTTAATGGCAAGGTCTACCGGGAAGTAGTTGTATCCCGATACAGAACCGATCATAATGACATCTTCCGGCAGAACATTGGCTCTGCCCAGCACATAATCCGCAAATCCGGGGTGATCTTGATGGGCTTTATCGCCATCATACCGCCGGTTCGACCGACGGCCTCAAACATCAACATATGCCCGGTGTCCATAATATGCCATGCGCCGCCTTTTTCCAGGCGATTCGCAATTTCATCGGCAGCTGCAAGAATCGCTTCCCGCTGGGTGTTTTCTGCCTTGGTCAGCACGTTTTTCATGGCAGAAAAATACTCATCCATTAACATAGGTTGTCCCCCATTCAGCTTGTATATTTTTCAAAAAGTCTTCACGCGAATCCATGCGGCCGACAATCTCGTACATCACAAAAAGTGCCGCGCCGACAATGGGTTCAAACATAGGTTTCCTGTAACTGCATTGCGGCAGTTTCTCTTTTAAGGCAGCCTCAAAGCGTTTCGTAAAAATGTCGCCCATATGGCTGGTTCCGCCAAGTAAGGATACCGGCAGTTCATCGTTTCCTACACGCCTTGCCACGGCAGCCGCCAAGTCTGCCAGACATACAGATGCCTCATCCAGAATTCTCAGCGCATCTATGTCCCCTGCCTTGGCAGCTTCTGCCACCGTATAAGACAGCTTTGCTATTTTTTCCCGTGTAAAGTCCGGTTTATATGCGCCCTGCCTTAACGACGGGATACTCTCCATATGCAGCTGCTTCAGTGCCAGCGTTTGCAGCAAGGTGTTGGTACTACCGCGATCCCATTGCTGTGTAATCCTGTCCAGACACATAAGCCCCATATGGTAACCGCTGCCTTTGTCGCCAAAGAGTGGTCCCCATCCGCCGACGGATATCCAACTTCCCTTTTTATCTCTGCATACGGCAAAGGAACCCGTTCCGGACAAAACGGCAATGCCTCCCGGTTCCCCCAAGGCTCCGTAATACGCGTTATACTCATCGCCTAATACCATCAACCTTGTTTTCGGAAAACGATCACGCACCGCATTGGCGGAATTTTTGAAGCCGGGAATGAACAGACAGATTTCATTCAGATCTGTATCCCGGATACCTGCCTGTTGCAGACAATCCGAGATGCCGCCGCACACAGCATCTGCAGCGGCATCCGGGTTTATAAAGATGGCATTGGTTCCCTGTGTCTTGCTGAAGCCATGTATATGTCCGGACAGATCAAAGAGCATATATTCTGTTTTGGTTCCCCCGCCGTCACACACCAAATACATGGTTATTACCTCCATCCATCAGGAAAGCGCCGGGATTCTTGTGCGGTACAGTGCAACAGCCTTGGCGTTAAACTCATCGCCACCGGGAATATTGGCACTGCGCAATATCGGGGGAATTTCGCCGTTTTTCAAGTACAGGTTTTCGATTTTCAGAACGATTCTCTGTGCGATAAACAGGCTGCCGAAGGTAGAGGCACCTCCCGTCACCTGATTGGTTCCGGGAACGGTAAAGACGCCATCTCCAAAGGGCGCATGGTTATCGATCACGATATCCGACACATCACACAGATGCTTTCCGATGGCACTGCGCGGTTTCAGTTGCTCCGAGATCGTCTTGGACGTGACGCATACAACCGTCAGTCCCTTTTGCTTTGCGTACAGCGCAGCTTCAACCGGCACGGTGTTGATGCCTGTGTTGGAAGAGATGATGATCGTGTCGCCCTTTTGCAGGGATGCCTTGCCCAAGACCTCCGCAGCCTTGCCGGATTTGCGTTCCATCTGTGTGCTGGTTATCGCGCCGGTGTGGAGCATCAAATCATCCGATAAAATGGGGTTAATGGGAACCAGTCCGCCGCTTCGATAGAACATCTCCTCGACGATCATGTGGGAATGACCTGTTGAAAAGACGTGCAGCAAACCACCGTTTTGGATGGAATGGTAGGCTGCCTCCGCGGCTGCTTCCATCGGTTCCTGCTCCTGCTGCTCGATGCGATTCAGCATCTCATAGATTTTGGACAGATAGCTTCCGTCAGGCAGGAGTTTTTCTGTCATAAGGCCCTCCTTTCTAAAAAAGGGCGGCATATTGCCGCCCTTCCTTCCGGGTCGTACCGGTGAGCCAATTATTTGTTAAGGATCTCTGCTGCCTGCTCGTCCACGCGGGTCTCAAATTCTTCCGGCGTGATTGCACCGGCCCACAGGGACTCGCATTCCTTCTGGAACATGGTCTGGAAAGCAGAACCATTGAGGTTCGTGGGATAAGGAACGGCAGTTTCCAGAGCTTCCACGAAGTACTTGTTATAGGGAGCCTTTGCCTCAAACGCAGTGGTATCGACCAGCTTAGATGCGGGCAGACCGAAGTTCATATCCAGAGCGATCTGCTGACCTTCCTTACCGGACAGGAACTCCACAACACGCCAAGACAGATCAGGGTTCTTTGCGGTTTTGGGGATGACCCAGGTGTTTACGAAAGAAGAAGTCTTGCTAACGCCATCAATGGAAGGCATGGGCAGAACCGTGTACTCCGTGCCGTTTGCATCCATGTTAGAAGCAGTGGACAGGGCGCCAATCTGCATGGCAACCTTGTTTGCCATAAAGGGAGCAAACTCGTTATCGCCGAACTGAGCAGCCTGCGTTGCAGTGGGGCATACCTTGTAGGTGTTGCACAGGTCATACATGAACTGGACAGCTTCCTTGGTCTTGGGGTCGGTAGACAGAACGCTTGCCTTGCCGTCTTCGCTGTACAGCTTGCCGCCGAAAGCTGCGATCATAGCAAAGGTCTGGTCGGTATAGTTCTTCCAGTAATAGCCCCACTGTGCATCGGCACCGGAACCCTTGGTCAGTTGCTTTGCCACCTCGACAAAGTCATCCATCGTCCAATCTTCGGAAGGAATTTCCACACCGGCGTCCTTGAACATCTTGGTGTTGATGTACATGACCTTGGGGTGATGTCACGGGCAGCCGCATACATCGTGCCGTTCACGGTCAGAGCCTCGGTAACGACGGGATAGAGGGAATCCTTGTACTCCTGGCTGGCCAGATCGTCCAGCGGCATCAGCATACCGCTCAGCGCATAACGGGGCACCTGGTCCATAGCAAGCATCATTACGTCAGGAATCTCACCTGCTGCCAGCTTGGTAATCATGGTGTCCGCATACTGGCTGGGAATGGTAACGAATTCCAGCTTGATATCCGGATTTTCTGCTTCAAAATCCGACTTCATCTTCTGCAGGTGCTCAAATTTGGTGACGTCCCACCAAGTATACACAGTAAGGGTAACAGGGTCTTTCGTTTCAGGGGTCGTGGCAGCCGTAGATGTTTCTTCGCTGCCGGAAGCAGCAGGTGCTGCACCGGAGCTTGCGCTGTTGCCGCCGCAGGCAGCAAGGGATAGGATGAATGTCAGCGCTAAAAGCAGTGCAAAGACATTGCGAACGATCTTTTTCATTTCTAGTCCTCCGTTTTGTATGAATATTGTACGACCGTAACAGGCCGCGAGTCCTTGGTTATTTTCCGCCGAAACCGGAGTTCATGGCAGATGCCATGAAGTACTTCTGGAACAGCAGGAATACGATAACGATGGGCACGATGCTGATGGTTGCACCGGCCAGAAGAACTGCCCAGTTGGGATCCCATTCCTTGAGGTATTTAAGACCTACCGTCAGGGTCAGTTTGTCATAATCGTTGATTACGATCATCGGCCAGAGAAATGCGTTCCAAACGCTGCGGAACGACAGAATTGCCGTTGTAGCAATGGCAGGCTTTGCATTGGGAAGTACGATCTTGAAGAACACACCCAGTCGGGAACAGCCATCCACGATCGCTGCATTTTCAAGATCCTTGGGGATGCTCAGGAAATACTGCCGGAAGAAAAAGATGTTGAATGCATTCGTTCCGGTAAACATACTGGTAAGGAACAATGCGGTATAGGTGTTCGCCAGATGCGCATCCACAACGATTTTGTAGTTCGGGATAAGCGTTACATGGCTGGGCACCATCATGGTTGCCACAAACGCCAGGAACAAGATGTTCCTTCCCTTAAACTCCAACCGAGTCAGCGCGTAGGCTGTCAGGGATGCTACGGCAATCATGCATATGGGCATTGCCACAGCGAGGAAGAACGAGTTTACGACAAACTTGCCGAACGGCAGTACCTGAAACAATCGCTCATAATTGTAAAGCGTTGCCGGCTTCGGCAGCAGATCCAGCGGAGAACCGCCATAAAGCTGTTCCGACGTCTTAAAGGACGACAGCACCGACCATACGAACGGATAAATCATCGTCAGCGACAAAAGCACCATAAAGCAGTGATAAACCACTGACCCAATGCGCTTACGGGCCTTGACGCCCAGGGATTTCTGTTTCATTTTATTCTCCTCCCTGTTCGTTGCGGAATTTATACTGGATCAACGACACAACCATAATCAATGCAAAGAATATCCATGCCAGTGCGGATGCATAGCCCATGTTGTAGCTGCTGAAGGCTTGTTCGTAGATGTAATACATCATGGTACTGGTCGAACCCAAAGGACCGCCGGCTGTCATAATAAAGATGGATTCGAACATATTGAACGCTTCGATTACCAGAAGAATCATGACAACAAACGTTGTGTTCGACAAAAGCGGCAATGTGATGCGGAAAAACTTCTGGATTCCGCTGGCGCCGTCCAGCTCCGCTGCTTCGTACAGGGTTTCGGGTATCGTCTGAAGACCGGCAAGGAACATAATCATATAGTAGCCGCCCATCTGCCATACACGCATGATGACAAGTGCCGGCTTGCTCCACGCTGTATCACCCAGCCACATGGGTACGTCATTCAGTCCGATCGCCATCAGGAAGTTGTTGATCAAACCCATATCCGGGTTGAAGATCCACAGCCAAACCATACTGACCGCAACCGTTGAAGTGATGCTGGGCAGGAACAGCGCCACGCGGTAAATATTGTTCACCCAACTGGTCTTTTTGTTGATCAGTATAGCCAGTAAGAGGGAAAGCGCCAGAACGATGGGAACCAGCGTGACGACAAAGTAAAGCGTATTGCCAAAGTACTTATAAAAATACTGGTCCTTCGTGAAGGCTCGGATATAATTGTCAAAGCCAACCCATTTTGGCGTGCTGATCAGATCATAGTTTGTCAGGGACAGATAGAAGGAATACAAGATTGAGCCAAAGGTGAAAATGCTAAACCCAATTAGGGCCGGTGAAACAAACAGCCATCCCAAACAGGCTTCGCGTCGTTTCAGCGTCATAAACCGTTTTTTCGGTTCCTTTAATGTCGGATTCATCTGTGTCCTGTGCTCCTTTCAAATCCTGTCAATAAATATATGTTGTTATGTTATTATAACGACCATATCGATTTTTTATTGCGTCCTGTGGAACGGACGCAATAAATTGGTTTATTTTTCCAATGTGACATTAAAAACATACTTATCTCCGCGATATACGGATTCCGTATATTCAAACGGAACTCCCGCACCGTCATACGCAGTTCGCGTAATTCTCAGCACAGGCGCACCGGTTTTGATCTGGAGCTGCTTTGCTTCCTTTGCCTTTGCCAAACCGGATTGAATGCTCTGGATTGCCTTTGCAGGCTCACAGCCGTAACGCTGTCTCAAAAGCGTATAAAGCGACTTGCTCATATCGTATGTTTCGATCCCTGCGAATCTGGCGAACGGCAGGGAAACC
>ULWC01073852.1_pt1 | contig 18742 bp, 17 predicted proteins | sample 1959931 | NCBI WGS metagenome assembly ULWC01 (sample SAMEA4835801, study PRJEB28245) | human gut metagenome | biome: gut microbiome; material: fecal sample | place: Denmark | collected 2008
GGTGTTTTGTGGGGAGATATCCCCGTTCGAAAATATAACAGGATGTAGTGTCTTTAAAAGGCGGGATTCATCTTTGATGCTTCTTGAGAAGAGAATTGTTAGCTCGTAAAAAGTTGGTGGAGCTTCTAATTCTAATACAGCTTCCATGTAGGCATCAGATAGCCCTGACATCAGTGTTTGCAATTGAGTTTTCGTGATGCGTTGAGGCTGAGGGGAGTCAAACATTGCGCTTAGATTCATGTCGTCTATTTTTTCAAGAAGAGAGTTAAATAATTGAGATTGATGAACGCAATCTTCTTGAGAGTGATTAACAGGATATTTTCCGTAAGATTCAATTAACCTTTGATCTAACGCCTTTTGAAGCTCGGAGACTGTGGCATTTATGGGGACGAAAAGTTTAATTACAGCATTAGCTGTGATACGGCTTCGATAATTTTTTAGTTCTTTACACCATTTATTTGCATAGAGCTTTGGAGTTTTTAAACTTTTATTAGCTGGTGGTACAGAATTACTCTGCCTATTGGAGAAGCTATCATCGCTTGCTGAGATAGCAAACTCTGAATAATTCGCTAAATTAAAGATGATGTTGTCCAGAGAGAGAAGAACATCGCTGAGTTGCTGTCGGGGATCAATATATGTATTCTCTATAATAGGTGTGCTGGTCAAATTTCGAACAAGAGTCCTGATAATCTTGGTCCGAGCGATAATTGGCTCTGAAATCCGGCTTTGCAACAGATACTGTTGAAATGCCTTGTTATTGTACAGGTACGTTTTGCAGAAAAGAGAAGCATGTTCATCATTTAATTCTTCTGATAGCCGTTTAAAGAAAGCTTGCAGGTTGTTGCGCTCGCTTTCTTTCCAAGAAGGGACATGTAGGTAGGCCTTTATAATTGGGAGGCATTCGTAGTTATACAGTGTATAGTTCGATTTTTCTATAAGGAATTTGACATCCAAAGAACTCATGCGACTTTTAATCGTATTGTTTACACAATTTAGCGCTGCCGCAAGTTCGTTTGGAGAAAGATCCATTGGCCTAGTTTTTGGACTTTCTGGAACAATCGAATACGTCTGGGTATTGACATGAGAACCATTATTTGAATCGACATTACCTTCTTCTGCGTTTGCGTTACCCGTAGGCTGACAATCCGCGCAACTGTCTGGTATCTGCTTTGTGTTGAAAAATTCATTATTGGACATGGTTGATTTCCTCCCACTGTAAAATACGATTTATCTGTCCGCGCTGTCCACCTGAGAGGAAAATGCCTGTATTAGGGCACTTTTTCTGCTCAGCGGACAGCGCGGACAGTGTGCGACAGAGAATGCAAAATAAAGTCTTACAGCGCTATGAACATTCCGGTAAAGCTTGGGGACCCGTAGGGGAGGAACAGTTTCCTCCCCTCGCGGAGAAGTCCAACAAAGAAGAAAGGAATGATCATTATTATGGCTTATATCAAATTTGTTGAAAGAACGCTAACCTGCAAATATAAAGATAGCTCTACATACGAAGACTTGCTGCGCTATTGTGGTAATCCGGAAAAGGCTGTTGCTGCAGGAGTCTTTCATCTGGAATCCATGACAACAGCAGCGGCGGAAATGCAGTGTACTGCACAGCAGTTCCATAAAGACTATGGGACACGTATTCAGCACATCATTATCGCGTTTACCAGGAGGGAGACTCCCTCTCTGTCGATGGTGCAGTTCATCGCAGATGCATGCGGTCGATTCTTTGCAGACCGCTATCAGGTGGCCTATTACATCCATTGGGAGCCGAATCCCCACATCCACATGATTGTCAATAGGGTTTCTTTCGTGGACGGAAAGAAGTATCCGGATCGTTTTGCTGACAGGCAGGCATTTTGGCAGCACGTTCGTTATGTCCTGAACGGGTACGGCATTTTCCTCTGCAAGTAGATACATATAATATAGCACATGCTGCGAAAAAGAAGAATGTCTTATTATTTCTTCCGCCCCTTCAGGTAGTTTTTCCGCCCCTTACCATCAAGTAGACATTTGCCGCCAGGACGCAGCCAGCGGCAAAATCGTAGAGCGGTGTGCCGATAACAGCAAAAAAGACAGGCATGAAATCACTTCTCTTTCCGAATGGAGGCGCAAATGCCCTCAGCTAAAAACAGGACGAAGAGCGTGAGCATCATTCCGGCCATTACGTAGGTTAGATTCATGGCACCACCTCCTCAGCGCCTTTTGCCGCGCGTGCTGACCTTGCAGCTCGACTTGCTGCGGCCTTTGGCGCGATATACGTGCACGGAACAATACAGGTCGACACTACTGCCGCGTGCTTTATAATTACTTTTCGTTTTAACCTTCTGTTTCATACTTACCATGCCCCTTCATATAAAATTTCTTCGATGTCATCGGTTGAGAATCCCTGTTCCAACAGCCTGTCAATCATCTCCTCTGTAAAGCCAAATGCCTTCGAGACCGACTTCAGAAGTGCGAGATGCTCTTCCTCAGAGTGAGGCACTTTCGGGTACAGCGGCATATCCCAATACCCCCACGACGAGCGGTAGAGATTGGAGGCATCGAATGTACCGCGGGTGATGCGACCGTTGCTATCGATTTTTACGATGTCCCCCATCGCAATATCAACCTTCTCTCCACGTCCAAGCCAGTTTCCGCAGCGAGCCAACGCCTTGTTCAGAATCTCAGCGGTCGAAGCATAAGCGTAGACGCCAACTTTCGGGAAATGGACGATGTTGAGAGGACTATCTCCTTTGATGAGGTATAAATCATCCTGTTCGGACAGCACCGTAAACGAAAAAGATCCCTCGACTGCTTCTGCTGTGTATCGCAGGCTGGAAAAGTCGAGGGATTTTTGCTGCTCTATGAGCTGGATGGCAATATAGCTATCTGTTTGCACCTTTGTTCTCGGCAGATGCTTTGTGTGTCGCAATTCAAGGTCGTTCCAAAGCACGCCATTATGCGCCAGTGCAAAGGATTCTCCCTTTACACGGCCGCAAAAAGGATGGTTGTTATAGTTCTTCTTCGCACTGCCCTGTGTCGCCATCCTCGTATGCCCCAAGACGACATGCGCCTCCGCAGGAATCCGCAGATGCAGTCGATGTGCCGCCAGCGGACGTTTGTAAATTTGTAGTCCACGCGATGTGTTGTAGGCAATACCAGTAGCATCGGTGCCGCGAGCTTCTGCCGCGATAGAGAGCTCGCGAATCAGACGGCCTTTCTGCTTAACGCTCAGTGAACCTGCATAGTCAACAAATCCAAACAAACAGCACATCAGATATCCGCCTCGCTTTCAATCGGCTCGTTGACGTACAAGCGGCGTTCCTTTAAGTACTGTACCAGCTCGGGCTGTGTGCAGCCGGAGACAAAGGTCGTCCAAGACATCGCCTTGATCTGCTCGTCTGACATGAAAAGAGCCACATCACAGATCCGGTCAAGGAGCTGTAATGTGGCAATAAGCGTATTATATTTGAGGGTCCCGCGGAAGATGCGAAATTCGATGGTGTTTTTGTTGGTGAGGTTGACACTGGTGTAGCGACCGGCGTGAGAGCTCTTCTTGGCGTGGTCCAAAAGCTCCTTCGGCTGATCCTTGTAACCGTAACGGGCAGCCCACTGGTCCAACTGGTACTGTGTTCTTCGGCTGAACTTCAAGAGCTCTTCCCAGTTCTTTTCAAAGAAATATAAAATGCGGGCGATCACGGCGTCCTGCTGTGCTTCCGTTTCACCAAAGGCATTGCGGTTGACGTGAACATGAAGTCCGCAGGTGCCCGCCTGATGGCTGGTGTAGCCCATCTGCACGGCTTTCCGCAAGATGGCCGCCCACGGCATTTCTGCCTGATGGTAGGCAAGCGTCATGGGATGCGTCACCATCTCAAAGCCGTCGTCCAAAGAGCCGTCATGCTTGCAGTAGAGGTTTTCCAAGCCGTTGCCGTTTGCAATGGACATGACCTCGGCGGCGTTGTCGTCGTTCTCACCGGCACCGTCCACTTCCAGCTCTACGCCAAAATAGCGATCACCGTCCCCACGGAACAGCGGCTCGGGCTTGTAGTAATAATCCTGAATCGGCTTACGGGAAGTGAGGTTGATGTAGCAGTCATAGCAGAACGGATATTCGTTGCCGTCACTCTCACAGGCGTAATAGGTCTGGCTGATGCGGATGATATCGCCGCAGCTGTGACAGTTTGTGTAGTGACGGTCATAGCAGTCCTGACAGAGCGGTGTGGATTCGTCTCCGGCGTTGTCGTTTCGCCAGATGCGCTCACCGCAGTGAGAGCAGAGAACGGTTTTGGATTCCAAACAATCCGGACAGAGAAGCTCACCGTTGAACGGAAAGAGCTCGTCCCGAAGGAATTCTTCACCGCAATTAGTGCAGACAAGTTTTGGCAGGGCAAAGATTTTGCGATACTTTTCGATCTGCTCATCTGAAAGCGACTCGAAGTTTTCGCTGTCGGTTGGCGCGGAACACAGGAAAAACGTACCATAGACGGCATCGTAGACTTCGCCGGTCTCGGGGTGTTTTAAGGGACGATTCTGCGGCAGGCCTGCCAACTTTCCCTCGTCGTTGCAGATTAGGGCGACAGGGGCGTTAAATGGATAGATGGCTTCGATGAGGCCACCGACGAGCTCTTGCATGGATGCGAGAGAGCCGTCAATTTCAATGATGCGAGGATCAGCATTCGGTTCGACTAAAAGGACTTTCATGTTGTATCTCCTTAAATAAAATTAGCACAGCAGACAACTCCACGGTGCTTCATAAGGATGATATACAACTAAAAATAAAGTGATTTGCAATTTAGGAACGTAACATAAGGTAAAGAAAATTCAAAAGGAGAAAGCAGACCTATGAGAAGTGAAGAAGCGTTCCAAGAATCCGTGCGCTCCATGCGAAATCAGACCTTGCGTGCAGATCGCGCCGGAGATTACTGGACAGACGACGAGAAGAATCGACTGAGAGTCTTATTTGACAGCGGCATCGGTATCACCGAGATTGCGCTGGAACTGGGCCGGACAGAACCGGCAGTTTATCAGCAAATTGAGAAAATGGACCTGTATGGTCGTAAGCAAAATCCACAGCGGCAAAGAAACGGCAAGAAGCCTCCCGAGTGCTTATGTGACCGCTGTATGGCTGATCCAGCATTGTGTCCGCTCCGGGAGCAATGCAGCGTAGTGAAGGAGAGATGACGAATGTTCGAGAATTATGATGATATTCTGACCGTTGAAGAGGCGTGCGAATCCTTGAAGATTGGTCATAACGCGATGTACGAGCTCCTAAACACCGGTAAGCTCAGGGGCTATCGAAATGGCAGAGTGTGGAGAATCCCAAAGGCAGCACTGGTGGAGTACATCAGGGAAATGCAGCAAGGGCTGAGATAAAAATGAGTACTAGAAATGCGCAGCAGCACCGGTATGGGCTGCTGCGCATTTAAATGGTTTAAGATGTAGATACCTTGAAAATGCACCAAGCGAACAGAGATTTTTGACTTGTAATTTATAGTAGATATTGAAATATTTTATGCAGATTTAGGGAGTTTTGATCTTGTCTTCAAGTTGATGCAAAAGAGTATCCTTCTTCTCTGAGCTCATGCAATTTTTGAAGATATAAGCACTTTCTCCTTTCTTGGAAATGACGACCAGGATATCGCCGACATCGATGATTTTTGCAAGATCCACGTAGGGAATAAAGGAATTCAGATCAGTTCCCTTTAGGTTGGTATAGATGCCGTTTTCCTGTAGTTCGGTCTCATAGATGAGCTTATCTTTGCCGGAAATCTTTTGCATCTGCGCAACACTTCTGGAGGCTTCTTTTCGATCTCTCCTGCGTACAAGCGTTACAATCAGCATAGCAAAAATCAGATATGTCCCAGCAGGAATGACCTGCCTGTGTAAGGAGGCAACAGCTGCCAATATGAAGAGAACTGCTGTTGAACCCCATGAAATAAGACGATACCAGAGGGGCTGCGTTTTTTTCATAATTTGCTGGAGCACAAATTCATCAACAACGCCTGATGTTTTTTCAACCATGACAATCTCCTTTCATGACTGTAGGGTAGTGTCCTTTAGGACCCTGAAAGCCACCGCCAGAAACACCATCCGCCAGAGAGAACACAATAAATGCATCTGGGTCGATCGCACCCGCTAATGTGCGGAGACGGTATACTTCGGACGGCTTTACGACCACCATCAGGATATTTTCTTCCTTGCGGTGATACATACCGAGCCCTTGCTGCAGAGTTACGCCACGACGGAGCTCCTTTCCAACCGCGTCCGCTAGTTTTTCTGGAGATTCTTTTGTGATAATATAGCCAATATAAGCTTTTTCTTTGCTGTTGACAATCATATTTGTCATAGCCGAACTTACGTAAATCGCAATGATCGAGTACAGTCCGGATTCCAGCGATCCAAAGGCCAGAATACCAAAGATAACACAGATGCCATTAAAAACAAATTGCAGCACTGCGTGTGAGATGTGCGGAAAGTGATGACGGATCAGCTGAGCAACTAGGTCCGTTCCACCGGCGGACACATCCGCGCGCAGCATGAAAATAGTCCCGATACTGAAGCTGACTGCTCCGAATATGGCGGCCAGCAGCGGTGTATATGTGAGGGTCGGCAGCCATAAAAGAGCATCCTCGAATACGGAAAACATGATGCTGGAGATAAATGTTTCCACAGAGAACAGCCACCCCCGCTGGAAGGCCCCCCAAATCAGAAAGGGCAATGTCATCGCGAATGTCAGAACGCCGGGTGTTATGGGAATCAGATAGGACAGCGCGGTGGCGACACCACCGAAGCCCCCAGCGGTAATTTGGTTGTCAAGATAGAACAGGACATAGCTCAGCGCATAAAAGAGATTGGAAAGCGCCATGAAGCACAACCGTTTGATGCGAGACATTGACATATCATTTTCCTCCGTGACCGGTAGCGGTATTCAATGTTTATCATCGAATAATTGTAAAGTCAATCCATTTTCTCCTGTATTTATGCTTTTTCTATTACAAAGAAAGCAGATATCTTTTTTGAACATTTTATAGAAAACCACCATCAGAAAAGCGGCAAAATCCACTGATAATTCTCGTGATAATAGAAAAAGAAATAAGAAAATTATCGTTTCAATCGTGAGGAGACGTTTGGATACATGAATTTTTTCCAATATAATGCGAATGAAAGGAGGAACAAGAGAGCAAATTGCTAAACAGCATCAATACAACAAAAACATATGGAGGGACTTTTATGAGCGAATACTCTCACATTGCAAATGGCCCGTTGCTTTGGGCAGTAACGATCGTCGCCGTTGGCATTGTCCTTTTTCAGACACTTGTCTTTCTGAAAAAGAGCTTCACAGCCGGCAGGAAAATGGGTATGTCGAATGAAAAGCTGAAAACTGCCTTTACAACCGGTGTGATTTCGGCAATCGGCCCGTCCGTAGTCATTGTCATAGGTATGGTTTCGCTGCTGATTGTTGTCGGCGGTCCAACAGCACTGATGCGTCTGTCGTATGTCGGCAATGTGGCCTATGAATTACTTGCCGTTGAATTTGCAGCAGATGCCTATGGAGTAAGTACCACCGCCGCTACTCCGGAGGTTTTTTGTGTGGCTCTTTGGGGAATGGCAATCGGTTGTGTCGGTTGGCCCCTCGTTGCTGCGCTTTTCACCGATAAGATGGACAAGCTTACCGCAAAAATTGCTGGTTCGACGGAGGGAATGGTCCCCGTGATCTCCAGCGCGGCTATGCTTGGAGCATACGGCTACCTGAATTCGAGCTATGTTGTCAGCCTTGATAAAAACACGGTCGCTTTAGTGGTTGGCGCAGTTATTATGGTTGCCGTTACTCTCCTGCATCGCAAATACAAAAAGCGCTGGATGAACGAATGGGGACTGACATTCGCAATGGTCGGCGGCGTACTGATCGCCGCTCTGCTGTGACGAGGAGGAAAACAATGGAAAACAAAAATTACTATCGTGAAGAATATCTGCCCGGTATTATCAAGTACGGAAAAATCACGGATTTTCTTGCCTGCATTTTTGTCTTTGTCCCAGCGCTGATTGTTACGTTTTACTACGGGATCATTCCGGCCAAGGGCCCGTTTATGGTTGCCATTGTTGCGCAGCTTTCTGTGAATGCGGTGTGGTGGGTGATCGAACCTGTCTCGTTTTTCCCAGTTCTCGGTATTCCGGGATCATATATGGCGTTTCTTTCCGGTAATAATAGTAACCTCCGTATGCCGTGTGCGGCTGCAGCTTTAAAGGCAACAGACACACAGGTCGGCACAGATGAAGGATCGATCATCTCCACTATCGGAGTTGGCGCCTCGGTGTTTGTTAACATCGTCTTCCTTATCATCGGTGTGCTGGTCGGTGCGGCACTGATCGCAGTGCTGCCAAGCGGTGTAAAGGATGCACTCAACTATCTTCTCCCTGCACTTTTCGGTGCTGTTTTTGCTCAGTTTGCCATAGATGACTGGAAGACTGGCATTGTGGCAATGGGACTCGGCGTGTTGTGCATGGTGTTATACAATAACGGAATGTTCAACTGGCTGCCGATCGATCCGTTTGTCGTCAACATTCTGGTCCCGATTTTTGGTACAATGATTTATGCTCGCATTGTCTATAAGCCCGAGAAGAAAGGCTAAAACAAAAGTGGAGCATCGGCTGGATAACCACTGCTCCACTTACAGGAAGATGTTAGCTAAACAATAAAAAAATTTGTTCTCTTTAACTCTTTAATTTCCTCGTTGGTAACGCGAAGTTTGTCAAGCAGTATTCTATCGTCAACAGGTGCATCAGTGATTAAAACCTTACCAGCCATGTTTTGAGCATAGACTGTGATCGATGACAGTAGTCCGATTTGATACTCGTGGTCCATAGACATTGCTGGAGCATTGATCGTGATCATATCGAACGGCGGCGAAGTATTGAAAAAGATATAATAGGTTTGCACGTCACTGTAATGGACCTCACCGCGATAAATGTGCTTGCAATTATAATGATTGGAGTCCGGGTGGACGCCAAAGTACAAGGTTGCTTTGAGCGATTCCTTTTCACTGATGATCACAAGCCGGTGGATCCATTTGTCATAAGCACGATAGTAATAGACATAGCGTTTTTCAACGAAAAGATTTCGATAGCGGGTATCCTCTGCTGGGTACATAGAAACAGAATCCGGAATCAAGTCTGAGATGTTGATCCCAAGATAGCTACACAGTTTGTGTAAGGATTCAACATCAATAGCAATCTCTCCTGTTTCATATTTTGCTACTGTGGAGAGGCTTTTATTTAGGTGCTGAGCAACATGGCTGAGGGAAATGTGCTTTACTTTGCGAAATGCTCTAATTTTTGCGCCAAGATTTTCGTAATAAGTATCGCCCATAACATTACCACCTCTGTTTTTAAGTTTAGCATCGGCGACCTGATTTCGCAAGAAACTTTTATGCCATTATAACCTTTTGCTTACATTCGAATCATCTAATAAAGGAGATACAAGATGAACCAAAGTATTTCGTCTCGTCATGAAATTATCCAATCTTACCATGATGAATTGGTGAGCATTCGGAACGATTTCCATATGCACCCCGAACTCGGCTTTGAAGAGGTACGTACCTCCGGACGAGTCATGCAGCTCCTTAAGGAATGGGGCGTCGAATATATTACCGGTTTTGCAAAAACAGCAGTTATTGCAGTGCTCCATGGCACTCAGCCCGGCCCTGTGATCGGCGTCCGCGCGGATATGGATGCACTCCCGCTGCAGGATACAAAAACAGTTCCTTATCACTCTCAGGTTTCCGGTGTTTGTCACGCTTGCGGACATGACGCTCACACAACAGTCGGGCTCGGCCTCGCTAAGTATTATTCCGCACACCCGGAAGATCTGCGCGGCACGTTAAAAATCGTATTTCAGCCCGCTGAAGAGGGCCCTTCCCCTGGTGGTGGAATTCTGGTTACGGAAAGCGGTATGGTAGATGATATTGACATTATGCTGGGCATCCATACTGATCCGGACTATCCCATTGGCAAGCTTGTGCTGTGCCGTGGTGAGATGTTTGCTTCACATGATACGATCAATATTGAGATCACGGGCCGCGGTGGACACGGCGCGTATCCTCACCTTGCCCATGATCCGCTGAATGTGGCGGTACAGGCATATACTGCGTTCCAGACGATCATCACCAAAGATGTTGAGCCCGCGCAGAGAGCGCTGCTGAATATTGTCCGTATGCACTGTGGGCAGGGAAATCACTCCAATGTTATTGAGCAGAGCGCGGTTATGGGCGGTTCCATGCGCACGTTTGACAAAGGAGTTCGCCAGCTCATTATTGACCGCATGGATTGCATCCTCAAGCATCTGTGTGAAATGAACAGCTGTACTTACAAACTGGATGTTGGTCCGCTTGGTGAGCCGATCATCAACGATTCTGACGTTGTTGATGCGATGGAAAAAGCAGGACAGCGCGTTGTTGGTGAGGATATGATCTACTTTATGCCTCGTCCTGAACTTGGTACGGATGATTTCTCGTATTATCGCCGCAGAGTTCCGAAAAATGCATACTTCTATCTGGGCAGCATGCCGCTCGCTGATATGGGAAAGTTTACTTTCCATGAATCCAACTACGATGTTGATCCCGCATTTTACTGCATTGGTACAGAACTTCTTGTTGAAATGATCGATGAGTTGAGCAAATAAGCAGTTTTGGCGGAGTACATCAGAATCTTCAAGTTAATAGACAAAGGTGCAGGGAGAACTCCCTGCACCTTCTTTTTTATAATATTTTCCAAGAGTGACATTTGCTGTCTACCCCTGTTTGCTACAATATAGACAAATACGGGCCGAGCTTACTCATCGTCAAACATCAAAAACCTGTGCGGTGGAACATCGAGTGCTGCAGCGATATCAAACAGCGTATCGAGCGAAATGGCCTTATTGATATTCGGCGCTTCGACATGGCCGATGAACGCGGCAGATACACCGATTTGTTCGGCGAGCATTTCCTGTGTCAGTCCGCGCAGTTTACGGTAGTACGCTATTTTCAGCCCGAGTTGCAGATACTTGTCAGCATAGATATCTTTCATCGCACTTCATCTCCTGCCATTATGTTAGCGGAGAGAGACAATATTTGACATGACTATATAGATATATTATTATATTTATCAGATATAAATATGTGTTTTGCAGTACATGATTTGGGAGGGCGTCATGGAACAGAACAGTGTTAAATCAGCTCGCTTACTTGAAATCTATTCCCGCTTGAGTGAGGGGGCTGTTTTGAAAAAATCAGAATTGGCGCAGGATTTTCATGTCACGCAGAGAAGCATTCAGCGTGACATTGAGGACTTGCGCTGCTTTTTCGCCGAACGGCACTTAGAGCAAGATGTCATTTATGACACCAAGCTGCGCGGCTATCGGCTGATACAGGCCACACCGAAAGGACTGAGCAACAGCGAGATCCTTGCAGTCTGTAAGATCCTGCTGGAAAGCCGCTCCATGCGAAAAGACGAAATGCTTCCAATCCTTGATAAACTGATCTGCTGTGCTGTACCGGAATCGAGTCAAAAGGCGGTCAAGGCACTGATTGCAAATGAGGAGCTGCATTATGTAGAGCCGCACCATAACCGTCCAATTCTGGATGGGCTGTGGGAAATCGGGCAGACAATCAAAAATCAGCAAATCATAGAAATCGAATATGAACGCATGAAAGAGCCGCGGTTGGTCCGCCGTCGGGTGCAGCCGGTCGGAATCATGTTTTCAGAGTATTACTTTTATCTGACTGCATTTTTGGAGGACAAGACAGATTTTGAGAATCCCGACGATCTGTTCCCGACTATTTATCGTATCGATCGCATTCACTCCTTCAAGGTGCTGGACGAGCACTTCCGTATACCGTACACCAGTCGCTTTGAAGAAGGCGAATTCCGCAAGCGCATTCAGTTCATGTATGGTGGAAAGTTGGAGCGTGTGAAGTTTCGCTACAGTGGGCCATCCATCGAAGCGGTGCTGGACCGTCTTCCGACAGCGCGCATTCTCTCGCAGGACGAAAACGGCTGGACAGTAGAAGCCGAAGCGTTCGGCAAAGGAATTGAAATGTGGCTGAGAAGTCAGGGAGAATATATCGAGGCCGTAATTTAGAGGAAGAATTATCTGTTTACAGCATGATATGGAATTGCGTTGTGAAATAAATAGCGTTTAAGGGCCCAGTTCAAGTCACAAATGAAACGGGTATGAGGTGCTAAAGTGATGCTGACAAACACCCTTACCGATGAAAGTGCATTACTGGTTGAGGCGAGAGAAACATAGGTGAATCTTGACAAGTTTTGAGAGCTGCGCTCTGAAATCAATCGACTTCAGAGTTACACATAAGTTAGAAGAAACCAGATAAAAATAAAATGGAGGAAATAGTATGTTAATGTCCGAAGAGATGAAGAGAATGGTTGAGTTGTTTAATCGTTATGATGAAGAACTGAAAGCACCTGGAATAGTTAGAAGCTATATTGCACCCAATATTCCGGAGAAAGTACTTCAACGGCTAGTGAAGCATTATGATAATCATTTGGCTGCGAATAGCGTCGTTGCATATTATGATGATACCCTCTTTGGATCTGCAAAGTCGGGACTGATTTTTACGACTGACGGTTTTTATTACAAACCAATTGGGAAAGCGATGTATTATGCCTATAAGGATATTCAAAAGGTCGAAGCGCTAAAAAATATAACGATGGAAGTAGAGAACTGTGACCCGACAGACACAACTGTTATTACGTGCATTGATACTAACACGCTAAAGAGAGTGATTGATGAACTGAAAAAGATTGATGAGGAGTATGGTCAATCTAGCTTTAAGACATCTGGAAAGGTTAAAAAAATTAATTTGCCACCAGAGAAAATGAAACAGTGTCATGCGATTATTCATGCTGCAGCTGTTACATGCGGCGGTGTTGGTACTGGCCTTGCCCAACTCCCGTGTGCTGATAACGCAGCGATTGTTCCGATTCAAATTACGATGATTGTGGGGCTCGGTAAGGTATTTGACCTGAATATTACGGAATCTGTTGCTAAAAGCATAGTTGCATCAGCAGGAGCAACAATTGCGGGGCGAACGGCATCACAGGTCTTGGTGGGCTGGATTCCTGTAATCGGTAATGCTATTAATACGGCTACAGCGGCAGGGGTTACTGAGACAATAGGATGGCTTGCAGTAAATAATTTTTATAACCGTTGGATTGAGGATAAAAATAAGGGCCGCTTAGACGGAATGAAAGATGGGTATGTGGAAGCGTCTGGTGAATATGAGAGAAAACTAAAGTGTCAAGCCGAAGCGTTTTTGACGCAACAGAAAGATGCTCAAAGAGAGCATGAGGAATATGAGCACCTGCTGGACGAATATGAAAAGTATATTAAAGAATTGGAAGTTAAATGTGCAGCGGTCGAACTCCTCCGTGAAGTAAAAGCGGATTACTATGATTTAAAAAATCTGGGTTCAAAGTAAGGGGGAGACTAGGATATGTCAATTGAAGATTTGCAATTGAAGAGGAAAGCATTGAAAGAAAATTCGGAGATTACTCTTTGCAATATGCAAAAACTGACAGACGAGAGCTCTCGTGTAGCAATGGTTGCACATAATGCAAGAGAAACCTTAGATAACTTGGATCTTGAGTTTGAGTCGCAAACAGGATTACAAGGGAAAGATATTACATTTCTATTTACAGCAGTTGGACTACAATTAGCGAGGATAGCTATCATTAATGATATTACTCGCATTGAAAAAGCAGGATCAAATAACCGAAATGAGACAAAACTGCATGAGTTTCAGGACAAGTTGTTGGGGAAGTTTGATACAGGAGAGCCTCAATTCGAATATCCTTATTATGCATCACTCGAGCATATTCTTACGAAACCTGGTGTTCCGTATGACGCAACTGCACCATTGACAGAAAAGGCAGTACAAGGCTTGATAGGAAAAGACCGAGAATGGTCGTTTAACATTCAAGAGTATATTCCAACAGAAAAAAATCAACTATTTAAAGGGGCAAATCATCGTTTTGCGACTTTAGGGCATGATCCGGTACTGGGATTGTTATTTGGTACATCAAATATAATGACCAATACAATTACTTGCGTGAGAATGTCAGGAGAAGTAAACGTTGTGCCAATTCTTACGACAAACCACGTAGTGTATACTTCTGACTTTAAAGACCCAAGAATTGCAACGCATGGGTCAACGTTGACTATGTTGCGACAGACAATGAAAAGAATAGAAAGCCAAAGCAGCGCATTTGTTGCAGCGATGATAAAACAAATTATCCATATTGGGACGGACTTGTATACTCCTTGTGGAATTCAACTTCCAGCTGCAAATTTGTTGTTGACGAACACAGAGGTTGAAGAATTGACTCACTACATTAACGCAGGAGACATTATAAAAGTTGGCGTATCCGAAAAATTTGCTGAACTTATCAATCTAATTATAAGCACAGTCCATACACTGATGTATGATCCAGATGGGAGCGTGTCAAGAGATGTATATAATGTGAGAACACGCAAAATAATCACGTATTCAAATTTGATTGCTACTGGAAGTCATACGATTTGTGCAAGCATAAACGCAAATGTTGGCGATATCTCGGCACTGCGCAATTTAGATATTGGTGGCATGATGGCTCTATTGAAACGCCTTAGAGAGGATTCTGAATATACCCGAAAAATTAAGGAGGAATTTGTTATTGGCGAATTTAATAAGCTGATTCAAGGGGAAGAGTTATGCCTGCAAGAGCCGGATTGGACAGCATTCAATTCGTAATGGGAGCTAAATAGAGTAATGATTGCCCGTATTGCTCTATGCATTATACAAATTGAGGTGTTTCAAGTATGAATTATCGAATCGGATCGTTTAATCTACACAGATTTGGAGACGACCCGAATAAAGACTTGGACAAAATTGCGGAGATCATTCTTGGCGAAGACTTGGATGTTGTAGCATTCCAAGAGGTTTTCGGGAGAGGTGTAGGTACGAGAAGGCTGCTTGAAGAGTACGTTAGACATCGATTCTATAAATGGGATATAAGATGCTCGAAAGAAAACGGGGATTTCAGTGGAAGCGGCGAGGGATACGCCTATATATGGAATACGAGAAAATTTAAGCTTCCAGAGAGTGGGCAGGCGGGCGACTTGCGATTTGAACCAAAAGTTATCGATGACATGCCTGGCAGTTGCGGCGTGTTTTTCAGGCCTCCCTACTACATACGCCTGCTACCGTGTCATGGCGGATTTTTTGAACTACGCTTGATCAATATTCATATTTTTCATGGCGATAGTAAGGACAAAATAAGTGCGATAGAAAGACGTCAATTTGAGTATAAGATGCTTGTTCAGAAGATTTACCCGCAAATCAATCAAGAACCGTATGGGAACTTTCGCTCTGCTTACACAATAGCGATGGGGGACTATAATCTCAGTATTTTCAGACCGTACATTCAGAATCGGTCAAAGGCCTTTTTATCTGAGGTTTACAACTACAGTGAAGGTCGAGAATCCTATCAGGTAATTACGATGCAGGAGCAATTAACCACCTTGTGCAAACCTGACAAAACTGGCGATCAAGGACAGGAACCTTCACTGGCGAGTAACTATGCCAACAATTATGACCACTTTACCTACAGCCCGGAAACTTCGCCCTTTACGGGTGTTTCCTGCCATGCAATCGATGTTGTTTCAAAGTATTGCGGTGGAGACTTTGAGTATTACCAAAAAAATATCTCTGACCATATTCCGGTCGTAATAGAAATTGAGATTTAAATAGGGAGATAGAAAAATGATGTGCACAAATGAACAGCTAAGAGCGGCTTACGCTCTAAACCTCTGCACAGTTTCAGTTGCCCAGATCATCGACTATAATGATATTGGTATTTTGATGCAGGAATACGACAATATCTTAAATAATTTAAACATGGAAGCAATTCCTAAAAATAATGCTCTCAGGGAAGCTCTTGTGCAGATTTTGGACACGATTAAGCTGTGCAAGATTTCGGAAGGCGATAGAAAACTAATTGACTCCGAATATCAAAATAGAATGAAAAATGCAGTGTGGTCTGCAGTTCCTCACTTAGGATTGATATTTGCCACTGGCAATCCTATCGCCATAGCAATGAATTTGGCGACTCAAGTCGGCATTGGTTATATGAACTACCGAAGAAACAGAGCTGAGTATCAGCAAGGCCAAGAGAAGGAGTATTGGCAGATTCAAAAAAGTAAGCTTGATATGTTCAGCAATCTGCAGCAAATGCTATTCGAGACGGCGTGGCGGTTAGCAGATACATTCAATTTCCCTGACGAATACCGACTGACTGATCAACAGGTCCATGAGTACAATAATGCGCTGCTCGAAGACAATCCTATTAAGCGGTACAACAACTTAGACTTTATGAAGGATAAGTTTAAAGCATATCCTCACTTCTGGTATCAGATGGGCAGTACGGCGAACAGTATTTATCGCAGTGAGGATTTGGGCATTAGCGATAGTATGCGGACTATGTACAAAGAACGGGCGATTGAATGCTTTGAGCGTTACAGGAAACTCAACAAGTTCAATTTGCTGCGCCATGACGCAATCACCTCGGCATGGGCGCTAGAGTACATTGATCTGTTTGACCTAAACGATGAGAACGATAGAGAGAAAGCAATAGAACTGTTGGGAGAAGCGGAAGCGCATGCAGGAAATGCAAATGACGCACTTGAGCTGTGCGCCTATGCGGATTTGAAGCTTGGATGCTACGACGATGCTGTGAGGCTTTTTAAAACGTTGGTAAACAGGGATTATAACGCAGAGGTCAACGCACGCGTTCTGAGTGCGCTGCTGATTTACAATTCCCGAGACCCGGAAAAGCGCGACAATGCTCTTTTCGAGTATGCTCAACTTCCCATGATCACCAAACAACAGTATCTGTTGCCGATGCCGTCCACAGATGAGGAATGGAAAAACTGGAAGCCCGATTGGGCGAAAGATAAAGTCAGTGCAGGTACGGCAAATGAAGGCCTGACAGCGGGAAACAGTTCTGTTGCTTTAAGTGGTACGGCGGCAGATATGAAGAGTGCCATAGCCCCTTCAGAGAGCGCAGAAGATGCTATGGATCGCATAATTGGTTGGGCTGCGAAGAATTGTAAGTTTATTTCCGTGAAGATAGGATTCTATTCGAAGCCTATTGCAGTTTATGAAACTCAGAGCTACTACTTAATTGTCTATCAACCCAATCGTTATGATTGTCCTCATAATATGCAGCAGATGAGGGTTAATAAGAAAAATGGCAGCGTTGCATTTTTCGGCCTTGATACTCGTGCAGAGAAAGTAATGTACGAATCAGATATTTACGATGGTCAAACTTACATTTCGGATGCAAGACAAAGAGAGTATTATTCAGTGGATGATGATTTGTACTGCGGCTGTAGCGAAGGATTATTGAAGATCAGTCTGGATACAATGAAGTATGAAAAGATAGAACTTCAAGCCCAAAACAAATATGACAGCTGGAAAATAAGCGGATGCGGTAACAAAATTGCCCTTGTGTATAATGGCGATCAGAACAAAATCTATATATATGATATAAACACGAAGAGTGCTATTCGGCTGGTTTGGAATGAGAATATCCCAGCGGCACAGGTCGATGTGTGTGCACAAAATAATGGATTGTATATTTTAGCGCGGAATTGGGTTGGCTCCGAAGTAGTGCTTTATAATTACGATGGTGAATTTATAACCTCACTTTATAACCTACAGGACAAATATAACAATATCTATCATGTTGAGAATGAAGAGACTTTCTATTTAGGTGCTGTAGGTCAGCCATTTATTGCTAAAGAACGTATAGTTAGACTGAACACTAAAAACGGAGTGCAAAGGGAATCTGAATTAGACATTTCAACAGACGATAGCTGTAGTTTATTAACTGTTGCAAGGCCCTATCCCGATTGCTTGATGTATGTGGCAAAGGGCGGAATTATCAAAGAGGTCAACTACCAGAGTGGAAACGTCAGAGAGATTGCAGAAGGGGCTATATATGTGTGGAACAGGGAGAAAAAACATTTTCTCAAAAAAGAAATTGAACGCTGCACTGTAAACGAAGATTTCTTGAGGGTAGGACAGTATGTATATTTTTATCAAGGTGGGAATAACGGCGCAACGAGTGGACCGCTTATGAAGGCATCTCTTTCAAACCCAGGCGGTGTCCAAGTTGTTCGGTTATATGATTCTTTGGAAGAAGCAGGGCTGGCCTGATAAGCATACGCAACATCAATGCTGAATGAAGCTGCGGCAGAAGTGTGATTGAGCGCTTGCAAGTAACAAAAGTTTTCCCTTACGTTTTCCCTTTAGACTCCATCAGAAGGTAACACCAAGAGGCATGAATTGACACTTGTCCCCTCGCAAAGCGCACGTCTCAACGCAAAAAATAAATGGTATCACACCCCGTTTTACCTACCAACGAGTTCAAGTCTCACCACTCGAGCCAGTGAAAAATCCTGTAACCGCAAGGGTTCATGTTCATAGGTACACAATGTGACCCATGGGGCAAACCGGACGGTACAGGGCACGAAAAAATAGGTCGAGGGAATTCCCCTCGACTTATTTTTTCTTTGATCCCAAGTTTATTTGAGCACTACATTTCAATTGGATGCGCAGACTTGATATGGGATATAACATTAGATGAAATTTCAGCCCTCTGCCTTTTCATTGGCAGAGGGCCGCTTTTTGCTTAACAGTTATTGAGCATCCCTTAATTGCTCTAC
>ULWC01035344.1_pt1 | contig 18303 bp, 17 predicted proteins | sample 1959931 | NCBI WGS metagenome assembly ULWC01 (sample SAMEA4835801, study PRJEB28245) | human gut metagenome | biome: gut microbiome; material: fecal sample | place: Denmark | collected 2008
TTTACTCTTAAAAAACTTGCAAAAACCATAAGAATATGGAATTTAAGGAAATACTCCGGCGCCGGCGCAGCGTCCGCAAATATCTTTCCCGCCCGGTGGAGCGGGAGGTGCTCGATACCGTTCTTCGGGAGGCTCTCGCGGCCCCGTCGTCGCGCAATTCGCATTCGACGCACCTGCGCGTGGTCACCGATCCCGAAACGATCGCCCGCATCGCCCGGATGCGGGATTACGGTTCGGCATTTCTGGAGCATGCCCCTGCGGTCGTACTGGTCGAGGGCGATCGTACGGCGACCGACCTTTGGCGTGAGAACGCGGCGATCACGGCGACGGCCCTGTTGTTCGCGGCCACCGATGCGGGGCTGGCCTCCTGTTGGGTGCATGTGAACGGACGTCCCTGCCTGAAGGATCAGCCCGACGGAGCGCAGGCGGAAGATTATCTGCGGGAGTTCCTTCCCGTCCCGGCGGAGCACGGCATCCTGTGCGCCGTCGCCCTGGGTTACTCCGACTTCGAGCCTGCGGCCCTGCCCCCGTTCGATGCGGGAACGCATATCCACTGGCCGGAAAAGTAGCGGGGTCGAATCGAGTCCGGGGCGGGCGAGTGTCGGGAAGGACCTCGTTCGGTCGTTTTATGTCGCTTGCCGGTGCTTGTATCGGGAACCCGGCGGGATTCGACTTTCTTGGGCTGAATTTATCTTTTTCGCGGCGAAAATCCGGTTCGTCGAATAAAAAAACCGCAACGGAGGGGTTGCGGTTTTTCTGTTTCGGTACGCCTTGTCATTTCTTGTTGAAGAGATTCATCGTCCGTTCGGGGCCGATCGCGGCGAACGAGAGAATCGCGTCGCCGAAGTATTTGAGTCGTTCGGGCATCGCCTTGCGCTCTTCGTCGTTCCAGTGCCCCAGTACGTAGTCCACCTGGTGTCCGCGCGGGAAGTCGCCGCCGATGCCGAAGCGGATGCGGCTGTACTCCTCCGTGCCGAGCAGTTCGGTGATGTTCTTCAGTCCGTTATGCCCGCCGGCGCTCCCCTTCGTGCGCATCCGGAAGGTTCCGAACGGCAGGGCGATGTCATCGACGACGACCAGCAGATTCTCACGAGGAATCTTCTCCGCGTCGAGCCAGTAGCGGACGGCCTTGCCCGAAAGGTTCATGTAGGTCGAGGGCTTGAGCAGCACCAGCGTATGCCCTTTGCTGCGAAGCGTGGCCACGGCGCCGTAGCGGTCGGTGGTAAAAGAGGTGTTGGATGCTTCGGCTAAAGCATCCAACACGTCGAATCCAATGTTGTGCCGGGTATCGGCATATTCGGCGCCGATGTTTCCCAGACCAACGATCAGGTATTTCATAAGGGTAATCCGTTGAGATTACTTCGCAGCCGCAGCGTCGGCACCGCGCGAAGCACGGGTTACGCGCACGGCGCATACGGCCGTCGTTGCCGGGGTGAGGAATTTCACTCCGTCGAAGTTCAGGTCGCCCACGAAGATCGTCTTGCCTACGCCCAGCGGAGTTACGTCGATAACCAGTTCGTCGGGCAGCTTGTCGAGCTGTGCGCTCACGGTCAGCTTGCGGGCCGAGAGAACGAGCTTACCGCCGATCTTCACGCCTTCCGCATTACCGGTCAGACGTACGGGGATCGAAATGGCTACGGGTTTGCCCGGCTGTACGCGATAAAAGTCCATGTGGAGAATCTCCTCGCGGATGGGGTGGAACTGCACGTCGCGGAGTACGGCTTTTTCGGTTTTGCCGTCGATCTCCAGATCTACGATGTAGGAGTTGGGCGTGTAGATCAGGGGTTTGATCTCCCGGGGATCCACCGAGAACGAAACCGTTTCGCCGCCGCCGTAGAGAACGGCCGGAATCTGACCTTCGCGGCGTACCGCCTTTGCTGCTTTCTTGCCGTAGTTTTCACGCTTGACGGCCTTTACTTGGATTGTTTTCATTGTAATTTGTTTTTTGTATGTGTTACCTTGGGCGCTACTCAGTCCGCCTCTCGACGGGCGGACCCCCTAAACGCTTGCGGGGCCAAAGATAAGCATTTATTCCCGGAAAACAAAAAACGGCACCCTGCTTTGCGGGGATTCCGGATTCTGCGGGCGTCGCCGTCCGTGGCGGCGGAGAACGGCGGGCCGCTGCCGGAGTCGGGTTCGCTATGGCTTCAGGACGAGGCCGCCCGCGATCAGCACCCGGTGCAGGACGTTCTTTTCGGGAGCGTATTCCGGGTAATCGGACGGGTGTGCGTCGAGGTGATCCGAGAGGGCGTGCAACAGCGCCGAGAGCCGGTTCCGCAAGGCCCGGTGCGATGCGGCGAGCTGCTGTTGTCCGGCCGGCTGGCAGGCGGAGGATTTGGTGACGGTCGTGCCGCCCGCTCCGCCGTGCAGATCGAGCGCGGGTTGCATGGCGACGCGCACGGCGCAGGCGGCAGCCGGCGCTGCGAACTCTTCGCGCAGGGTCGGGTACTCTCCTTCGGCGAGTTTCTGCCAGAGTGCCGGGCCGGTCACGGGGAGGAGATAGCGGGCTTCCGCCGCCGCGATATCGACGGTGCCGATCGCTTCGGGCGGCAGGTAGCCGCCGTCGGCGAAAGCGAGGTCGATGACCTCGCGCGGGGTTACGAGGGTGGTCATGGTCAGTCGATGCTTCGGAGGTTGTACTTGGTGATTTCGGCCAGGAAATGTTGCTGGCGTTCGTCTTCGGGGTCGTAGTCCAGGCCGTCGGCTTTGCGGGCCTCCCAGACTTTCATATAAAGGGGTTTGGAGCGGGTCGGCGGACGATTGACGATTTCGAGCGACGAGGGGTCGGCGCCGAGGATGCGTCCGATGATTTCGCGGATCGGCTCCAGCAGCTCGGCCTGTTCGCCCAGGATGACCGTGTTGAGGGCGATTTCGTATTCGTGCAGGATGCGTTCGGCGCTGAAGCCCGAGGCGTAGTCCAGTCCGCTCAGGGTCCGGAACCACGAATGGGCGACCACGATGTCCGAAGTGGCCTGTTCGTGCAGCGACCGCCAGTCGCCTTCGTTCTGCGAGGCGATGGGGATGAAGCGCGAGTGGTCCTCTGCGGCCCCTTCGCGCAGTACGAACATCACCTGCCCGGGGTTGCCGGCGAATTTCTCCTCGGCCGTGCGCATGATCCGTTCGGCCTGCGCCTCGTCGTCCATCGTGCTGTCGAGCATCATCACGCCCGAGAGTTGGAACGAGTTGTCGAGCCGCGAGATATTCCAGCGGTCGGTCTTGTAGGCGATGGCCGACACACCGAACCCGGCGATGTAGGGCGGTACGCCGTAGTGCTCGAACATCGGTTCGTAGTCCTTGTAGTGGACGATCGCGCGGAGCGTGCCGTCGTCCTGCCGTTCGAAAAGCGGGTAGAGGGGCAGCGTGCGGGCGTCCGCAGCCGAGAAACGGGACCAGTCGTGGTGGAGCAGGATGTGCCGTGAGTCTTTGGCTACGCGGCAGCGCGAGGCGTCCTGATGGTAGAGGGCCAGGAACGAGTGCTTTTCGTCGGTGACGACTTCCAGGAAGGCGTTGCCGAAGAGCGACTTGTCGAAGGACAGCTTGCTGCATACCTGCCGCAGGGATTCGCCCGATCCATTGACTTGCGCGACGAAGGCGCCCAGCAGGGGGACTTCCGGATCGAACGTGAAGCCTTTGCCGGAGATGTAGTCGGCCTTGTCGTTGATGATGCGGCGGTGCGTGGTCGAGCGGCGCGACATAAGGGCCAGGGCTGCGGGGAAGAGATTGTCGTCGCCCCAGCGCCAGAATTTGTCGCTTTCGACCCGTGCGGCGCCGAGCGTGAGGTAGGGGTCGTCGCGGCGGACGGCCTTCACCAGCGCCGTTTTCTTGAGTTTCTGTTTCGTGTTCATGGGTATTGGTTTGAAAAACAGAGGCTGCCGGACGGGTTGCCGGACAGCCTCTGTCGGTTATTGTTCCCGGATGGGCGGTGCCGGGGCCGTATCCTCGCCGGCCAGCGTCAGGACGAGGACGGGACGTGCGGCGAATTTCGTTTGGGATTCGTACCGGATCTCCGTGAGCCGCAGGGGTTGCTCGGCTCCGAATTTTTCCGACCTTCCCGCCAGCAGGAAGACGCCCGATGCGGTTTCGATGCGGGCGACCGCGCCTTCGGTCGCGAGCCGTGCGAGCTGTCGTTCACCGAGGCGGTCCCGGATTTCTTCGGGATCGGCGACCAGCGTGAGCGTATGGCGGAAGCGCGGAGGTCCGTCCGGATTCAGGTTCTCTTCCCGGAACGACGAGGACTGTTCCAGGATCGGCCATTGATCGGCCGATGCCCCCGCTCGCAGCGTCAGCCCTGTGCAGCAGCCGTCGCCGTAGGTGGCCGATACGATGTCGGAGGCCGGGATCAGCCAGACGGCTTCGATGCCTCCCGCAGGCTTTAGGGGCCGGGCGTAGGGTGTGGTTCCGGACATGGTCAGATGCGCGATGCGAATGCGACCAGTCCTTCGTCGAGCACGTCGCAGCCGGCCATGAAGACGGCTCGCTGGCGGTTCTCCATTTCGTCGGGGTTGTACCACATGCGGATTTCGTTGCCGGGGAAGTCGGCCGTATTGACGGCCAGCACCAGGTTGCGGCGGTCGGTCAGGATGCAGAACGACTTGGGTACGGGCGACGAAGAACTCAGTTTGGCCAGGTAGGACGAGATGCGCAGATCCACGACGGGAATGCCGTGATACAGCAGGTTTTGACGGCCGTTGATATAGTCGGTGTAGGCGCCGTCCGTGCTCATGCTGTCGAGGTGCTTCTCGTAGGCGCTGTAAACGTCCGACGAAACGAAGAAGGCCAGTTGCCCCTCGGCTTTAAGGTCTTTCAGGCGTTCGTCCGCATTTTTCCAGAGATCGTCGAACATGGTGACCGAGTTGGCCGGTGTGTTCATGGCGTCCGTTTCGTAATTGTAGGTATAGACCTTGTTGTTGTTCGAGTAGGTGGCGATGGTTTTGAGAAAGCCGTCGAAGGTGTTCGCGCCGCTTTCGGCCGACGTGTCGCCCACCCACATCGTCGAGCGGATGCTTTCGGCGATGGCCTGTTTGAAGAGCGTGGTTTCGGCCTCTTCGAGTTCGGTGCCCGTGAGATCCTCCATATTGACCTCGGGACGGTTGGTAATCAGCTCATAGACCAGCGAGAAGTAGTCTGCGGCCGAGTAGCCCAGTTCGGCTTTCACGCGGTTGAGAGGGATGGTTTTCTGGAGTTTTTTCGAGCCGGCGCCGCCGCTCCAGCCTGCCGCAGTGAATTTTTGCAGGATGTCGGTTTTGGGCTCCCACATCTGCACCGTCGTCGGTACGGGCATGTTGTAAAGGACGCGGACGCCCAGGTCGATGGCCGAAGGACCGCTCAGCATCGGGCGGAAAAAGATCGTTTCGAGGTTTTTGCCGGTGTAGGTTTTGGCATTTTCGAGTGCGCTCATGAGATAATTTGATTTTTGGTGATTGAATGGGTTGTTCGAACGAATGGAATCGGTTCGGGTGTAGCGGTTTTGCGGAGGGTGTCCGAAGGCGGGATGTCGGATCCTCGGCGGGCGGGTTTTACCGGATCAGTTGCTTCGCATCTTCGGCATAGGCCCGCTGGTTGGCCGAGGGAGTCGTTTCTCCGATCGACGGATCTTCGCGGGGGAGCGTGCGGGTCGGAGCCGCGAATTGCTGGCCTTCGTGCAGGGCGAGTTCCGAAGTGCGGGGGCCGAGCCCTTTTTCCGGGTCGCCGAAATGGAGGATGTTGCGGTCTGGGGGAAGGGCGTCTGCCGGACGGACGAGTCCCAGCTTGCCGAGCAGCTTGCGCCATTGTCCGGCCGGCGTCGCCTGTGCCGCAGGCGTTTTTTCCGTGGCGGAGGGTTCGATGATCCGATCGACGAGTCCGGCGGCGAGTGCCTCCTGCGGAGAGAGCCAGCGGCCGGAGCCGTTGTTTTCGGCCATCAGGAGGGTGAACTCCTCCGGAGTGCGGCCAGAACGGGCGGCATAGACCTCCGCCAGGCGTGCGTCGGTTTTGCGGAGCAGGTCGATGCGGGTCGCAAGCTCTTCGGCATTGCCTTCGGCGGTGCAGATCGAATTGTGGATCAGGTAGAGGGCGTGGGCCGATATTTCGCGGCATCCCTCCGATGCGGCCTGTGCGATGACTGTGGCCGCCGAAGCCGTATAGCCGTAGCAGCGGGTGACGATGTGTCCGTCGAGCGACGAGAGGGCCTCGTAGATCAGCAGGGCGTCGTTTACGTCGCCGCCCGTCGAGCGGATATTGACGACGATTTCCGGGGCGTCGATTTCGCGCAGCCGGTCGAGGCTGTCCCGGAATTTTTCGTAGGTGGCTACGCGCGACGAGGGTTGGTCGAACTGCCACTCCTCGGGGACGCCGATCACCCCTTCGATGTCCACGAAGCAGGTGTCGTTGCGGTTGGTGATTTGAATGTCGGATTGCATGGAAAGTTGTTTTTTGCCGGCTCGCTCGCCGGCGTTCGGAATGGGGTTGGCTGTGGGTGGGATCGTTGCGGTTTCGCGGCGTCCCCGCTCCGGCAGGAGGGTTGGGCGGATTTTCGAGGAGTGCATCCCGTGAGAGTGCGGGGAGTCGTACGGCTGCGGTCCGCGCGGATGAAGGACGGTCGAAGGGCTATCCGTTGGGCAGACGGGTGAAGGTGCAGCGGGTCGAGGCGGCCGAGGGGTCGTAACCCTCGATGCGGCGGAGCGTGCAGCGGATCTCTTCGCCGCCGATGCGGAACAGGAACGTCGAGGCGATGCAGGGGGCGAGGCGCTGTATCTGAAAGAGCCGTTCGATGTCGCACGGTTCGAGCCGCAGGTGGAGCGTGAGGTGCTGGCAGCGTTTCTCCTGTTCGGCCTGGGTGTCGTAGAAGCGGTGCAGTCCCTGTTGTCCGTCCCGGTCTTCGAAGCAGAGCGTGAACCCGTTGTCGGGATCGTTACGGTGGAATGCGGCCAGGGGGTAGCTGTCTCCGGTGGAAGGATAGCCCCAGCGCTCGCCGGCGGGCAGGGGCTGCATGCCGCAGTAGCGGACGATGCGGGGCGTGAAACTGTTCCGGTCGGTGGTGTCCGGGGCGTCGCGGTCGCCGACCCGCAGGACGAGGGCCGAAGGTGCATCCGCATAACATTCCGTTTCGCTGACCGTCGGCGAGAAGAAGGGGTTGGCGAGGTTTCTTTCCCGGTCGATCGCCGCCGCCGAGTCATTGACCAGACGCCACTGGCCGAAGGGCTCTTCCAGGGTCGCGTTCAGCCGGGTCACCGCACCGTCCGCCTCCCGGTACTTGTAGATGCGGACACGTTCCGCATCCTGTGCCGCATCGCCCAGCAGGATCGGCTGCGAGCGGTCGATCCGGGAGCTCCAGTCGAAGGTCTGGCCGAGGCGGTAGAAGTCGTCGGCCGGTTCGACGTAAACCGTGCGGGTTTCCTCGTCGGTGTAAAAGCGCAGATTGAACAGGTGCCGCAGGGCGTCGAGTACGACCCATTTGCGGACGCGGTGCCGGGCGACGTCCTCGAAAGAGATCGGGGTGTTCAGACCGGGTGCGCCGGTGAAGTCGGGGCGCAGGGTGCATTGGCGGCTCAGGGAGAATTTCATCCCCGGTTCCGCACCGTAGAAATAGATGGTCGAGAAGGTTTTGGGCGAGGTCGGCGTGACAGTTACCGGGTTGGTACGGACGGTCATTTCCACTTCGGTCTGTCCGGTTTCTCCGATGTAGCCGTCGTAGAGTGCCCAATCTCCGGTGTAGGTCGTGTAGGTCGTGCTTCCGGCGGCTTTGTAGAGCAGTACCGGGGCCGTGACGGTCGAGCCGGAAGGGGTCGTGACCAGAGCCGACCGCGAATCGAACTCTCCGATTGCGTGCCCGGCCGTGCCGTTGACGGTGCAGGTGAGGCGGTAGGAGTTTCCTTCGGTGTGGTTGAACACGATGGCACGGTACTGGAAGGCGGGTTTGGTCGAGTTTCTGCGGTCGGCGTAGCGGTTTGCGAGGGCGCCCTGTACCTCGGTGCCGTCGCCCAGGTAGAAGGAGTCGATTCCTTTGAGGCGGTTGCGGTCGAGGATGCGGTGGTCGGTGATGTAGCGGATGTGGTATTCGAAGGCTACCGTCACCGAGGTCATGGGCCTGAAGACGATCTCCCCGTCTTCGACGGTGAAGCAGTGGTTGTTCGAAAAGACATCGGTGAGGGTTTCTCCCAGATCGTTTTGGTCGTTCGGATTGACCGTTTCGACGAAATTGCCTACCGAGTTGATCGACTTGTAGGGGTTGGCGTACACACGGCCGTCGCTGTTCGCCGTCGTCGCCGCCGTCGTCGTACGCCGGGCCAGGAAATCCATGTGGTTCCGCAGGGCGTTCGTGTCGCGCGAGGAATAGGCGCCGCTCAGGTAGAGCGAGCGGAAAAATTCGCCGTTCAGAAAATCGCTTTCAAGGGTGTAGCCCGCTTCGGAAAAGAGTGTCTGCACGACGGTTGCGGCCGAAATGAACGGGTGGTAGTCGTCCACGGAGAGGAATCGTTCTACGGGAATCAGTTCGACCGACGACAGTTCGGGGGTGTATTCGTCGCGGCATACCGGGAAGAATTTGACCGGGGTGTTGTTGGTCCAGGTCTGGCGGATCATCGTGGGCGTGAGCCGTCCCGAGAAGGAGATGCCGAGGGTGTTGAACATCTCCGCAGCGACTTGCCGGGCCCATTCGGAGGTGCCGCTGCGGATCTCTATCAGATACCCCTCCGGGTCGGAGTCGTACGCTGCCGAGAGCAGCCGGACGGAGCCTTGCAGCAGTTTGGCCTCTCCGTCGCTCAAAACGGCCGTGTGCTGCGCGGCATTGAAGCGCTGGCCCGTGTAAGGCTCGGCGGCGAATCCGAAAATGCGGTCGTTGGTCCGGGTTGCCGGCAGCCGCAGTCGGAGGGCGTGCCCTTTGTTTCCGCTTCGCACGTCGGCGAGATCCTGGGCATCGTAGTCGAGGGCGATGCGCTGCGACGGGTCGAGGTCGCAGGGAATTTGGTCGATAGTGAGTTTCATAGGCAGCGGGTTTCTTGTCGGGGACGCAGGCTGATTTCGATACAGCCCAGGGAGCCGTGCCGGCCGATCGTCTGCTCCCGGATCAGGATGTCCACCTCTTCGTATTTGTCGCCGTCGATCTTCCAGACTTGGGGCGATGCGGCGATTTCGGCCAGCGCTTCGATAACGGCGGCGGGTTCGAAGGCCGAGGCGAGGGTCGTCGTCCGTTCGTTGCGGATACTGATATCTTCGTAGCCCGCGTCGTCGGTGAGTACCTGTTCCTTGCGGATTTTCTGGACGACGCTTTTCACCACCGGAAAAGTGTAGTGTTCGATCGAACCTGCACGGCTTCGCCAGGCGATACGGCATCCTTCGTCGCATTTCGGAACGACCGTGTAGCCGATTTCCGCTACGGTCTGCCCGGCGGTGGCGATCCGGACGGTGATCGTGCCGACCGAGGGCAGAAAACTTCGGGTGTTGAGCCGGAAGAGGGTCAGCTCCTCCCCTCCGATCGCATTGTACGTAAGAGCTTCTGCCGTAATGTCGCTCGTGACCGTTACGGTGTGCTGGCCCGGGATGCAGCAGGTGATTTCGTCGCTTTCGCCGTAGGCGATGATGCGGTGCGAAGGCATCGTCGTCAGAATCCGGGACGGTTTCACGGAGTCGTGTGCCGCGACGAAGGTCCGGACTTCGGAGTAGGTCGTTCCGACGGCCAGTTGCACCGAAGCGCTCCGGCTTTCCGAATTGCAGAATCCGGTCATGCCGGACGAGGGGACGAAGCGAATGTTTTTCCGGACCATCGGGGCGATGTTCAGGGTGCCGGTCGGGGTGTTGTAAAACCGTTTGGAGCCGATCCTGGAGCCGTCCCTGGTGCTGAGTATTTCCAGAAACAGTTCCGTTTCCGCCGCGTTGGAGAACGTGTAGGCGAGCGGGCCGAATACGGAGGAAAACATCTCCGGCAGAGAGGTGAATGTCATGTGAAAACGGGTTTGGAAGTGGATGATTGTGTGCGGTCCGAGATACCGTGCGGTCGCCGGTGTCGGGGCTGTGGGCGGAGTCGTGCCCTTCGTTTTTTTCGAAAGATGCGGAGGCGGCATCGGAAAGGCCGATGGCTGCTGTGCGGGGTGTCCGGGTGCCTAAAAACAGATGATGACGTCGGCTTTGGCCGTTTGGGAGATTTCTCCGTGCGGGGTGTAGGCTCCCGATCCGGGTTGGACGGTGAGGTTTTCGACGGCTATGACCTTCGGGTCGGTGCTTAACTGGGTGAAGAGATCGAAGAGTTGCAGTTCCGTTTGGCTCCATACCTCGTTGCGCCGTTCGGACGAGAGCTTTGCCCCGGGGTGCAGCAGCCGCAGTTCGACGCTGTAGGTCGCACGTCCGTGCAGACGGCCTTCGACCTCCTTGAGCCGGATGGGTGGAAGCCAGGCTGCGGGCAGCAGGACGATCTCGCGCGGGGTGCGGTCGTCGGTATCGGTGTGGATCGTGTAGCCATACACGCCTGCGAGCTCCCGGATCGCACGGGTGAGATAGGTGCGGTTCATGTTGAAAAAGTTTTGATAAAATGTTTACAGATATTGAAAAGTCTGGATAATTTCCTGACAACAGAATTGTTGCGATTGTTGAAAAGGTCGGAAATATCCTGAGGCCGTCTGTTGAAAAGCGGATTTGTCGGGACAAATATAAACAATCCGAATACCCCTTGTCAAGAGATTCGACCCGGAATAATTTCGATCTGCGGCAAATAAAGTCGGTGGATAATTTGTTCGGACTGGGGTTCAATCTGTTGCGGTGACGGTCGCAGCGGTCTAATTTGGCCTTGAAAATTGGATATTTGAAATATAATAGCTACTTTTGCTCCGTAATATCTTCGTGAAGCCGGAGTCTTCCGGCCGAAAAGTGGAAAATATCCGTATCTTCCACGGCGGCGAAGAGCGAAGTTCAACGAAAAATTCAACGATATGGATGATGGTGTCGGTTCCAAGCATAGCGGCAGTGTCGTATCTCAATACGATACCATTCATCTACGGTATCCGCCACGAAGGTAACTTTCGTGCCGATCTGTTGTTGTCCCCTCCTTCCGAGTGTACGAAAAACTACGTCGAAGGGCGTGCCGATCTGGCGCTGCTTCCGGCTGCCGCCGTTCCCTCGCTCAAATCGACGGATGTGATTACCGAATATTGCATCGGAGCCGTCGGCCCCGTGCGAACCGTCGTGCTGTTGAGCGACGGCCCGGTTTCCGAGGTTCGGCGCGTCTTTCTCGATCCCCACTCCCAGACCTCCGTGCAACTGGTCGGTTATCTGGCCGCCCATCGTTGGAAAATCGCTCCCGAATGGTACTCTCTGGATGACTACGAACAGCTTCGTCATGCGCAGGAGGGGGACGCTTTCCTGTTGATCGGGGACAAGGTGTTCGATCACGAGGAGAAGTTCCGCTATAAATACGATTTGGCTGCCGAATGGCAGGCCGCGACCAAACTGCCCTTCGCCTTTGCTGTCTGGGTGGCTCGCAAGGGAACGCCCTACGAAGTCATCGAATCGTTGCAGCATGCCCTCACGTTCGGTTTGGAACATACCTACGAAGCGATCCTCGAAGCGGGATTCGACAAAAAGCCGTACGATGCCTATGAATATTTGACGCGTAATATCGACTATATCTTCGATAATCAAAAGCGCCGGGCCCTTCAGAAGTTCTGGGATTCGGGACTCAAGGTGTCGCCCCGTGTAAATCCCGGCTGAAGGGAGTAGGCAGGGCTCATGCCGCCGGGCGGCCCCCTGTCTTGACCAGTTCACGCAGAAAGCAACCCGGGGAACCGGATTAATACAGGGTGCTTTATGATTACGATTTACCTCAAGCAATACAACAAGATCATCCGAAACGCCGATACCGGGCTCTTCGAGGAGTTGGGTTACGACGATATCTTGTGGATCGATATGCTGCAACCCACGATCAAGGAGCAGAAAGCGGTCGAGAATTTCATGGAGATCAACCTCCAGACCAAGCAGCAGGTCGAAGAGATCGAATCGACCTCGAAATATTCCGAAACCGAGAATGCGATCATTTCGAACGCCAACTTTTTCGTGCCGACGGGCGAGAGTTTCGTCATCGAACCCGTGTCGTTCATCATTTCGAACGAAGGTGTGCTGGTTTCGGTGCGCCAGGCCGAGTCGCGGACGTTTCAGGAGACGGAGAAGCGGCTCCAGATCAACTACCGCAACTATCCAACGGGCTATCATATTTTTATCACGTTGCTCGAAGTGCGGATCGACTACGATGCCGACATGGTCGAGCTGATCGCCCGTCAGGTGTCGTCGTTGAGCCGCAATATCAATGGCGAGGATTCGATCGACAAGGAGGTGCTGCGTCGCATCAATACCTTGCAGGAGAGTACGATGTTGCTGCGGGAGAACATCTTCGACCGCCAGCGCGTGCTGTCGGGCATTCTGCGCAGCGAACGGTTCCCGAACGATATCTACCCGCGTTTGCAGTTGATGATCAAGGACGTGAATTCGCTCATCAACCATGCCGATTTCAGTTTTCAGCGTCTGGACTATATCCAGGATGCGGCACTGGGTCTTATCAATATCGAGCAGAACGAGATCGTAAAGATCTTCTCGGTGGCTGCTGTGGTTTTCATGCCCGCGACGTTGATCGCAAGTATTTATGGCATGAACTTTTCGATCATGCCCGAGCTGCACTGGAAATACGGCTACCTGTTTGCCATCGGCTTGATGTTGCTCTGTTCGGGGCTTACGATCTGGTTCTTCCGATTCAAGAAGTGGTTATAAAGACAGTCCGCTTCGACTTCGGCTTCATTTTCGTCGGTCGGGGTGTTTTTTACCTTTTCAGAAAGTCGTTCCCGAAACCGGGGAGAAATAAAGTACGGATATGACAAGACAAATAGCCGATCCACTGCGGATCGGCTATTTTACAATTACCCGAATTTGTGCTGCCGGCTATTGCAACGCAGGATCGACCTCCGGCGTGCAGGTTATCGAGGCGGTCTTGACCGTGCCATCCGAAGTGGTGAACTCCACCGTAAAAGTATGCACTTCGCCCGGATTGTCGGGAACCGACGTAAAATAAAGTATAAACGAGTCGATCGACACGAAAGCGGAGGAAGGAGTGTATTCGATCACCCGCAGATCGCCGGGCTGCAAGGCCGACAACGGTTTGTTGTATAGAAATAGAATTTCTTTCCCAAGATCGGAATAAGAATGATAATCGTTCTCTATGTATTCGGCATAGCTTACATACCGAACTCCCATTTTATCGTTCAACGACGTTCCTGCCGGGTATTCGGCGCTCCAATCTTTGTCGCTGGTAACTTTTATGCCGGTGAAATTGTCTGCGAATGCGGTCAAATCCGACCATGGAAGCGACTTCAGATTGTTGTATTCCGTATCGTGATTGCGCTCTGCAATTCGAAGAAAATCGTCGGTATGCTGCGCCCCCTCCTGTTCCGGTGTCTGATAGTACACCGGATCCTCCAGAAGTACCTGAAATCCGGACATGGAATAGAGCGTCGATGGTTTTTCAGCCAGCATGCCGTATAAAACATAGCTCCCGTCCACATAATTTTGAACGAGATATTTCGAATAGCCGGATCCATTTCCAATCCACTCCTCCGGTTCGTTGCAACCAACCAGACTACTCAAAAAAATATAAATCAATAACTTTTTCATTTGCTCAAATTATAAGTGACGGCCGAAAAATCATGATCGTAATTTCTATCTTCTATTGACTGCGGGCTTACAGGTCCTCTGTCTGTATAGAATGCATTGAATGTGTAATATCCATCTTTTTCCCCTCCCCAACCAAAATTGGCATGTATAAATTCCTTCGATTCAGTATGGTATTGAGTAGGCAAAAGGGCATACCTGGTAGCCATCTGTCTTTCACGGAGCAACCAACCGTCCAATACCCATGCGTGACTATTAGTACTGCTTTTCCCGGAATAATAAAATGGAAGTTTTTTCACGAAAATCATATCCCGAACTTTGCTGGTAGTTATAGAAGATAAAACTATATTCGAATAGCTCAATCCGATGTTACCCAAATGTTGGAGTAATTTTACTACATTTTTCGTAGGGGCAGGAGATCCTCCGTCGTCACTGTGGTATTTTACACCAACTGCCTCCCCCCCATTTTATTGATGAAGTAGGCTACTGCCCATGTTTGGGCATTCATAGTTTCTCCGGTTCCAGTAGTTTTCACTAGCTGAGGATATGTTACTGCTTTTTCAATATTGAGCCACATGAATTCGCTCAAAGGCTGGTTACCTATTTGATAAAATTTTTTATTATAATTCAGAGCATTGAAAACTAAAATTTGTGCGACAGCTACCGGAACACATCCGGCAAAACAGCTTTTACCGTTTTCAATGGGACATAAATAATTATACGGTGCGGTTTGATTCCATCGGGTTTTAAGTAGTATGCCCGATTGTTCTTTGGTTTCCCAAGGGCCGTAATCAACGCCGACAGGCTGTTGTCCTCCTGGTCCTAAATGACCTATATCGGTAATAGGGCCACCGATGCCGCCACCTCCGGTACCACCGGTGCCGATGCCTCCGAGTGCAGCTTGAGCGACTATTTGCAGCGGAAATACCAATTCGCCGTCCGCTTCGGCCTGTTCGGGAGTGACCGTTACGGCATATCGGAAATCTTCGGTCGTCAGGCTTCCTTCATCGACGACCGCATAGACCGGCTCCAACCGGTCGTCGGCCCCTAGAATAGCATAGCCCGCCTCGTTCTCGAAATTGACGATGTAGAGCAGCTCTTCCACATCGGTCGTGGTTTCGCTGCGGGTTCCGCCAGGATTCAACGCTTCGGGAGAAACCGTCGTCACGCTCTTCACACGCCGCACACCGCCGCTGCGGGTGGCGGCGCCGTCTTCCGCCGGAGCGTCGATCGCCTCGAGAAGGCCTTGCAAATCCTCAAGGGCCTGTTCGACGGGGACGACGTGCGAGATTTTCTGCTCGGGGACGGACGGAGGTTGGGGGGCTTCCTCTGTGGTCGGGTCTCTGGTACAGCCGACGAGCAACCCTAAAATCGCCAGTAGCGACAAATACATCCTGTTTTTCATGCTAAATCAGGGTTAAAGGTGAAAAATTGGCAATATAGAGAACGCTTTTATGTAAAATTAAACAAATACCTCTGAATATTCAAACTTTTGCAATGTGAAATCGAGCGAAAAATCTTTTGTCGGTTTGGGTATATACGACAAAACCGACCGGGCAAGGGTGTCCCGCCTTCCGTCGCATTTTCTCACCGACTTTTCGCCATCCTTTCCTCCCGCCGCACCGACCGGCCGCGACATGACCGCGATGCATACTGTTGCGACCATTTTTTATGAATTATAAATAGTTTTGCGTACTTTTGTACGTTATATAGACATCTATGAAATTTACGCTCCAACATAAAGACCCTTCTTCGCAGGCGCGGGCGGGTGAATTGCAGACCGATCACGGCGTGGTGAAGACCCCGATCTTCATGCCCGTAGGTACGGCGGCGACCGTCAAGGGTATCTTCCACCGCGACGTGCGCGACGAAGCCCGGGCCCAGATCATCCTGGCCAACACCTACCACCTTTATCTGCGTCCCGGTATGGATATTCTCGAGCGGGCGGGCGGCGTGCACCGCTTCTCGACCTGGGACGGGCCGATGCTCACCGACAGCGGCGGCTTTCAGGTCTTCTCGCTGGCGGGCTGCCGCAAACTTAAGGAGGAGGGGTGTCATTTCCAGTCCCATATCGACGGTTCGCGCCATCTGTTCACGCCCGAAAGCGTGATCGACACGGAGCGTACGATCGGCGCCGACATCATGATGGCTTTCGACGAGTGCCCGCCGGGCGACTCGCCGCGCGATTATGCCGCCAAGTCGCTCGCCCTGACCGAACGCTGGCTCGACCGCTGTTTCGACCGTTACCGCCAGACCTCGCCCAAATACGGCCATTACCAAGCGCTGTTCCCCATCGTACAGGGTTGCACCTATCCCGACCTGCGGGCGCGGGCAGCCGAAAATGTCAAACAGTACGACGCGGACGGCTATGCCATCGGCGGTCTTGCCGTAGGCGAGCCGACCGACGTGATGTACGAGATGATCGAGGTGGTGAACGCGATCCTACCCGAAGACCGCCCCCGCTACCTGATGGGGGTCGGCACGCCGATCAACATCCTCGAAGGAATCGCCCGGGGTGTCGATATGTTCGACTGCGTGATGCCCACGCGCAACGGACGTAACGGACAGATTTTCACTTCGGAAGGCACGATCAATATCCGCAACAAGAAATGGGAGGACGACTTCTCCCCGATCGATCCCGAAGGCACCGCCTTCGTCGATCACGTCTATACGAAAGCCTACCTGCATCATCTGACGATCTGCCAGGAGATGCTCGGTGCGCAGATCGCTTCGCTGCACAACATCGCATTCTACCTGCGGCTGGTCACCGAGGCCCGCCGACACATCGGGGCCGGGGATTTCACACCCTGGAAGGAGCAGATGGTCGCCAAACTCGGCCGCAGGCTGTAACACTCGAACCACGATGAAACGAAAGCTCCCGCATTTCCGCTTCCCCGGATTCAAGATCCTCGACCGGTATATCCTCGGCAAGTTCTTGAGCACCTACTTCTTCGCTATCGCGATGATCATCGTGGTCGTGGTGATCTTCGACTACGTGGAGAAGATCGACAACTTTACGGAAACGAAAGCGCCGCTCAAGGCGATCATTTTCGACTATTACCTGAATTTCATCCCGTTCTTCATCAACCAGTTCAGCGGACTGTTCACCTTCATCGCCGTCATTTTCTTCACCTCGAAAATGGCCTATCAGACCGAGATCGTGGCTATGCTTTCGGGCGGCATGAGTTTCCGGCGGCTGATGTGGCCCTATTTCCTGGGGGCGCTCATCATCGCTTCGCTCTCTCTGGGGTTGAACCTCTGGTTGATTCCGGTGTCGCAGCGCAGCTGCGTGGCTTTCGAGAACCAATACATCCCGCGCAAGGCGCGTTTCCAATACGATAAAAATATCTACCGTCAGATCGAACCCGGTACGTTCGCCTATATCCGCAACTACTCCAAGGAATCGAACCAGGCTTCGTTCTTCAGCCTGGAAGAGTACGAATCGGGAGCGATGACCGCATCGCTCGAAGCCGCAGAGGTGAGGTTCAATCCCGAAACCAAGCGGTGGTCGGCCCGACGATATACCACCCGCACGTTCGATTCGCTCGGTGTGGAAACTTTCACGCAACACCGCAATCTGGACACACTCATTAATCTGGATGTCAATGAATTGGGACGCACTGACCAGTTGATAAAAACAATGAATATAGTGGAACTGAACCAGTTCCTCGAGCAGCAGCAAAGCAAGGGTTCCGATTCGATCAACATTATTCAGGTCGAGCAGCATGCCCGTTACGCCTATCCGGTGGGGACGTTTATCCTGACGCTCATCGGCGTTTCGCTCTCCTCGCGCAAAGTGCGGGGCGGCACGGGACTCCACATCGGTATCGGGATCGCCCTCTGTTTCTCGTACATCCTCTTCATCCGCTTTTTCGAGGAGTTCGCCAAGAGCGGCACGCTGCCGCCCTGGATCGCCGTCTGGATACCGAACGTCCTCTACCTCTGCATCGCAGTTTACCTTTACCGCAAAGCACCGAAATGATGTCCCCGCAACTCGAAGATATCGTCCGCAAGGTCCGCTCCGACGAGCGGATCGCCCCTGCCGAAGCCCTCGTGCTCTGGCACGAAGCTCCGCTTTGGCTGTTGGGCGAGCTGGCCGCCCGGCGCAAGGAGCGCGTGAGCGGCGACAAGGTCTATTTCAACCGCAATTTCCACATCGAACCCACGAACCTGTGCGTGTTCAACTGTAATTTTTGTTCCTACCGCCGTCCGAAGGGAAGTCCCGAGGCGTGGGACTACTCCCTGGAAGAGGTCGAGCGGATCGCCCGCGACCATGCCGGACAAGGCTTGACCGAAGTGCATATCGTCGGAGGCGTACATCCCGAGCACGATTTGTACTATTACGTCGAGATGATCCGCCGCGTGAAGGCGATCCTGCCCGAAGCGACCGTCAAGGCCTTCACTGCCATCGAGCTCTCCTACATGATCCGCAAAGCGGGGCTGACTATCGACGAAGGGTTGCGTCTGCTCCGCAGCGCCGGGATGGAGGCGATACCGGGCGGGGGTGCCGAAATTTTCGACGAGGAGCTGCGTGCCCGCATCTGTCCCGATAAGGGCTCGACTGCGGAGTGGTTCGAGGTGCATGCCGCCGCACACCGGCTGGGGATCCCGACCAACGCTACGATCCTCTACGGCCATATCGAGTGCGTCGAACACCGCATCGACCACCTCGACCGGCTGCGC
>ULWC01050163.1_pt1 | contig 18094 bp, 18 predicted proteins | sample 1959931 | NCBI WGS metagenome assembly ULWC01 (sample SAMEA4835801, study PRJEB28245) | human gut metagenome | biome: gut microbiome; material: fecal sample | place: Denmark | collected 2008
GTCAACGAGCAGAGGCGCAAGCAGCAGTTATAGAACAATGGACTAAAAACTACAGGCTGTTGGGTTGTTTTTAGAAAAATACTATTATGTCAGATAAATAGTTTTTAGAGCGAATGCTCTCAATGCTCCCAGAAGAGTTTCAAGACATTTACGATGATACGATTCCTGAAGCAAAGGAGGTTCGCAAGAAGATGGGGAAGAAAACTTCTTCTGCGCCATCTTATTCCTGCGCCATGCCAATGCTTGATGATATACGTAGTCTCGACTACAAAGACCAAGCCAAGGTATGCAAGGCATTCCATCAGTACTTGACAAAGAGTCCACTTGCTGCTACCTTCTTCACACGTCGTTTCGAGGAAACCTACTCTCATATCAATATGAAAAACCTGGATGCCACCGTTGAGTGGATTCGTTATACTGTCAATGATATGGATAACGCCATTTCAGAGATAGATTATGACGACCCTATGCTCTTCTTTGAGATTGCTAATACCTTGGGCAAAGTAATCGCTAAGAATAAAGGATAAATCCTCAATGGTATAAAGACTTACGTTGTCCGGAAGGAACGTAAGCACTCAAATTAGGGCTCATTTTTGAAAGGTATAACTTTGCTGCCAAATTAAAAAATGATTTATGTACAGCAGCGAAGAATTGGAACATTTTCGATAAATTGCGAACATTGCAAGCTTGCTAGATCTTTGCCATAGTGAGAAAATGTATGAATCGATTCTATTTCCAGTACCAGACGGAGGCAATGCCGAAGGGCATCTCCATTGAACAGTTCTGTTCACGTTTGATAATCGTTCATATAGTATGTATGAGAAGAAATTATTAGCAGGTTATGCTGTTTAATTTAATCTGTTAAATTATTCATAATTGTTTTTTGTTTATGTCACAGGATGTTGAAAATTTTAAATGCGTTTCGTCACTTGCCGTCTTTAGAAAGATGTACGACAACCGGCAGAATGTCTATGATATTATCTCTGAATTTGTTAAAACAATAATTATTTCGCATAGTCTAGTGGAATTTGAACTGTACGACATGTGTACTCTTCTGAAGGAAGAATATGGTGTCTGGATAGTTCCTGCTGTGGTCAAAACAGCATTAAAGAAAATCGAAATTCTTAAGCGGAAAAAGAATGAATATATTGTAGAAGAAAAAAATATCAAAGGAAGATACTAAACGTATTAATGCACAAATATCTCAGTCTAGAAGTTCCATTTCCGTTATTCTTGATGACTATGTAACATATAAGAAGACAAAGGTAAGGGACGAAGATATCGACGAAGTGTCTTCAAAGGAAGAAATATGCAAATTTATTGTTGACGCCAAAATAACTGACGAATCAAGTGTTGGTATTATTTCAGCCTTCCTTTTAGAAAGGAAAGACGATTTAAGCTTTAAAAACGCTTGCGAATGCATACGTGAAGGACTTATAATCTATAACGGTTTGTCATATACGCCAGTAGGAGAGTTAGTTGACAAACTTGATACCCCATTGACTGTTTTCCTGCAGACAGAATTGTTGTTCCATGCTACTGGATTAAATGGAACGTTATACTATAGTCTTTTTTCTGATTTTTATCAAGTTGTCAATGATATCAATAATGATGCTTTAAAGCGTAATGGGAAAAAGGTTATATCTTTAAAATATTTCCCAGAAACAAAGGAGGAAGTAAATCGCTTTTTTCTTAAAGCCGAAGCGATATTTAGTAATCAAAAAAGCCTTGATCCTTCTAGACCAGCAATGTGTGCAATTCTAAATGGATGCAGCAGTGTTTCCGATGTAAAGCAAAAAGAAATCGAATTCTGGAGCTCCATTAATAGTATGGGCATTAAAGAAGATGAAACGGTTTTTGATGTTTCAAAGAGTTATTATGCTCAATATAATTTGTCGGGAAAAGAAGAAATATCTTTGGCGGAAACCAGTGAAGATGCGGACAAGATTTATGAAATTGGCCAAATGCTTTCGAAAGTGAACTATTTAAGAAGAAATGTTAATCGAGGAGTGTTTCGTACAATTCATGCAATTATTTTGACAGGGAATCGTAAGACTCTGTTTCTAGGTGAGAAATATAAGTCAGAGCAGGAGGTACCCTTAGCAACAACATTAAGCTATCTTACAAATCGGTTTTGGTATTCGTTGCATAAAGGAATTTTTAATGAAAAAACAACGGTACCAGGTGCAAATATAATAACGATGGCGCAAGTCGCTTTTTCGCAGAAGGTTAATGAAAGCCTTACTGATGAATATAATAAGATAAAACAACAGTTTGATAATGGGGAAATAACAAAAGAAAAGGCGTGTGAAATAATAGCGGGTTTTAAAATGACCTATTTGCAGCCAGAAAGTGTGACAAAAGAGAAGGTTGACGATGACTTCTGTTTTGATCTTTTTAATGGTGAAGCCATAGAGCAGGTCAAGGCTGAACGTTCTTTAGAAAGAAAGAAGCATAATGATGAAATGGCGAGCAAGAGTAAAGAACTTGAAGATTCAAATCGCGCACTTGATGCACTTATCCGAGAAAAGAATCAAAATGAGCAACAAGAATATGAAAAAGAATTAAATAGCTATTCTAAATCTTTGGATGAGAGTGTCAATAAACAGATGCGCAAAATGCGAAATAAACAGTTGATCATTTTAGCTTTATACTTTATGTTATTTATGGTGATGGTTGTTGCAGCAATGCTCAGTTCTTTGAAGATTGTTTCTGGACTAGGAATGCTAGTAATTATTATAAGTGCTTTGCCTGTTATGGAAAGATTTGTGCGACCACTATTTAATGGAACTATTATAGAAGCGTTTAAATGGGTGACGTCAGAAAAAACTAGAACTGAATACAAAGAAGCTTTAGTGGAAAAAATCGAAAAAGAAAACCCGCGTCCCGAACTCATTCTTTCCAATATTGAAGATTACCTAAGGAAATAGCAAACGACTATGGACTTAATAGCAAGGATAGTATGTTAATATCTACGACTAGCAAAAGCAAAGAAAGCTTGCTTTCAAATAATTGAGTGATGAAATGCTTTTCTAGAAATAGTGGTCATTCTCTTCTGAAGATTAAGTCCCCCGTAAGTATTCGGTGAAAGTCGTATTGTGCGTCTAGACAAAGTTTCGCACCTTTGTACCGTGAGTTTAAAATGTTCAAATTATGGTACAAGGCAAGAAAGCATTCAACAACAGCAAGCCAAAGTTCGCCGAGGTTGTGATCAGTGACAGTGAGGCGAAGGAAATGCGTGTTGCTGCGAATGGTCGCCCCCTCCCGCAGCCCTTATCTAAAACTGGTCTATCCCAATGGCGTGTTTGAGGGAAAACCCACAGTTGTCCCAGACGGTGTTGCTCTTCTACCAAGACCCCTATCTCGTGGAGGAGATAATCAAGGAGAAAGGGTTGACTGGCGAGGAAAAGACCAGGTTCAGGCAAGAGCATGCTGGTCCTATATGGGAAACCTTCCGGGCCTGGGCGGCGAATACGATTCTCGACGTGCCAAAGGACAGCCTAATCTTCAGGGCGCTGAATTACCTGCTTCGCAACTATGATGAGTTGACCCATTACCTGTCTATCCCCGAGATGCCGATAGACAACACGGATACTGAAAGGATGATCCGTGACATGGTGATGGGCAAGAAGTCTTATTTGTTCTGCCGAGACTTGGATGCCTGCAGGCGGGCAGCGATGATGTACTCATTGTTTGGTGCCTGCAAGGTACTGGGTAAAAATCCTGAGCGTTGGCTCTCTTATGTGCTGAAAAACATAAAGACGACGCCTAAGGATAAACTTTATACTCTTCTTCCTGAGTTTTGGGAAGACGAGGGATGATAAACATGAATTAAAATTTCAGTCAAATCAAGGTGTACTCCCCATTGGCATGAGCTGGTGGAGGGCAAAACCTCCTATGCTTGTCTCAAAAAAGGCAATGACAATGCCGCCGTGCAAAGTTACTGCTTTGTTTGAGATCATGCAATACGGTGTTCACCGAATACTTACAATACTTACGGTACAGTTCCTGCTATTGATATAAATGCTTGTTTAGGCACTGTAGGTGAAAAGATTGATATAAATTTATAATATTTGGAGACATAATAACATAACTGGCTAAAGTCGATATATTTTACTAACACTTCTTGTAGCTAGTTTTTATTAAAAGTTTAATATAAAAACCGTTCATATGGAAACAGAAAATTTAATATTAGGTACTGCTGGTGTAATTGGTCAGGAAGTTATAAATACAGTTGGTAAAAATACGATTATTGGTGCAGGATTACAGAATGCAATAGGAGCTTCTACACCAGCACAAGCTGGTGCTATGTTAGCAAACGTATTGCACCCTATTATCCTTGCACATCCTCTTATAACTATTGGTGTTGTAGGATTGGGATTGTTAACTGCTGCATTTCATTTCAGTGAGCCTTTGTCTGATGACGATTTTTACAGTGATGAAGATTGGATGGGATATTTGAATGCTCATCAATTATAAATTTAAAATATAGCAAGCGATGAAAGATTTTAAAAATATAAATGTAGCCGTAGCCGGTACAGGCTATGTGGGACTGAGCATAGCTACACTGCTATCTCAGCATCATCAGGTGACTGCTGTAGATGTAATCCCTGAAAAGGTGGAAAAACTCAACAATAAGATTTCTCCAATTCAAGATGATTATATCGAAAAATATCTGGCTGAAAAGTCATTGAACCTTGTAGCCACTCTCGATGGCAAGTCAGCCTATGCTGACGCCGATTTTGTGGTTATCGCAGCTCCGACCAATTATGACCCAGTCAAGAACTACTTCGATACCACCCATGTGGAGGAAGTGATAGACATGGTATTGGAGGTAAATCCCGATGCCGTTATGGTGATCAAGTCAACCATTCCCGTCGGATACACCCGTAACCTCTACTTGAACTATGCTCGGAAAGGAGTCAAGAAGTTCAACCTCCTCTTCTCTCCGGAGTTCCTTCGAGAGAGTAAGGCTCTTTATGACAACCTCTACCCAAGCCGCATCATCGTAGGTTATCCCAAGATCATCAATCTACCGGAATTTGAGGAGGAAAACGAGGCTATCAAGTCAGTGACAGATGTTGAAAAGCTGATGGAAGCAGCGAAGACCTTTGCAGCTCTTCTGCAAGAGGGAGCCATCAAAGAAAACGTAGATACTATTTTCATGGGTATGAAGGAAGCCGAGGCCGTAAAACTCTTTGCCAACACTTACCTTGCTCTTCGTGTTAGCTACTTCAATGAGTTGGATACTTATGCCGAAATAAAGGGCCTCGACTCAAAGGCAATCATCGAAGGTGTCGGCCTCGACCCGCGTATCGGAACACATTATAATAACCCATCATTTGGCTATGGCGGTTATTGCCTGCCCAAAGACACCAAGCAGCTCCTTGCCAACTATGCTGATGTGCCTCAAAATATGATATCTGCTATTGTGGAATCAAACAAGACGCGCAAGGACTATATAGCAGATGCCGTTCTTCGCAAAGCTGGCTATTATACGGAAAATGGCCAATGGGATGCAAACAAAGAGCAGTCATGTGTAATTGGCGTTTATCGTTTGACCATGAAGTCGAACTCAGACAACTTTAGACAGTCAGCCATTCAAGGCATCATGAAGCGTGTTAAAGCAAAGGGAGCTGAGGTTATCATCTACGAGCCCACATTGGAAGATGGTACAACCTTCTTTGGCAGTAAAGTGGTGAACAGTCTAGATGAGTTCAAGTCGCAGAGCAAAGCCATCATTGCCAACCGCTTTGATGACTGCTTAAAGGATGTGGAAGATAAAGTATATACACGAGATATTTTTAGAAGAGACTAAATAATGGTAGAGTATAATGTAAATTTAGAAGGCAAGACCGTCCTCGTGACGGGCGCTGCCGGCTTTATCGGTAGCAACCTCGTCAAGCGGCTTTTCCGCGATGTTAAGAACATCAAGGTTATCGGTATCGATTCCATCACCGACTACTACGATGTCAACATCAAGTATGAGAGGCTGAAAGAAATTGAAGCCTTGCATGGAGATTGGACTTTTATTCATGCCTCCATCGCTGACAAAGATGCAGTGAAGAAAATCTTCACGGAAAACAAGATTGCCGTTGTCGTGAACCTTGCCGCTCAGGCAGGAGTCCGCTACAGCATCACCAATCCTGATGCTTACATTCAGAGCAACCTTATCGGATTCTACAATATCTTGGAGGCTTGCCGTCACCACGAGGTCGAGCATTTGGTCTATGCCTCTTCCTCCTCGGTCTATGGCAGCAACAAGAAGGTGCCGTACTCCACAGACGACAAGGTGGACAATCCCGTATCACTCTATGCCGCTACGAAGAAGAGCAACGAGTTGATGGCGCACGCCTATAGTAAACTCTATAACATCCCGTCAACGGGCCTCCGCTTCTTTACCGTCTATGGTCCTGCAGGTCGTCCCGACATGGCCTACTTTGGTTTCACCAACAAACTGGTCAAGGGCGAGACCATCAAGATTTTCAACTACGGCAACTGCAAGCGCGATTTTACTTATGTCGAAGACATTGTGGAAGGAGTAGTCCGCATTATGCAGCATGCCCCCGAAAAGCAGAACGGAGAAGACGGTCTTCCTATTCCGCCCTACAAAGTGTATAACATCGGCAACAACTCCCCTGAGAATCTCCTCGACTTCGTCACTATTCTCCAGGAAGAATTGGTGCGCGCTGGGGTGCTGCCCAAAGACTACGACTTTGAGGCGCACAAGGAGCTTGTGCCCATGCAGCCTGGCGACGTACCCGTCACTTATGCTGACACAACACCACTGGAGCAGGATTTTGGATTCAAGCCAAATACAAGTCTGAGGAAAGGATTGAGACGCTTTGCGGAATGGTATGCAAAATACTATTGATCAGTCTTCGTTCCTGGCTACGAAAGATGAAAAAGGATTGTGATTTATTCTATCAGCTCGACTGAAATAAGGATACTAATATGCAAGCAAATTCATTCAATAATACCTTGTACGAGGTTATTTATGTTCGACTTTTTTTGATAACAACCCTTGTCTTCTATCATGCCTTTGCTATCTTTTCAGGGGCTTGGGAACCTATTTCTGGATACCCTAAGATTCAGGTGTATAGTATAATGGATAAACTATCTTACGCATGTTTACTTGAAACATTTGTATTTATATCTGGATATATTTTGGGGTATCAAGTAAGTAAAAAGGGAGAAGAATACATACAAACAAGGGGCTTCATAATTAAAAAGATAAAGCGGCTTCTTGTACCGTCAATAGTGTTTAGTGTCTTTTATATACTAATGTTTGATAAAGGTGACTGGTTAGCACTCCCAACCATATATGAGGTTCTTTCTGGAGCAGCACACATGTGGTTTTTACCAATGTTATTTTGGTGTTTTCTGTTTGTGTATCTATTTAAGAGGGTAAAGGTGTCAAACAGAACTTTGTTGATAATTACTCCTTTGCTAATCTGTTTGTCAGCACTACCATTGCCATTTAGATTGGAGAGTGCAATGTATTTCTTTCCGTTCTTTTGGGGAGGCTATTGTGTCAGAAAGTATAATTTGAATTGGTCTTATAAGGCTAAAATGGTAATTCCAGTCATAGCAGTGTGCTTTGTATTAGTATTTATACTGAAGCTCAACTTGAATGCGTTTTACCTAGTTGAGGGGGGTGTTTTAGTTAAGATTATTAATGTTACTATGACCCTCTTTTGCAGATTTCTTTGTGCAGTGTTTGGAATTTATCTACTGATGATTTCTGCCCTAAAATTGGCAAAAACGAAGGTTGGTATAAAGCAAATGATTTTGGTACAGCTTAGTGATTGCTGTTTTGGAGTATATATTTTCCAACAGTTCGTTTTGATGCTTGTAGAACGGACAGAACTCTCTAAAAATTTAAGTCCATATATATATCCTTGGGTAACTTTTTTAATTGCATTGTTTATGTCATTAATGTTGACTATATTTTTAAGAAGAACTAAAGTGGGTTCGAAAATACTATAATCCTTCTAGGATAAACTTGATTATGAAATAGTAAATGAAAAGGATTTCGGAAATAAAAAAACAGATAAATAAAAGCAAGGATGGAAAGACTGTATTTGCCAATTTTGGTTATCTGTCTTTATTGCAAGTAGCTGGCTATGTGTTTCCTTTAATCTCTATGCCATATCTTGCTCGTGTGATTGGCGCGGATGGCTTTGGAAAGATAGCTTTTGCTTCAGCCATTGTTGTTTGGATTCAGACAATCTCCGATTGGGGATTCAATCTTACGGCGACTCGGGATGTAGCGCAAAATAGGGATGATAAAGAGTTGGTTTCTAGAATTTTCAGTAATGTTTTGTGGGCAAGAAGCATTTTAACCCTGCTGTCTGGTATAATTCTGTTGGCAGTAGTATTATTGGTTCCATACCTTAGAGAGAACGCAGATATCATTTTTGTCACCTTTTTGTTAGTCCCTGGGCATATTTTGTTTCCTGAGTGGTTTTTTCAAGCAATAGAAAAAATGAAATATACCACACTCTTCAATCTTCTTTTAAAGCTGATATTTACAGTAGCAGTGTTTCTTTTTATACATAAAAGAGAAGACTATCTAATACAGCCCCTTTTGACCACTATTGGTTATCTGTCATGTGGTATGGGGGCCTTATACCTCATTTTTAAAAAATGGGGATATACTTTATATAAGCCGCAGGGTACCGAGATACTTAAGACGATACGAAAAAGCACAGATGTGTTTATTAACAATTTGATGCCGAACCTCTACAATAGTTTCTCTGTTATGTTGCTAGGATTCTTTGGGGGATCTACGGCCAATGGTATATATGATGGAGGTAATAGGTTCCCTGTTATTTTTTATCAATTTCAGTCTGTATTGTCAAGGGCGTTTTACCCGTTTTTGTCAAGACGGCCAGATAAACATTCTTTTTATGCGAAGTTGAATATTGTGTCAGCGCTTATAGGAGCTGTTTTTCTTATTCTATTATCACCATTGGTCATTAAGATAATGTTAGGTGATGAGTTTGAGAAGTCGATTGTTGTTATGCAGATTCTTTCTTTTTCTGTTGTCTTTCTCGCTATGGACTATACTTATGGAACAAATTTCTTGATAATTAACCATAAAGAAAAACCTCTAAGAAACCTAACCTTCGTCTCGTCTATAATTGGGATGAGTGTTGCGATACCTTTGGTCTATTATTTCTCTTATATCGGTGCTGCGATTACTGTGCTTTTATGTAGAGGAATGTTAGGGGCAGGTTCTTATATTTTGGCAAAGAAATATAGCTAGGGAAAGATGCGTATAATAGAGAATTATAATTAAGCTACAAAGCATTGAATAATATAATTGGTATAATATTTTAATTTCAAAACAGTAACTTTATATGAATCAAATAGTAGTAGCTCCCCAGTGGTATGGAGCTTATAAAAAAGGACCGGAAGTTGGTGCATTGCGTCTGGCCGATTTGTTTGAAAAGGAAGGATTGTCAGAGCAAGCCCTGATTTTTGTTCCCGATCAGAATCCTGGTGACGATCATTTAATGCCATTCTTTGACGCTATTGACAAGGTGAATTGTAATATATGTGATGCCGTTTTCTCTGCCTTGTCTTCAGGCAAAAAGGTGATAACGATCGGAGGTGATCATGCTGTTTCTTGGGGTTCTATTTCTGGTGTTTTAAAGCATAACCCAGAAGTAGGCGTTATCTATCTTGATGCCCACGGAGATTGCAATATTTCGGAGCGTTCGGCAAGTCATCATATCCATGGTATGCACATGGCATATTTGATGGGATTTGGAGAAGACAAATATGTAGGAAGATATACAGAAAACCTTCTTCCTGTTGAAAACATCCTGTATGTCGGGGCAAGAAGTCTTGATCCTTATGAGGTAGAGTTGATAAAAGAGCAAGGTATCTCGAGAATAACTTGTAACGTTATAAATTCGGATATGATTCAAGTATTGGATACAATAAACGACTTCATGTCACGATTTAGGCAAATTCATATTAGCTTGGATATAGATGTGCTTGACCCGTCGATAGCTCCTGGCACGGGGGTGCCGGAAGTGGGAGGAATAACAGAAGAAGCATTGCATGAGGTTTTGGACTTTATTCTAACAAAGAGCGATCAAGTAAAGTCTTTGGACCTAGTAGAGTATAACCCACTTCTTGACATGGAGGAACGTACGGATAGAGTTGTCCAAAAGCTGGTGAGAACTATAAGCAGTTTGTAAACACTTGACCTAGAATAAATAATAGCATGCAAAATATAAGCACTTACTTTAAGCAACCGACAAAGCTTTGCTTGGCATTACTTACGCATTTTGGAACATGGCTTCCCGATGCTTTGTATCTAAAGATAATGTTCCGATTAAAAATGGGATATAACCTGGATTTGAAATCACCCAAGACGTTTAATGAGAAACTTCAGTGGCTTAAATTGTATAATAGAAAGCCTGAATACACTCAAATGGTTGATAAATACGAAGTAAAGAAGTTCGTTGAAAAAATACTCGGAAAAGAATATGTCATTCCAACGCTGGGAGTTTGGGACCGTTTTGAAGATATTGATTTTAGTACACTTCCAGACCGCTTTGTGTTGAAGACTACAAATGGAGGTGGAGGCGGTGGCGTTGTAATATGCCGTGACAAGAAGTCATTAAATAAGGCATCTGCTTCTGAGCGCTTGAACCACTCTTTAAGCGCAAGTATTTATAAGCATCTCAAAGAGTGGCCTTATAAGAATGTCAAGCCAAGGATAATAGCAGAGGAGTTTAAGGTTGATGGAAGCGGAGAATTGCGCGACTATAAGTTCTATTGCTTTAATGGAGAGCCTAAAGTCTTTTTGGTGGCAAGTGAAAGGTTCTCTGGTCACCGCACATATTTCGATTACTTTGATATGGACGGGAAACATTTGCCATTCACACAGGGCGGATCGAATAATCCAGTAACTCCTAAGCTACCTGCTACATTTGAAGAAATGAAGAAAATAGCAAGACAGCTCTCACAAGGACTTCCTCATGTGAGGATGGACTTGTATAGCGTGGATGATAAAGTATATTTCGGTGAGTTTACCTTCTTTGACTCAAGTGGCTTTGAAAAGTTTACACCAACGGAATGGGATGATATTTTTGGTGATTGGCTGGTTTTACCTTTTATGAATTGATGACAGATGAATAATCTGTAGCTCTTTGGAAGTCTTTTAATGGTTTGAAATATGATAAGTTTGTTTCAAAAGGATATTTCTGTATCAGAAAACATTAAAGATCTTTTATCAGTATTGCTATATATATCGTTTATTACGCTTTCAAATGATATAAATGGTGTTTTTTATATGCTGATCTTGATCGTTTTGATATATCTGATTCATTTTAAGTCTTATGGCTTTCCTGTTCGTATTAAACTTGGAGTTTTCCATAAGTATATGTTAGGTGTTTCGCTTTTCTGTCTTTTCTCTTCTTTGTGGGCGCGAAATTCAAATTATGCAATAGAAAAAGGAATGACAGTGTTTGAATTGTTAATTGCTTTTTCTTTACTTTATGAGGCATATTCCAAGGTAGCAATTAAACGACTTTTTTTAATACTAATGTGGAGTGGTTTCGTTTTGTCCGTATACACAATTCTTTTTGTTGGATTGGATACTTTGCAAGAAACAATAAAAGAAGCTACACGTATGGAGAACACCTTTGCTAATATTAATGTAATCGGAATGTGCTGTAGTACGTCAGTCTTAATATCATTTTATTTTTTACAAAAGCGCAGGAATATTATAGATATTCTGATGTGTATTCCATGCCTTATTGTAATATCAGCGTCTGGCAGCCGAAAGGCTTTCGTAATGTTAGTAATCGGAATCTTATATATAATGCTATTTAAACCATACGATCAAAGTAAGAAAAAAGGATTCTCAAAATATGTCGCTTTGTTATTTTCTTTCGTGGTTTTATTGATAATAATTACGGAGGTCGGAAAGTCCGGCTTTTTTGGGGGAACACTAGAACGTATGGATGGCCTTGTTGCGTCATTGACAGGAAAAGGTGAAGAAGACAGCTCGTCAATGATTCGCTCATATTATAGATTGATTGGTTTTCGGCAGTTTTTTGAGACTCCATTTTTAGGGATTGGAATGGGAAACGCTCGTCTTTTGGCTTACGAATATACTGGGCATGACTGCTATCTGCATTGTAATTATGCGGAAGTTGCTGCCAATGGAGGTGTTGTTGGCTTACTCCTTGTGTATTGGATATATGTAAAACTAATAAGAAGTGAGCTAAGAGTTTTGAGAACAGACCCTTACGCAGTGATGATACTATTATTTATCATCCTTAACTTGATTTTGGACTATGGAAACGTTTCATATTACAGTAAAGATACTTATTTTATGCTGATGACATGTTGTTTGCATATTGATTCGTGTACTAAAGCTCTTAATAGAACAAAAGTCACCAAAAATTAAATATGAAAAAAATATATTTTCTTCTCCCAAATCTTTCTGCTGGTGGAGCAGAAAGAGTTTCTATTACCATTGCACGTCTCTTGCGCAAGGAAGGGTTTGATGTTGAATTCCTAAACTTGGGACACCGTAATGGCGAAATGTTAAAATGGATAGAGCCAGAGTTCAAAATGACGAGCTTTGAATGTTCGCGGGTTCTAAATGCAATACCTAAATTGAATGCGTTTATGAAGCAACGGCCAAATGGAATTTTTTTTTCCAGTCGTGAGCATGTGAGCGTAGTTGGTTTGCTCGCCGCAAAGATGGCAAGGCGTCCCGTTGTAGTTCGTGTTCCAAATATGCCCAAAAACAAGTTGTCTAAGGGTGTTGCAGGATTGAAAATGACTATAATTAAGACGATCAATCAGTGGTTGCTAAAATCAGCAAAGGTAATAATTGCCCAAAACAAGGAGATGCGTAATCAACTGTTAGACTACTATAAGTTGTCAAACACAAAAGTCGTAGCTATCAATAATCCTGTAGATGTTGAATTTGTGCGTGCTTCGGCTGAGGGGAGTGCTAATCCATTTGATGCTTCTGAAATTAATTTTTTGAACGTTTGCAATATTGCTTACTCTAAAGGAATTGATGTTTTGGTAAAGGCATGGCCCAAAGTGAAGGCGGAAATTCCTAATGCTCATATGAATATTGTAGGACGTGATACATCTGATTATTCAAAGGAACTAAAAATGAGAGCAAGTAAATTGGAAGGCTTTACTTTTTGGGGGTTCCAAAGTAATCCGTATTCATACTTGAAGCACTGCGATGTTTTTGTATTGCCTTCCCGAATGGAGGGTTTCCCTAATGTAGTGCTTGAGGCACAATGTTTTAATCGTCCTGTTGCAAGTACTACTTGTGTCGCTGTAATTAAGGATGTTATCCAAGAAGGTAAAAATGGCTATTATTGTGATATTGAAGATCCTGAGGCTTTGGCTAATTGTATGGTGAAAGCTGCGAAACTCGAGAATATAGACAATAAGTATAGCTTGTTTGATAAAGAACTGTTGTTAAACTGCTTTAAATAATAGATTTATGATAAGATTAGCAACTATGCATGACCTGCCTGCTATTGCAAAAGTACATAGTGTCTGTTTTCCAGATAGCTATTCATCGCAATTGTGCAAGTTGAAAAATGTAATCGGGGGGGGTAATTTATTAGTATCTTTCTATCGAGAGTATTTAAACGACAATCCAGAATTGTTCTGGGTGGCTGATGATGAAGACAAAGGAATTGTAGGGTTCTGCATGGGTTACTATATGGATAAGGATGATCAAATGCAGAATTTTATGAAACACAACAGATTTAAGGTGTTGTGGAAGACTTTACTACTGATGCTGAGTGGTAATAAGCAGACATGGAACAAGATGTTGGCACGCTTCAAACATAAACCATCGCAGAGTGACTGGACAATAGTAAATGACAAAAATGAACACATATTAAATAATCAGCGAGGCGATCTTCTTTCTGTATGTGTCATACCTGAGGGGCGTGGCAAAGGATATGCTCAATCAATGATGGAAGCATATCTTGCAGCTATGAAAACTCATGGACGTAAGCTATGTCTGCTATCTGTAAAGACAGATAACCTGCGGGCACGACGCTATTACGAACGTAATGGCTTCGAGATCTACAGGACAAGAGGTGAGGATGGTCTCACATATATGAAACTATTATAATGGCTTTATCGATGTTTCAAATTAAACGTTGGTATCTAATGCTCACAGGTAAAAGTGTGTGGCATGTTAATCAAGATATAGGAAAGTGTTTTGAGAAAGATGAAATACTAGGGTACTATAATAATATGGTGGAAAAAGTGACAAAAATGCCCGAACTGTTGGATAGCACAGAACTCCCAAAACTTAATTTGGAGAACGGCAAGTTTACTTATTTCCCCGTTGCAATCTTTCAATATGGTCTTGGATGCTATGATTTGTTTCTTTTGACCAAGGAAAAAAGGTATGAAAGAAAATTCCTACAATGTGTAGAATGGACGTTGGAGCATCAAGACGACAAAGGACGTTGGAATAATTTCTCACATTATTGCCCAAAAACTCCATACGGTGCGATGGCACAAGGAGAAGCTTCTTCGCTACTTATTAGGGCTTTTATTCATACGGGCAAAAAAGAATACATGGCTGCTGCAAAGAAGGCGGTAGATTTCATGCTTTTGCCATTGGAAGAGGGGGGAACTACCAAGTATAAAGGTAACGATACGTTCTTAATGGAATACACTTTTAAGAATGTAGTAATGAATGGATTTATTTTCTCATGGTGGGGATTGTATGATTATGTCGTAGCAACTCATGACCAGGGAAAATATAAGCGGATTTTAGACAGTACTTTGAAATCACTTATGAAAATACTGCCTAATTTCAAGTGTAGTTATTGGAGCATGTATAGTCTTGATGGCTTGATAGCCAGCCCTTTCTACCATAATCTTCATATAGCTCAGATGCAAGCAATGTATCAGCTTACTGGAGAACAGATTTTTGAAGATTATGCAAAACGATGGACACGACAACAAAAGAATCCTTTGTGCAAATGTATAGCGTTTTTAAGGAAATCAATACAAAAAATATTGGAGTGATGAAGGTTCTTTTAGTTTCAAACCAACGTCAAAATGAACAAGGGGTTGGAAATCCTATTATGTATAGGATGCGAGATGCTTTGGCTAAAGATGAACGTATAGATAATGTGGAATTTCTGCCATTCACAAATAGTTTGTCATCTTTATTTCGTATAAGGCGTTTAGCAAAAAAGTATGATATAGTTCATGTTCATTTTGGAGGATTATATGCGTTGATCATTAGACTTGCATTATTGGGCGTTAATGCAAAAAAGGTGATAACTTTCCATGGGACAGATATTCATGCCAAAGCATTGAAAACTACTAAAAGTAGGAAAGAACGATTGAAAATTAAACTGAATCAGAGGGCATCTTTCTTAAGCATCCCTCTTTTTGATTTGTGTGGATTTGTTGCTTCCGAGATGATAGACTATGTTCCCAAATGCTTGTCTTCCATATTAGAAAAGAAAGGGTTTGTGCAAGCACTTGGTGTGAATTATGAAGTCTTTAAACCGATAGATAAAATAGAAGCAATTAGACACCTTGGCTTAGATGTACACAAAAAATATGTTTTGTTCTCGGATGTGAGTAATACGAGAATAAAACGTCGTGATATAGCGGAAAGCATTGTTAAGTGTTTAGGAAATGGCTATTCTTTACTTATAATGTGTGGAGTAAAACCTCAAGAGGTTCCTTATTATATAAATGCTTCTGATTTTCTTTTGCTTACTAGCGACGAAGAAGGTTCGCCTAATATAATTCGTGAAACATTGTCACTAAATAAATCGGTGTTTAGTGTTGAAGTTGGTGATGCTGCAAAGCAGCTTGGGGGATTGCAAAATAGTGCCATAATCAGTCGCGAGCCTACAAAAGCAGCAGACTCTATTATGATCATTTTACAAAGGCCTTATGTTGATAATACAAGGGAAACGTTGAAAGATAGACTTGATTTTGCGCGTGTAAATAGAATAGTGGTTGATAAATACTTGACGTTATGAATAATAAACGATTGATATGGGTGGATTCTCTTAAAGGTTGGTTAATACTGTTGGTTGTAATGGGACATGCTATACAGTATTGTATGAAAGATGGAGAATGTGAGTCTAACTATTGGTGGAATTTAATATATTCTTTTCACATGCCTGCTTTTATGGCTTTAAGTGGATTCGTTAATTATAGACCTACCCCCCCCCAGGCCGTGATAGAACATATTTGACGCTTTTTGTGCGAAGAACAAGACAACTCTTGATTCCATTCTTTTTATGGTCTATTATCAAGTGGATTGTTGTTGGATCTTTAAGTTTGGACAAGTTGATTCATATAACATTTGGCTCAGGTGGCTTCTTTTGGTTTCTTTGGGTACTTTGGGTCATTAGTATAATCTTTATGTCTGGAAATTTGCTGTCAAAAGTCCTTGCCGTCAGTGAGGAAATAATAGATGGCGTAATATCTTTGGCTTTGGTTTTGGTTATGGTTTTGGGAGATATACGTATATTAGGTTTCCATTATATATCGTACTACTTCGTCTTTTATACGATAGGATACTACTGCAATAAATACAATAGACTATTGGCTGCGAAAAAACAATGGCTTTTGCTGTTAAGTGGTATGGTTTGGTTTTTGATGGCTAGTTTTTGGAATATGCATCAGCTTCCTTTCTTTCTTAAGGGAGTGCCTTACGTACCAAAAACATTGTTGCTATATACTTATAGATTTGCGACGGCCTTTATCGGAATATATGCTTTAATAGGTGTTGGGCGTAGATTCCTAAATAGGATGAATTCGTTTAATATTCAAATAGCCCATCTCGGAAAAGTTTCATTAGGTCTGTATGTTACGCATTTGGTACTTATCATTAGTTTGTCAGGGTGGTTAGTTGCATCGTTTCCCTTATGTCCTTTGCCTATATTGATTCTTTTAAGTTTTATATCGGTATGTCTTATGGCTATTTCTATTGTAGAACTAATATCGCGTTTTAACATAACTGCAAAATTATTGCTTGGAAAGGTATGAAAATAGTAAACATAACAGGTGGCCTTGGTAATCAAATGTTTCAATATGCATTTGCTCTTGCCTTGAAGCGTAAGCATCCAGAGGAAGAAGTGTATGTTGACATACAGCATTACCACACCATTTTCTTCAAGAGGTATAAAGGTATAAACCTGCATAACGGATATGAGATTGATAAAGTTTTCCCTAAAGCAAAACTGCCTGTTGCAGGTTTTAGACAATTGGTAAAAATATCTTATTGGATTCCCAATTATGTATTGTCTCGTCTTGGTAGGAAATATTTGCCAATACGTAAAACAGAATATATCCCACCATATAGTATGAATTACACCTATGACAAATATGCCATAGAATGTGAAGACGATTGCTATTATGAAGGATATTGGCAATCAGCTCATCATTTCACAGATATAAAAGATGAACTAAGAATAATATATGGACATCCAGAGCCTAATGAATATAATAACGACTTGATAAAAAAAATAAAGGAGACGGAGTCGGTTGGTATTCATGTGCGTAGGGGAGACTATTTGAACGAACCGGAATTCCGTGGTATATGTGGTGTGGATTATTATAAGAAAGCTGTCAAGGATGTTCTATCAGATGGGAAAAAGCATTGCTTCTATATATTCTCTAATGATATGCAATGGTGTCGTGAGAACTTAGCTCCATTGATGCAAGGTCATGAATTGATTTTTGTTACGGGTAATACTGGTAAAAACAGTTGCTGGGATATGTTCTTGATGACTTACTGTAAGGACTTGATAATAGCAAATAGCTCTTTCAGTTGGTGGGGAGCTTTCTTAAATAAAAAAGTGAATCGTGTGTATGCTCCATTCCCATGGCTAAATAGAGATTGTGAATTGGATGTATATGATGATTCATGGATTAAAGTGTGTTAATTATGCAAGATTATGGACTGGTGTCAATTATCACTCCCACTTGGGCATGTGCTGCTTTTATAGCAGAAACGATCAAAAGTATTCAGGCACAGACTTATCAGCACTGGGAACTTCTTATTCAAGACGATTGCTCTAAGGACAAT
>ULWC01010911.1_pt1 | contig 17673 bp, 15 predicted proteins | sample 1959931 | NCBI WGS metagenome assembly ULWC01 (sample SAMEA4835801, study PRJEB28245) | human gut metagenome | biome: gut microbiome; material: fecal sample | place: Denmark | collected 2008
CGACTCTATGGGCTGGCGTCTTAGGACCCGATAGAAACAAACGCTATGGCCCGATAGAAAACACTATAGATAAGGAGAGAATGATGGAAGAGAGGGATGAGAAGAAAGGAAGGAAAGAGATGGAAGAGGGAAATGAGAAAGAGATGGAAGAGAAAAATGACGGGCAACGGAAGAAGGCCATTGACCGCGTGACGATAGGCGGCAGCATGGTCAATGGCGTGCTGCTGATCTTCAAGTTTGTGGCAGGCGTGCTGGGCGGTTCGGCTGCTATGATAGCCGATGCCGTCCATTCGCTGAGCGACTTCGTGACCGACCTTGTCGTGCTGGTCTTCATCCGGTTGAGCGGTAAGCCGCAGGACAAGGGCCACGACTACGGCCATGGGAAGTATGAGACCCTCGCCACGGCCCTGATCGGCGGCATGCTGCTGGCCGTGGGCGTGATGATCTGTGTGGAAGGCGTGAGCAAGATCTGGGACGCGCTCCATGGCGTGGTGCTGCCGCAGCCCGGGTGGATAGCCCTCGTGGCCGCCCTGCTGAGCGTGGTCTCCAAGGAGTGGTGCTACCGCTTCACGGTCCGTGTGGGCCGACGCTATCAGTCGTCGGTAGTCGTGGCCAATGCCTGGCACCATCGTTCCGACGCCCTCTCCTCCGTGGGCACGAGCGTGGGTATCGGCGGCGCCATCCTCCTGGGCGACCAATGGACCATCCTCGACCCCCTGACGGCCGTGGCCGTGAGTGGCTTCATTGTCTGGGAGGCCGTGAGGCTCATTCGCGAGTCGGTCGGCGACCTGCTGGAGGCCAGCCTGCCCGACGAGGTGGAGCAAGAGATCTCGCGCCTCGTCTGCGAGGAACCGGGCGTGAGCGGACTCCACAACCTCCGCACGCGCCGCATTGGCGACCACTACGCCATCGAAATGCACGTCCGCATGCCGGGCGCCATGACGCTCTACGAGGCCCATCGCCACGCCACGGCCATCGAACAGAATATCAAGCACGCCTTCGGATCCTCCACCCACGTCATCGTCCACCTCGAACCGCTCAAGGAAAATGGAGCGTATGTGGAGCCGTGATGCGTCGGGCGGGAGACTGCCGTTTGTGCCCCCGTGACGCCAGCAATCGGCCCTCAACGAACTGTAGAACCGAAAAAACTCAGAGGTGTGCAATATTTTTCTGCCTCGTCCGTTCTTCCTATTAGGACAGTACGTTTGGCGGCATTGAAACTGCACGTGTCGCAGCCTATTGAGGCTGGCCGTGTGACGGCTTATGGAGACCGTGCGCAAGGCAGCAGAAGGGGCGGCCTCAGTCGCAAGTAGCGACCGACGGCCTGCCTAAGATTAGGAGAGACGCCAGTCGCAAGTAGCGACCGACGGCCTCTCGTAGAAATGATGAAACGACTGCCCCCATGCAAGACCCGCGGGCCGAGGGGCAGCCATCACAAAACAGACGACGAATGAAATCAGACAATATGGGAAACCGCCGCTTCAAGGACCTCCTGGAGGCATCCATGAAGTCGAAGGACACGGAGGAATGGCTTGACGTCCATTTCACGCGCCCCATCGGCCTCTTCTTCGCCCTCATCTGGGAGCGACTGGGCGTCCATCCCAACACCATCACCATCATCTCCATCTTCCTCGGCCTGGCCGCGGGATGGATGTTCCACTACACGGACCCGCTCCACAACCTCATGGGCGTCGTGCTGCTGATGCTGGCCAACTTCTGCGACTCCACGGACGGCCAGTTGGCGCGCCTGACGGGTCAGAAGACCATGATCGGCCGATGTCTCGACGGATTTGCGGGCGACGTGTGGTTTTTCGCCATCTATCTGGCCCTCGTCTTCCGCCTTTGGCCGCAACCCCTTCCCGGTCTCGAAACCCGTTGGGGCGTCTGTGCCCTGGCCGCCTGTGCCGTGGCGGGCCTCTTGAGCCACTCCCCCCAGAGTTCCCTCGCCGACTACTACCGCCAGATTCACCTCTTCTTCCTCAAGGGTCGCGAGGGGTCGGAGCTCGACAGTAGCCTCCACGAGAGCCAGGAACTCGCCCGGTTGCCCCGTCGTGGCGCTTTCTGGGCCCGCGCCTTCCACTACAACTACCGCAACTACTGCCGCAGCCAGGAGCGCCGCACGCCCCAGTTTCAGGCCCTCATGGACCGTCTCCGCACCACCTACGGCTCGCCCGCCTTGGCCCCGCAGCCTTGGAAGGACGCCTTCCTCCAGGGGAGCCGCCCGCTCATGTGGATGACTAACTTCCTGACCTTCAACTCGCGCGCCATCCTCATCTATGCCACCTGCCTGCTCGACTGCCCGTGGGCCTATCTCTTCATGGAGATCGTGGTCTATAACCTCATCTACGTCTCCATGCACACGCGCCACGAGAACCTCTGCGCCCACATGGCCGCCTGCCTCGAAACGGCTGCTCCCACGACCGCCAGTCCGGGCTTCTGCGAGACCGACGACGACCTCGTGGACCATGAGGTTGCTTCCTGCGACACCCGGGCCGACATCGAACCGTAGGGCGTGGAGAAAAAAAACTGCCAGGGGGACCGAGGCCGCTTCCTGCGAGCCGCAAGCGCCCTGATCCTTATCAGACCCAAGAGGGGGTCAATCGTGCGCTGAAACATTGAAACATTGAAACGTTTGATACGATTAGGACGACAGGAGTGATTGGGACGACAGGAATGATTAGGACGACAGGAGTGATTAGGACGACTGGAACGATTGGAACGACAGGAGCGATTGGAAAGACAGGAACAATTGGGACGACAGGAACAATTGGAACAACTGGAACGGAAGTCCTCCAAGCCTCCATGTAGCTTATAGCTATTTGGAATATTGGAATACTGGAATACTGGAATAAAGGAATACTGGAATACAGGAAATACTGGAATACAGGAAATATAGAAATATAGGAAGATGACAGGAGAGATCAAGGGATACCTGCTCGACTATGGCGGCACGCTCGACACGGCTGGCTGCCATTGGGGCAAATTTATCTGGCATGGCTACGAGCGATGTCGTGTAGGCGTGGCGTGGGACGACTTTCGCGAGGCCTACGTCCATACGGAGCGTGCCCTGGGCCAGGGCGGGATCATCCTCCCGACCATGACCTTTCGCGAGACGCTTGCCACGAAGATCGGGATGCAGATCGGTCGTCTGCGGGAGCGCGAGGCCCTGTCCTCGGATAGCGACACGCGGGCCTTGGAGGAACGCCTCCTGCTCGACCTCTATGGCGAAGTGTTGCGACAGATGGAGACCAACCGCCCCGTGCTGGCCCAGCTGGCCGACCGCGCGCCCCTGGCCCTCGTGAGCAACTTCTATGGCAACCTGCCTACCGTGGTGGAGGAGATGGGCTTAGGCTCCTATTTCCAGACCGTGGTGGAGAGTGCTGCCGAGGGCATACGCAAGCCCGACCCCCGCCTCTTCGAGATCGCCCTCGATCGGCTCGGGCTCCAGCCCCAGGAGACCATGGTCGTGGGCGACAGCTTGAAGAACGACATCCTGCCCGCCCACTCCCTGGGTTGCGCCTCGGCCTGGCTCCAGGGCGAGGGATGGAACAACGACCAGCACGAGCCGCCTGCCGAGACCCACGTGATCACGTCGCTCGACCAGCTGCTCCAGCTCGCGTGAATCCAAGCGAGGAGAGTGCTCCAGATCCCGTGAATCGAAGCGAGGAAAGGTTGGGGACCCCCGAGATCCAAGGGAAGCGCAATCCATTTCGAACTGTACGGTTGAAGCGGGCTGAAAGCCCAGAAGCTCCTAGCCCAGGGCATCGCCCTGGGTATAATAGCAATCAACAAGACGCCCTGTAAGGGCAAAAGAATTGTTTATAGCCTGCTTCTTTAAAGCTTTTGCCCTTACAGGGCGACAGGTTGGCGTTCATAATTACCCAGGGCGATGCCCTGGGCTAGGAACTTCTGCCCTTTCAGGGCGTATTGGGTAATTTCGACCGTACAGGTCGATCCATTTCCCAGTCGCGAGGGAAACCTCAAGAGAAAGGGTAGGGAAACCTCAAGGGAAAAATCCTCAGGGAGACCTCAAGGGAAACCTCACGAGAGACCTCAAGGGAAACCTCAAGTGAGAAATCCTCAGGGAGACCTCAAGGGAAAAATCCTCAGGGAGACCTCAAGGGAGACCTCAAGGGAGAAATCCTCAGGGAGACCTCACGAGAGAAATCCTCAGGGAGGCCTCAAGGGAGAAAAATCCCTGTTGGAGCCGCCCCCAAAAAAATGGTGAGAAAGAAACCAACAAACAAATAAAAGAACTAACATAAAAGAGTAGTAATGAAACAAGAAGTGAAACCCGCCGAGGGCAAACTCGGCATCATGGTTGTAGGTTGCGGCGCCGTCGCCACTACCTTTATGACGGGAGTGCTGATGGTTCGCAAGGGCCTCTCCAAGCCTGTGGGATCCATGACCCAGTACGACAAGATCCGTGTCGGACGTGGCGCGGAGAAGAAGTACCTGCACTATGGCGATATCGTGCCGCTGGCCAAGCTCGACGACATCGTCTTCGGCACGTGGGACGCCTATCCCCAGAACGCCTACCAGGCTGCCGTCTATGCCGAGGTGCTCAAGGCCAAGGATATCGAGCCCGTGCGCGACGAGCTGGAGAAGATCGTGCCCATGAAGGCTGCCTTCGACGCCAACTACGCCAAGCGCATCACGGGCGACAACGTCAAGCAGGGGCTCACGCGATGGGAGATGGTGGAGGCCCTGCGCCAGGACATCCGCGACTTCAAGCAGCAGAACGACTGCGCCCGCGTCGTCGTGATCTGGGCCGCTTCGACCGAGATCTACGTGCCCTACGACGAGGCCCACCACGCCACGCTTGCCAGCCTGGAGCAGGCCATGAAGGCCGACGACCGCGACCACGTCGCTCCCTCCATGTGCTACGCCTACGCGGCCCTGGCCGAGGGTGCTCCCTTCATCATGGGCGCCCCCAACACGACGGTAGATATCCCCGCCATGTGGGAGATGGCCGAGAAGACGAAGATGCCGATCGCGGGCAAGGACTTCAAGACCGGACAGACCCTCGTCAAGAGCGGATTCGCCCCGATCCTCAAGGTGCGCAACCTCGGACTCGCCGGCTGGTTCTCCACCAACATCCTGGGCAACCGCGACGGCCTCGTGCTCGACGAGCCCGCCAACTTCCACACCAAGGAGGTCAGCAAGCTCTCCACGCTCGAGACCATCTGCCGTGCCGAGGACCAGCCCGACCTCTATGGCAACATCTACCACAAGGTGCGCATCAACTACTACCCGCCGCGCAACGACAACAAGGAGGGATGGGACAACATCGACATCTTCGGATGGATGGGCTATCCGATGCAGATCAAGATCAACTTCCTCTGCCGCGACTCCATCCTCGCCGCCCCCTTGCTGCTCGACCTGACGCTCCTGAGCGACCTCGCCGCACGTGCCGGCCGCTACGGCATCCAGCGCTTCCTGAGCTTCTTCCTCAAGGCGCCCATGCACGACTTCACCAAGGGCGAGCAGGCCGTCAACAACCTCTTCGACCAGTATGTCATGCTGAAGAACGCCATCCGCGAAATGGGTGGCTACGAAGCCGATGAGGAGATCGACTAAGACCTTCGCGCTCGCGCTCACGATGCTCTGGACGACGGCCCTCGCGGCCCTCGCCCAGAGCGTCCGTGGCGTGGTGGTGGATGCCGTCACGCTCGACACCCTCGCCCATGCCACCCTCCAGTATGCCGACCAGCCGACGCCCTTCTCGGCCGACGCCCAGGGACGCTTCTCCCTGCCCAGGCGCGAGGGCCACGTCCTGCGCGTCTCCTCCGTCGGCTACCGCACGGAGCGCGTCCGCATCACGAGCCGCACTTCTTCGCGAGACCTCATCATCCGCCTCACGCCCTCCGACACCCAGCTGGCCGAGGTCTCCGTCAAGGCCAAGCGCAAGAAGGGCTACAAGCGCAAGGGCAACCCCGCCGTGGAGCTCATGCGCCGTGTCATAGCCGCCAAGGAGCGCACCAACCTCGAGCGCCACGACTTCTACCAGTACGACAAGTACCAGAAGATCACCATGGCCATCAACAACATCACGCCCGAGGAACTGCAGGGGAGCCTCTTCGCCTCCTCGCCCTGGCTGCTCGGACAGGTGGAGGTCTCGGAGTACAACAACCAGTTTGTCCTCCCCATCTCGGTCGATGAGACGGCCTCGACCCATCTCTACCGTCGCCACCCCGCCACCACGCGCGACCTCGTGCGCGGACAGACCACGCGGGGCATCTCCAAACTCATACAGACGGGCGACGTCTTCAACACCATGGCCAAGGACATCTTCTGCGACATCGACCTCTACGACGACCAGGTCACGTTCCTGCAGAAGCGATTCCCCTCGCCCATAGGATCTACAGCCATCAGTTTCTACCATTTCTATATCGAGGATACCGTGGCCGTGGCAGGCGACAGTTGCATCCGCCTCCAGTTTATGCCGGCCAACAACCAGGACTTCGGCTTCCGCGGCGAGCTCTACGTCCTCAACGACTCCTCGCTCCACGTCCGCCGATGCGTCATGCAGATGCCCCACGGCACGGGCGTCAACTTCGTGCAGTCCATCCGCTTCGAGCAGGAGTTTGAGCGGCTGCCCAATGGCGACTGGGCCCTGACCACGGACAACATGGTGGCCGAGCTCCAGCTGACGAGCCTGATCCAGCGCGCCATGGTCGTGCGCACCACGCGTCTCGACAACTATGCCTTCGACCCCATCGACGACCGCCTCTTCCGCGGCCATACCACGACCGTCTATGAGCCGCAGGCCAAGACGCGCGACGAGGCCTTCTGGGCCGAAAACCGACGCGCGCCCCTGACGCATGGCGAGGCCAACATGGAGCAGTTTATCCAGCAGATGCGCAAGACGAGCCGGTTCAAGTGGGTCATGGTCGGCGTCAAGGCCGTGGCCGAAAACTTCATCGAGACGGCCTCGGAGGGACGCAGCAAAATCGACATCGGACCGATCAACACCCTCATCTCGCGCAACTTCGTCGATGGCATCCGCCTCAGGGCCTCGGCCCGCTCCACGGCCCAGCTCTCCCCCCATTGGTTTGGCGAGGGCTACTACGCCTATGGCACGAAGTCGGGCCACCACTACTATGACGGCAAACTGACCTACTCGTTCAACAAGCCGAAATACCAGCCCAACGAGTTTCCCGTGCGCACCGTCAGCCTCGAATCGACCAAGGACGTGGAGTCGCCCTCCGACCGCTACCTGGAGCACAACAAGGACAATATCTTCATGTCCGTGAAGCCGCAGAAGGCCGAGCAGATGTATTTCTTCAACCGCCAGGCGCTCAACTTCACGTGGGAGACGGACTACGGACTGGCCTCCTCCCTCCAGCTCAAGACCGAGGCCGACCGCCCCACGGGCACGCTCTCCTTCCTCGCCCTCGACGGCACGCCCGTCTCCCGCATCCGCACCACGGAGCTCACGGCCTCGCTCGACTACCGCCCGGGCCAGAGCTACGTCAACACGAAGCAGCATCGCATCGAAGTCAATCTCGACGCGCCTCAGTTCACGCTCCGCCACACCATGGGCCTGCAGGGATTCCTGGGCGGGCAGTATCGCTACAACACCACGGAGCTCAAGGCCTACAAGCGCCTGTGGCTCGCCTCGTGGGGACATTTCGACATGCGCCTCATGGCGGGGGCGGCCTGGAACCGCGCGCCCTACTTCATGCTCTGTCTGCCGGCCGTCAACACGTCGTTCTTCGAGCACCAGGGGTCGTTCAACCTCATGGAGGACATGGAGTTCATCAACGACCGCTACCTCCAGTTCAACCTCGCCTGGGACCTGGCGGGCAAACTCTTCAATCGCGTCCCGCTCCTGCGCCGACTGAAGCTCCGCGAGTATGTGGCCTTCAAGGGCCTCTGGGGCCACCTGACGTCGAAGAACAACCCCACGCTCCCCGAAAACCGTCTCCGCACGGACCTGTGGCAGTTGCCCGAGGGGTCGCACATCATGACCAACGAGCCCTACCTCGAACTGGTCGTGGGCATCCACAACATCTTCCAAATGTTTGAGATCGACTACGTCCGCCGCCTCACCTATACGGCCTATCCGGGCATCTCCAAGGGGGGCATCCGCCTCGGCTTCAACCTCGTCTTCTGACAGCCCTTGCTTTCGCGAGGGACCCAGGTCTGCTGACAGGCCCGTCTGCATAGTTTTTCAGATAACCCCTGGGGGTATATTCTCGGTTTGTGGGAATATAGCCTCAGGGGATTTTTGTAATCCGAAAACCATACAATTCCGTTTCTTATTAAGGACAAATTACCCCATTTGGCCATGATCCGTTTCCTCATTTGGCCATAATCCGTTACCCCATTTGGACGTAATCCGTTACCCCATTTGGCTGTAATCCGTTACCCCGTTTGGCCATAATCCGTTTCCTCATTTGGCCAACCATTTCTCTTGCGAATTTTAAGAAAACAACAAATACAACTTTTACAACAATTTACAACCTACACGCTTTGCGTGTATTACAATCTTGCTGCAAGGTAAACAACAAAATACAACGCTTCGCCAGGACAATCAGCGGGAAACGCGTCCAAGGCGAAGCTGTTCCATTTCATGGCACTCTTTCTCGTCATGGCATAACTTGAGCAAGTTCAGTTTTGCTCATGACTTACCGAAAGAGTTGTTCATAGTTGTAAAGGTTGTTCAAGTTGTTTTCCTATGTGCCCACGTAGATTCAGCAGGAAACGTGTCCAAGGCGAAGCGTTGTTATTAGTTGTAAAAGTTGTTCAAGTTGTTTTCCTATGTGTCCAAGTAGATTCAGCAGGAAACGTGTCCAAGGCGAAGCGTTGTTCATAGTTGTTTCCCTTGCAGCAACCCTTGGTTTGCATGGGCCTCGAAGAGGCGATGTCCTGGCGAAGCGTTGTTCATTGTTGTAAAAGTTGTTCAAGTTGTTTTTTTTATGTGTCCACGCAATGCGCTTGGCATGAAAAAGCCCGCCAATAGCGGGGTATTGACGGGCTTCCGATAGAGGAGAGGATGGGCCGAGGGTGGCCCACGTGGATGAGGCTGGGGTGAGGGCCGCGTCTGCATTATGGTGGTGTGAGTGGACCAGCACGGTAGCGGTTGGGCCTCGTGGGTAGGTTGGGCCTCGTGGGTAGGCTGGACCTCGTGGCGAGGCGGACGTGGGGCGGTTGAGCCTCGTGGGGTGGTTGACCCTCGTCGGGAGGGGGTGGCGCTCAGATGGCTGCGATGCAACTCGTGACGCCCAGGCTGGTGGCGATGGCCGTGAGGATGGCGATGGCCGTCTGGATGATAAACTTCCAGGTCTCTTTCTTGTTTGCTGACATGATAGGGGATGATTTTTTGAATCGTTGATGAAAATGATGAATAGTAGTTATGCGCCGCTTGTGGCGGGAGGAGAGAGATCCCCCGGGCCTGCTTTCATGAGGCCGTAGGCCCGGGGAAGGGAGGGTTAGTCGCCGAGGCTTCCGCCGCCACCCTGGTCGGTATTGCCGCCCTGGTCGGTGCCTCCGCCCGTGCTGGCCGTCTTGAAGGAGGCCGTGAGCGAGAGGTCGGCGTTGACGGTCAGGGTGCGTACGGACTGCGTGTTGCCGTCGCTCCACTTGTCGAAGGCGAAGTCCGTCTTCGGCGTGGCGCGGATCGTGGCCTGGGCGCCCTCGTCGTAGGTGCCGCCGCCCGAGACCGTGCCCTGGTCGGGGTTGGCCGAGGTGAGGGTGATGGTGTGGCGCCGCTTCGTGCCTCCGGCCGAGGAGCCTCCGCCGTCCTGGGTGGGCGGGGCCTGGAATTCGTCGCCGTGCGGCAGACGGATCACGTTGTCCTCGCCCATGTACTTGTGGAGCACCTGGTTGATGTTGGAGAGGCCCATCTGTCGCTTCATGCGCTGCACCAACTGGTAGTCTGCCGTGCCCTTCTCGCCCGTGGTCTCCGAGGGGCGGTTGGCGTTGAGCCAGGCCGTGCTGACCACCTGGCGTGCGGCAAACTTCGCCTGCTGGGCCTTCTGCTTCTCCGTGGGCGTTCCCTGGTAGGGGTTGGTGATCTTGGCCAGGTGGATCTGGTTGCTCGAACGGTTGGTGGCGAAGTAGTCGCTCGACTTGTTGCCATACTTGCCGCTGATGCCCTTGATGACATCGATAGGAATGATTTTTGCCATAGTTTCTTCTTCTGATTTTAATGGTGATACATGTGCTTCCGCCTGGGTTCTGTCGTCGGCCCGTCGGCCTTCGCTCGTCGACCTTCGTCCGTCGGCCTTTGCTCGTCGACCTTCGATTGTCAGCCTTCGTCCCGTCAGCCTTTGCTCGTCAGCCGTCCCGGCCCTTGTTCCCTCCCGCTTCGCCTTGGCCTTCGGCGATGGTTGGAGGGGTGTGGATGGTGTGGCCTTGGCTTCGCTCGGTCTTCGGGACGCCTTCGGGTTGGCTTTGGGATGCGCGCCCTCCCGCTGCTCGTCCTTGTCGGCTGGGATTCTTGGTCCCTCGCCTGGCGGTAAGCGTTTCCGAGTGCAAAGTTATGGCTTTTCTCCTCCCCCGTTGTGCGATGGGATGCGCTGCCGTGCGAACCCGTGCGATAATGTGCGATGAAATGTAATGGAGGTGGAAATGCGGCCTGTTGAGTGCTCAACCAACGAGTATGTTTTTCTGCTGAGTAATGGAAAAGTATTTCTTTATGTCCACGTGGTGTCTATAGACTTTTCGCGCGAGGCGGAGCAAGCGCTCCGCGGTAGTTTTACGGGTCGCCGAGGTAGTGGACGATGAGGCGGACCTCGTGGGGCGTAAACCATTTGGAGGTCTTGCGGTAGCCCGCCTCCTGGAGCGCCTGGCTCAGCGGTTGGCAACGGTCTATCCACGCGCGAAGGCGGTTGACGGCCGACCGAGGGGCAATGTCGGGGAAGTAGGTTTGGGCCAGTTCCTGTTTGCTGTAGGCCCGGATGGGAGTTTCGTTCATGATGACTTTTTGTTTTTGGTGATGGAGAGATAATAGTCGGAGAAGTCCTTGCAGCCCGGGGGCAGATGGTGGTGGACGAGTCCCGGCAGCAGGTCGCGCAGCTGCAGGAAGAGGCGCTCGCCCGGGGCATCGGCGTCGGGATACATGTGGAAGGGCGTGGAGAGGCGATCGTGGAGGTCGAGGAGCAAGCGCACCTCGTCGTCGTGGAGCGTCGTGGCCGAGGGGATGGCGACGGCCTTGTGCCCCGAGGAGAGCATCGCCCAGCAGTCGGAGCAACCCTCCGTGATCCAGAGCGGTTCGCCAGGGCGAAGGCGCAGCAGCACGGGCTGGTTGTAGAGTCCGCATCGCGACCCTTGCGGAAACCGGAAGCGCGGCTGGACCATGGGCTCGGACGAGGAGGCCGTTCTCGAACTCGTCCGATCGTCCGTCTGAGAGACCATTCCCGAGGTCGTTCGATTTTCCGTCTGAGCCTCCGCGGGCGCGCTTTTCTTGTAGTCGAGGTTGCGGTTTTGCAGACCCACGAGCCGCATGTTGGTGTCGTAGTAGGGCGTCTGCAGCCAATGGGTGCCGTGGCGGTCGGTCCACGAGGTGAGGCGGCACCAGGCGACGACCCTCGGGTCCAGCCGTCTCTCCTGGAAGAGAAACTGGCGTGCGGGGTCGCTGAGCCACGGATGCTCGAAGAAGCGGGCGTAGCGGGCCGCGTCGAAGGGTTTGTAAGCTTCCTCCCTGGGCCGCGGGCGCGAGAGGGGCAGCGGGTCGATCCTCACGCCTCCGTCCAGCCATTGGCAGGCCTGGGGAAAGGACATCCCCAGCCGCCGCATCACGAGGTCGATGGGTCCGCCCCGCGCCCCGCAGGAGAAGCAGCGGAAGGTGTTGCTGCGCGCGTGGAACGTCAGGCTCGGGCGGTGGTCGTCGTGGAAGGGGCAGAGGCTCTTGTGGCGCTCGACGCGGAGCCCCACCCGCTCCGCCACCTGCTCTATGGGCAGGTCGCGGAGCCGCTGGAGGGTCAGTCGGTCGAGCATGGATTGGTCTCTTTTTGCGTATATTCCTTGGTCTTGACATAGAGACCCGTCTGGGCCGAGAGGACCACGAAGCCGCGTGCCTTCCATACACGAAGCTGATTCTTCGTGCCCTCTTTGTCTTTGCCGACGGCCATGCGCAGGGCTTCGAGTTGCTGTTCGCTAAATGCGGCGGGCAGGTCCTCCAGCATGTTCTTCACACCATATCGGCGCTCCTGCTCCGTTGGCATCCTATCCTGGCTGAACATGTCGCCGAAGACCTTCACCTTTGACCACAGGTCGTAGTAGCAGAACCACTCCACCATCTCGCCGATGCCCTTCGTCCACGACTGGTCGTTGAGTATCCAGAGCACGGCCCCTTTTTTCCAGGCCGAGAAGATGCTGCGGTGGGAGAGGTCCCAGAGCATGTCGTCGTCGGTCATGTCGGCCAGTTTCGCCATTTCCTCGGCCAGCTTCTCTGCCACGTTGTTGAGCGGCCTGACGATGAAGTTGCCTTTGCAGTTGGCCAGCCGCAACATGTAAGCGTCGAGCTTTGTGAGAAAGTCGTCGCTATAGGATCCCTGTTGCGGGATGCGGCCGCTACGTTCGCCGCGCCCCTTGTAGGCGAAGGGAATGCGGCCGAAGAAACCGTTGGTCAGGTCCTTCTTGTAGAACGAGCGCGCCACCTCGGGTGTCGAACTGAAGGTGATGTTGACGCGCAATACGGGGTTACCCGTCACGCCCTCTGCCGTGGCGCGCAGCGCTCCCGCCCGCTGCTGGTCGTAGATGTTGCGTACCATTTGGCTCACCTGCCTGTGGCCTCCAAACATGCGGTCGGCCATCTCCACCTCGGGCAGGTTGACAAACTGCGTCCGCCCGCCCAACTTCTCCAGCGCCATGGCGTTTTGGATGAAGGCCGCGTTGGTCATGTCGGCCGGCGGATACCAGAAGGCCACGTCGGGGCGCTCGGGCTTTTCCTTGTTGGCCCCCTTGGTCTTCATCTGTCGCTGCCAATCGACGAGCTTCTGAAACTCCGTCTCGTCGTGCTTGCGAAAGCTGCGCATCACGGCCTCTACAAGACGTGTGAATTGTGCCTTGCCGATACCCGAAGGGCCTATCAGGTGGCCCATCTGCCCGCAAAGCTCGTAGTATGAGTTGTCCGAGTACTTAAAGGAAACGCCACCAATGTGGCTGGCCATGACAGGAAGTATCATTGCGGCGACCGCTTCCCGCATCTCGGGAGATACCTGTGAGAGGGCCAAATTGAGGGGCTTTACGCCCTTACCCATCCGTGGCATCTTGGGAGCCACGGAGCTGAAAATATCGTAAAACATTGATAGTGAACTATTTAATTTGTTTTTACTTACATTGATTGTTACTTACCATTACACCATTTCACCATTACAATTCAAAAAAAGAGTACCCCCACAATCCTTCGCTTCCTCTCTTCTGTTACCTTCTTCTATCTAACTATTATAATAATTATAATATAATATATAATATATAACATATATAATAATAAATAATATAAATAGTTAGGTTTGCGGGGCGAGGGAGAGAGGGGAGGAATATGCGCCCCTCTCTTTTTTCTTATTGTAATGGTGTAATGCTTACTCCTCCTCGAAGTCCTCCTCTCCAAGGCCTCTGCCCGCGGCGAAGCCCCTCATTTCTCCGAACTTCTCCTCTCCAAGGCCCCCGTCGGAGGCGAAGAGCTCGCTGAGGTCGAAGCCTTCAACTTCCGCCAGGGCCATAGCCGCCTCGTGCTTGCCCGCTACCATCAGCAGCTCGCAGGTCGTACTGACGGCATAGTCGCCAAGTTCCCCGGCCCCGATGCGCTTCGTCCGTTTGAAGGTCGGATAGACCGTGCCGTCGGCTCTGCGCTTGACGTTGATCCATTGGCCCATGTAGATGCTTGGGTTGCGGCGCTCGGTTTTCCCCCGCTCCGTGTCATTCTCCACGAAGGTGAAGTGGTCGTCGCCGTCGCGCGTGATCATCCCGTCGAGATACTCGCCCAGCTCCATGGGCCCCTGCTCCTGCGTGACCAGTTTCAGGTCCACGTCCAGCTCCGTGTTGGGGTAGAGGCCCGTCCAAGCCCTGACAGCGCCTGCACTTTCCGTGCGCATGTTTTCCGTCCATGTGCTGCCTGCGCTTTCCGTGCCATCCTGGCCCGACCGTGTGCAGCCCGAGCAAGCGCTGCCTGCGCCAGCCTGGCCCGTCCACGCCCTGCCCGTGCGGTGGCGGCGGGCTCGTGCGAAGAGCGCCTGTCCGTTGAGGAGGTCGTTGATGACTTCGCCGATGAGGCGTGGATTGTTTGAGCCTGCGGCTCTCATGGACTTGCGTCCTTCGAAGAAATCTTTCTTCTTCATCATGATAAAAAAAATTATGGCGGTCCGACCCCTGCTTCGCCACAACCACAGAAGGCCAAGAGCAGCAAAGGACTGCCCTCAGCAATGGGGAACGAGTGGCTTTTTGCGTAATCGATTTTCCGTTTTATGATTACACCTTTGGGGACGGGAAAAAAGAAAAGTCGAAACCCCTTGATAGTCAATGAGATTTCGACTTGATTTTTTTTTGAAAAAAGTTTTCTTCTGATTACATCAATGCTTACATTGTTCGTAAATCGATTACGCGCTATATGCCCTTGGTGATCTTCATGCCATTGCTCAAAAGCTCCAGCAGGCCGGCCTCGGCCGCGTCCTCCTCGTCGCCTCTACCCTTTGGTTCGGGCAGCGGAATGGTTGTGTCGAGGATGAGGAGCGAGAGAGTGATGTTACGCACGTCTTCATCATTCAGGCGATAGGAGTCTGCGTTGGGCGTCATGAGAAACTGCTCCTTCACCATCGAGGTAGCCGAACAATGGGATTGCTTCTCGATGAAGTTGCTCAGCAGCAATTCTTTGAGCATGAAGAAGAGCCTGGTGCTGTTGCCCGTCCAAGTGATGTTGCAATGTCTTGGTTTGCCTTCGAAAAAGGCGTCAAAGTCGTCGGGGTCGGTATTGCGGTCTATCCATCCCAGCCTCACCCAAAACTTATAGAGCATGCTCACCCTTTCCCTTTGCTTGCTCAGCAGCCCTTTGTGGCCATGCTGGTAGTATTTCAGGGTCTTTGGCGGGGTGGTCTTTGACGGGGTGGCCTTCGGCTTGGCGGCGCGCTTCGGCTTGGCTTTCTTCGGCTGGCGCGCTTCCTGGGCTGCCAGGGCAGGCATGATAAACTGGCAGTTGGAGATTGGGCCGAAAAACTGCTGGCAGTTGTTGTTGTGCTGCTCCTTGATATACGTTGGCTTGCGGTCGGCGGACAGCTGCGCCGGGTCGTTATCAGTCTGATGTTTGCTCATTTTCTCTTCTGGTTAAGAATGTCGCTTGGTTGATCGGACCTTGCAGTTGCTGGCACGAGTTGTTGTATTGCGTCTCGATATGGAGCGGGGGCTGCGGAGAGGTCCTGGCCCTCAGCTTCTCTTTCAAGGCGTCGATGTGGGACTGGTATCTGTTCTCGTGGTCGTAGTTGGCCTTCCGTGCCATGAGGGCAATGGACAGCAGCTGGCTCATGAACGTGGCGTTGTAGCGCTCAGGCCATAGCTTTTGCATTTCCTCCGCTTTCTGGATGACCTCCTTCTCCTCCATCTTTTGGGGAGAGGAAAAGCGCAAGAGTTGTATGTCCCTTTGTCTCATCTCCCACAACTTGTAGAGGTCCTCGGGATAATACTCGGGCATGATCTCTATCGTGTAGCAATGATCCTTGTAGAGGCGCGTGCTGATCTCTTGCTGCAGGATGTCTGCCACCTTGCGTGGCGCGCTGAAAGCCTTTTTGCGGTTTTGTATGGCCACGGTACGGATGCCCTTTCGGTTGTCGATGATGACGAATTCCGAGGGCTCGTCCCTTCTGTTCACCGTCTCAAACTGGTTCTCCATGGCGACATCGATGGAGTTGGCCAGTTGCAGCACGATGATGTTGTGGTTGCACTTGAGGTGATGGACGCGATGGTTGAATTTCCTTGCGTGTGTCTGCCCCTTCGCCTTTTGTTCATCAGAGGGTTTTCCTTCGCCAAAGGACATTGCGCTCTCCGGAGCGAAGAGGTCCGCGAGGTGCTGCTGCCTGTCCTGCCAATCGTAGCACCCCGGTTCCCTGCGATATTTGATGCTGTATGTCGCAAATCGTGCCATAATATTTTTTTCTTTCTTTAATTTTTGGTAGATTATTGATTAATAAACTGTTGCTCGTTGTTGAAATCCATTCAAAGCTACGCCATGCTCTCGTGAAGAGCGGGTCGTCTCCACCCGTCTTCTCGTCTCGAACGGAGCGATGAGGCCGTGGCCGCGAAACCAAGAGAGCGAGAATCCCTCTCTCCCAGCCTCGCCGCCCTACGCCATCTGCCCCATCACCTCGCTTTGGAAGTAGGCGTAGTTGCCAGGGCTTTGCCATGGGGGCCTGACCGCGGGGTGGACGGTCTCCTCCACATACATTTCTAGCAGCTCGTCGTAGTCGAGGCAGATGACCTGGTCGCGGAAGTCCTCGTAGCCGTTCTTGTGGCAAAAGACGTTTCGGACCTCCCATCGCGTGAAGCTGCGCGCCATTGAGGCCAGTTGCTGGGGGCTGAGGGCGTAGCCGTTCTCCCGGGCGTAGGTCTCGAGAAAGGCGAGGTTGATGGCGTAGTTGCTCATCCTCCGCCTGCGTGGCGCGGGGGTCCTGCCGAGGCGCCAGTCTCGCAGGGTCGTGTGGCCGTGTGGGGCGCTATGGATTCGTCTCTTGTGCCCAGTCGTTGTCTTTTTGCTCATAGGCGTGTCATTATGTTTCCCACAAATTTACTACTTTTTTCCCAATCTCCATCCTTTTTCCCGAAGAAATATGGCTCATCCGATATTTGGAATGATTAATGCTTGCGTTTATCATTAGAAAGCCCCCTTCTTGTATTCTACCACCCCATATTCCGGATGAACCAGAAATATGCGCAAATAGTTTGCCCCGCTTGTCGGCGCGGGGTGGGGCAGCCTGCGAAATGTGCCTTGCGCCACCCGTGGAGCAGAGGCGGAAACTCGCTTTTTTCTTAGGTCGTATGGATGGGAATGCTTACCTTTGCGCCTAGAGGTCCATAAGCCTTCCGCTTGCGCCAGGCCTACTCGGATAGGAGGGCCAGGGGAAAGGGCGAGGCCGAAGGACTATATAAATAAGGTGTAAGAGGAATGGGGAGGGACTGTAAAGTGATGAAAGCAATAGATATGGATAGGAAGAACAAAGAAGTAAAGGACATGAGTCAAGTCAATTTGACCCCCTTGTCGGCAGTTGTCGATGAGGTGTGGGGCGAGAAGGGCAGTCCTCGTCGCGACGCCATGGAGAGGCGGCTGCAGGCCGAGGTCGAGCGCGGTCGGGCGGGCCGAGACGGGTAAACGGATGACGTAGCCAAGCGCCCCCCCTGCCGCCAAATCTTGCCCTGAGTCTCCTGCTCCTCCGTCGCTCCAACGCTCGGCCTGCGGCCAGTTGCGCCCGTTGATATTCCCCCAAAAACTGCTCTTGCGCGATTTTTCTTGGGGAAAAGTTTGGAAAGCCAAAGACTATTCTTGCCTTTGCATCGTCAGTCCTCGCCAAGCCTCTTCACAATGCTCAAATCGTGCGAGGCGTTTTTTGTTTATGCCCCCTTGCGCACGGACGGTCCTACGGCCTTTGCCAAACGGTAGGAATCCTCGGAATATAGGATTCCCTCGGAAAATCAGAAAAATCCTGTCAGCTGAGGAAGAAGGTCTTGACCAGCGAGCGCAGT
>ULWC01032900.1_pt1 | contig 17654 bp, 15 predicted proteins | sample 1959931 | NCBI WGS metagenome assembly ULWC01 (sample SAMEA4835801, study PRJEB28245) | human gut metagenome | biome: gut microbiome; material: fecal sample | place: Denmark | collected 2008
TGCCGAACCACAGCGACCGGGCGGTTTGAATATTCAAAAAACTAAAGTTTCCTAAGAAGGTTGTTCATATTCACTTCCTTGTCGATGATGGTGCGGAGCTCGGCGATCGGAACCCTTTTCTGCTCCATGGTGTCGCGCTCGCGGATGGTGACGCAGTTGTCGTTCAGCGAGTCGTGGTCAACGGTCACGCAGAACGGCGTGCCGATGGCGTCCTGGCGGCGGTAGCGCTTGCCGATGGAGTCCTTAGGATCGTACTGGCAGTTGAAATCGTACTTGAGATCGTTCATCACCTCCTGAGCCTTCTCCGGCAGGCCGTCTTTGTTAATCAAAGGCAGCACGGCCACCTTGACAGGGGCAAGCGGCGCCGGGATACCCAGCACCACGCGGGTTTCGCCGTTCTCAAGTTGCTCGACCTTGTAGGAATGGCTCAGCACTGCGAGGAACATACGGTCCACACCGATGGAGGTCTCCACGCAGTAAGGAACGTAGCTCTCGTTGGTCTCAGGATCAAAGTACTGGATCTTCTTTCCGGACAGTCTCTGATGGTTGCCGAGGTCGAAGTCGGTACGGGAGTGGATTCCCTCCAACTCCTTGAAACCGAACGGGAAGTTGAACTCGATGTCGGTCGCGGCGTTGGCGTAGTGGGCCAGTTTCTCGTGATCGTGGAAACGGTAGTTCTCGGCACCCATCCCGAGGTTGACGTGCCATTTCATGCGGTTCTCCTTCCACTTTTTGAACCACTCCATCTCGGTGCCAGGACGGCAGAAGAATTCCATCTCCATCTGCTCGAACTCTCTCATTCTGAATATGAACTGTCTTGCGACGATCTCGTTTCTGAACGCCTTTCCGATCTGGGCGATACCGAACGGAATCTTCATGCGGCCCGTCTTCTGGACGTTGAGATATTCAATGAATATTCCCTGTGCCGTCTCCGGACGCAGGTAGATCTTGTCGTCCGCCTCGCCGGTGTTGCTGATCTGGGTAGAGAACATCAGGTTGAACTGACGCACGTCGGTCCAGTTCTTCGTGCCGGAAATCGGATCCACAATGTCGCAGTCAAGGATGATCTGCTTGTACTCCTTGAGGTCGTTGGCCTGCTCGGCTGCAACATAACGGTTGTGAACCTCGTCATATTTCGCCTTCTCCCTCAGAATGTTAGGGTTAGTGGCGCGGAACTGCTCCTCGTCGAAGGCCTCTCCGAACCTCTTGCGGCCCTTCTCGACCTCCTTGTTCATCTTCTCCTCGATCTTGCCGAGATAGTCCTCGATCAGATTGTCGGCGCGATACCTCTTCTTGGAGTCCTTGTTGTCGATGAGCGGATCGTTGAACGCCGCCACGTGGCCTGAAGCCACCCAAGTCTTAGGGTGCATGAACACGCAGGAATCAATGCCGACGATGTTCTCGTTCAGCCTTGTCATAGCGTTCCACCAGTACTGCTTGATGTTGTTCTTCAGCTCGACGCCCATCTGGCCATAGTCATAGACCGCGGCCAGTCCGTCATAAATCTCACTTGACGGGAATATGAACCCGTACTCCTTGCAATGTGCCACCAGCACCTTGAACAGTTCGTCCTGTGTCATAGTATTGTTGTACTTTAAAAATTCTCAAAATCATCTGAATATGCCTCGGCAACTCCCCCCTCTTCCGGCAACCACGTACCGGCATATTCCTTAACGCTCACTAAGAACCTACAAACTTACATATAAATCTGCGATTTTTACGCCCGTCCCATAAGAAAGAAACAGTTTTTTAGAGGAAATATACACATTTTCACGCAAGAATCATCGTGAAGGAAACACGTCACTTGCGCACCGCCACTTGCCATCATTGCTACGTTTCCTCTCCTGGGCCTCCTCTCTTCGCATCTCAATGCGATTTGTCCACCCAAAGCACCGTTGCGCCGGACATACCGTGCCTTTTAGCCATTTTGTCCGGCGACCACAGCCTTTCACCGGACAACAAATAGGGAGGTCGTGGCAGATAACCTATTATTTATCAGTACTATAAGCAAACTCGTGGTACGAAAACCGACACTACGAGTTTACTTATTAAGCTTATTATCAACCCATTAAGTGCCACACCACCACTTGCCATCGAACCCGTATCAAGCGTTATTGTACTGCCGATTGACCCAGAGCCAGAGGAACTTGTCGGGGATGGAATATTCCTTCAAATCAACGGTGATGATGTCTTCCTTGAGGAGTTTGCGGATGGCGGCATTGACAACGCTGGCGGTGGATAGCTGGTAGCGGTTAATAAAAGCTGACGTGTTGACATTACGCACGCGCGCCTCGTTCGCAATGGCGGACAGAACTCGTTTTTGGTTTTCTGTCAGGCTAGACATCAGCTCGGCGAATTGAACCTCATTCATCAACAATATGTTGTCTATTGACATCCGTATCACTTCAATAGAGCACTCCTCTCCCCTATCTATCGACGCAAAAGCCTCATTAAAGACACGTTGCATGTAATAAGTATATCCTTCAAACAAGTCATAGACGTACTCAACCACCGCTTTGGCTATCCTCTTGCCATATTCATTGAACATCTTCCCGACAAAATCTGAGTAAATGTCTTTATCGAGAGCCTTCAGTTCCAATGGATCAGCACTTTTATAGAAAGGACGAGCCGGGGACTGAAACATCGCGCTCATAATGCTCCTCTTGCTTCCCGCAAACACGAAATGGCAGTTCTTCATTTTCTGAATATGCCCGCGAAGGAGAGCCTCGATGTTACCATCCTCATATTCATTTATTTGCTGAAACTCATCAATCGCGATGAGACACGGCATCCCCGCATTGTCGAGGTAATTGAATATCTCTTCCAATGTGAACTCCGGCCGCTGAATATCCCCAAGGCTCACACCGAACGACGGCTGTCCGGTAACGGAATCGTAGGTTATCTTGCCTTGAAGCGACTTCAACGCACTTACGAGTTTATCAAGGACTTTTTTTCCGGCAGGCTGTAACGCCCTGAACACTTCCTTACCCAAAAAGAAAGTGAACTCTCTGAGACTTGTAGTGTGCAGAATATCAACAAAAAACGTGTAGTAAGAACGTTTGATTTCCTCCCGCTCGAACACGTGCGTTATCAACCCCGTCTTGCCCATTCTGCGAGGCGAGAACAGAACCACATCATTCCCGTTCATCAATGATTTTGCCAACCTCTGCGTCTCGCTGACTCTGTCACAGAAACATTCATCTGGAATATACCCTCTGGTTATAAACGGATTATGAATTGTTTTCATAACGAGCTACATTTTTAGCAAAAATAATTATCCGTTTTGAATAATCCAAATCAAATAATCCATTTTGGAAAATTTTAATAAAGAAAACCACAACTCTCTCAATGCCAGTCTCAGACCATTTCAGAAGGCTTCCCAAAAAACGCTGAGATACTATGTGTTTCCATACAAACTGTAATTGTTGATGCAACAAAGGCAGACTTCCTCAAAGTCGTCGAGAAACTGACCGACAAATACGATTACTTCAAGCAATCTACCTCATTACGATTGCTTTCTGCATCATTTTCTTTGTTTTGATGCAGAAAATTCGTTTTTGAGGCAGAAAACACTATCTTCACCCTGTAAACTATACGCGCTATGCACGAATTATGATTTCATAAACCGCCCCAAAGAACTTCTCACGCCGGAGGTCGTGGCTCTGCTGACCCGCCTCCACGAATGCCGCGGCCGCCAGGAACTCTTCATCGAGGCCGCGACCTATAATCCGCTGATCCTGATGCCGATATTCATCCTGGACTTCCTCTGCATCCACCCGTTCAATGACGGAAACGGCCGCATGAGCCGCCTTCTGACGCTTCTCCTCCTGTACCGCGCCGGATTCATTGTGGGAAAGTACATCAGCATCGAGATGCTCATCGAGAAGACAGGAACCGGCAGGGCTACGGCCTATGTTAAGAAATAATCCTCCTATAGATCTATTTTCATAAGTCAATAATTTCTCAGTATGACACAATACATCGCATAGAGGTACTCAAAAAAGCCATTTCAAGGCATGGAGTACCGGAAATAATCAACTCCGATCAGGGCTGCCAGTTTACGAGCAAGGAATGGGCTGACGCCTGCTCTCAGCACTCTGAAATGAAGGTCAGCATGGACGGCCGCGGCCGTGCTAAAGACAATATCTGGATAGAAAGATTTTGTAAAACGATAAAATATGAGTATATTTACATCCAGTCGGAGGAAAACGGCGCGGATCTGTTCTTTGGAATCAAGAGATTTATTGACAACTACAACTACCACCGTCGTCACCAAGGAATCAACCGTACAGTACCAAGCAAGCTTTACATTCGTCAGGCAGCTTGGTCTTAACTAAGAACAACACTGTACCTGTTTAAATAACGATAGTATTGCAGGAGAAAGTATTAACTTTAGAGACAATGAAAGACATAAGTTGCATTAAAAGAACCATATATAATTATTAATGACACCACTAATTTTTAACAAATGGTAACATTCTTTCGTTTTTCTTCCAAACCGGCCTGTATCCTGGCATGTGCGCTTGCATTATGCGTAGGATGCAATGATGATGACAAGAAAGGAGGCACATCATCGAAAGAGTCTCTGGCGCTCACGTCATTCCATCCTAATTACGGGAAGTATCAAGAGAAGGTCATCCTGCAAGGGAAAGGCTTCGGTGACCCTTCCCAGATGCGGGTATATTTTAATCAGAGAAAAGCACCTGTCATCGGGGTCAGCCGCGATGGCACGGAATTGTACGTGCAGGCTCCGCGGCTCCCCGGTGATACTTGCGTCATCTCCGTGTCGAACGGCAAGGACTCTCTTTCCTACGAAGAAACATTTGCTTACACGGTCTCTACCACTGTGACCACGGTCTGTGGCAACGGCACCGGCATCTATAAAGCCGGAGACCTGAGCGAGGCGCAAGTCTCTCCTTATTATTGCTGCGTAGACAGCAGCGAAAACGTGTTCGTAATAGACCACAGCAGCTCAAACGGAGATGGAGGGAGCGTCAATGGCATTGCCAGGATTGATTTCAAGACGAATGAACTGGTGACGATTTCGACTCAGTACTATGCGAACGTGCCTTGCGTTGACCCTGTCACTCAGAAGGTCATGGCCCCTACCGAGACTACAGTCGGGATGTTCGTCGAGATGGATCCGAAAGAGATGTGGGGTCTGAGGGTCCGGGACTTCGGCGCAAAGATCGACTGGTCGAAGAGTTCTGCAGGCCGTCCTGCGAACGGCTATAAGCACACTTTCGTGGTGAATCCTTACGACGGATTCATTTACACGCGTTTCTATTACGGCCAGGTAGTGAAAATCAATCCTGTGACTTATGAGGCAGAGGTTGTCTGCGACACTCCTAACGGAGATTCTTTCGGCCTTACGTTCCGGCCAACAGACCCTAACGTGCTTTACGTGGCTTGCTGGAGCAATATGACAGGCATGGCCAATTCCATCGCGAAGGTCGACCTCAACAAGGACAAGCCGGAGATGGAGAAACTGACGAGCGGCATCACCGGCCACAGGGATGGCAAGATTGCCGAGGCTCGGTTCAATTGCCCGGCCCAGCTTTTCAGCGATAATGACGGCAACATCTACGTTGCCGACTGCGATAACCACTGCATCAGGAGGATAACTCCGGAGAACCAGGTGGAGACAGTGCTGGGAGTTCCCGGAAAGTCAGGCTGGAAAGACGGCACAAAAGAAGAGGCTCTCTTCAAGTATCCAAGAGGCATCGGAATAAGCAAAGACGGTTCTGTCTACGTGGCTGACTTCGGCAACAGGAGAGTCCGCAAACTATCCATCAACTAAAGATTATTCTAATGAAGAAACAGTTATATTTCCTGATTTCTATCATATTGATGATAGGATCTTTTCAAGCCCATGCCCAGACTTACAGGCTGGCAGGAACGGTTTATGACCAGGATGGCCCACTGCCTGGAGTCGCCGTAATAGTCCAAGGTTCTACAGTGGGAACGATGACTGACGACAAAGGGCATTTTTCCATCAAGGCTCAGAAAGGCGACAAGCTGATTTTCCAGATGATGGGGTTCAAGGACATTGAATATATCGTCGTAAAGGAAAACACGAAAATTAGCATAACGTTCACGGAAACGACTCAGGAACTTGACCAGGTCATCATCACGGCTCTCGGTACCACCCAGAGGAAGATATCTAACCTGGCTGCAGTGACATCCATTGACGCAAAACTGCTTGATCAGCCTACGACATCCATCAGTAACCTCCTCGGGGGCAGAGTCGCTGGCGTCATTTCTTCTTTGACCAGCGGAGAGCCAGGCAAAAACATTGCCGAGTTCTGGATTCGAGGCATAGGGACATTCGGAGCTAATTCTTCTGCCCTTGTGCTGATTGACGGGCTGGAAGGCGACATCAACTCGATAGACCCTTCGGACATCGAGAATTTCTCCGTCCTGAAAGATGCATCTGCCACCGCAGTTTATGGCGTCAGGGGTGCCAACGGAGTCGTGCTTATCACCACGAAACGAGGCAGCACGGACAAAGTACGCATCACTGGCAGGGTTTCAACTACTTTGTCTCACCTTAGGAGGCTTCCTGATTATGTGGGTGCATACGATTATGCAACTCTTGCAAATGAAGCCAGAGAGGTGCGCGGAGAAGAGCCGCTGTATTCCAACGTCGAGATGGACATTATCCGCAATAATCTGGACCCCGATCTCTATCCAGACGTGAACTGGCAGAAGGAAATCGTGAAGAATAATTCATGGAAGAGGGCCTACTATGTGAGTGCGCAAGGAGGAGCCAAGGCTGCGAAATATTTCCTGTCTTTGTCTGTCAATCAGGAAGATGCGGCCTATAAAGTGGACCATTCCAGCCCTTACGCCCAGAACGTCGGTTACGATACATACGGATTCCGCTCCAACATTGACATGAACCTGACTCCGACTACCAAGCTTTATTTCGGTAGCACGGGTCACCTGGCCGTGAACAGGAATCCTGGCGTCGCAAACACAGATTACATCTGGTCCGCCCAGGCAAATATTCATCCTCTTCGACTTCCCACTGTATATTCCAATGGACAGTTGCCGGGCGTAGGACAGGGTGCGCAGACTTCCCCTTACGTTATGATCAACCGTTTGGGAAAACGTTTGGACACAGAGTTCCAGTCTAAGACGACAGTCGCTCTTGAACAAGACCTGGGCATGATCACTAAGGGACTTAGGATTCGCGCGCAGGGTGCTTTCGATTACACTTCATGGTTCAGCGAGAGCCGCCATGTCCAGCCGGAGCTTTACGAGGCGGTGAGCAGGACATCTACCGGAGAACTGGTGACGATCAAGAGGGTTAGCGAGCAAGCTGCTTCTTACAATAAGACAACGAATAATTATAGGAAATATCACTTCGAGTCCACTCTTAATTATGATCGTCTGTTCGGCAAAGACCACAGGGTTTCTGGCCTTGTCTACTACTATATGTCCGATGATAAGTATTCCAGCGAGAGCGTCAGCAACATGAGCGCCATCCCAAAGAGATATCAAGGAATATCCAGCCGGCTGACTTACGGCTACTCTGACACCTATCTGATAGACCTGAACTTCGGATACACCGGATCGGAGAACTTCCAGAAAGGCAGGCGTTTCGGATTCTTCCCTTCCGTGGCTGTCGGCTGGGTGCCTACCCAATATAAGTTCATGAAGGACAATCTGCCTTGGCTGAATTTCTTCAAGGTCAGGGCTTCTTACGGAACGGTCGGGAACGACCGGATTTCATCCAAGAGATTCCCTTACCTTACAATCGTCAATCGAGGTACGACTTCCCCTTGGGGATCGGCCTCTGCGGAAACTCTTTGGGAAACGTACACAGGTGCCGACAACCTCAAATGGGAGGTGGCGACTAAGTTCGACCTCGGATTCGAGGGAACGCTTTTCGTCGATAAGGTGGATTTCGTCCTGGACTTTTTCAATGACGTGCGTGACGGAATATTCCAGGAACGCCAGCAAGTTCCTTCCTATGTCGGGCTCATGTCCAGGCCTTACTCCAACATAGGTAAGATGCGTTCATACGGCGCTGATGGCAATGTTTCATTCAAGCAGAAGATTGGAAGCGACATGAACCTCACCCTCAGGGCCAATTTCACATACTCTAAGAATGATGTCAAGAATTGGGAGGAGTCGAATCCTGCCTATCCTTATCAGGAGCGCTCAGGCTATCCTTACGGAGTCGTAAGGGGTTATTACGCCCTTGGCTTGTTCAAAGATCAGCAAGACATAGATACAAGCCCGGTGCAGACGTTCGGTGAATACAGGCCGGGAGACATCAAGTATCGCGACGTAAATGGAGATGGCCGCATAGATTCCGATGACCGAGTGCCTATCGCTTATGGGCTGTCATCGTCAGGGGCTATCGTTCCTATCCTGATGTACGGCTTCGGCGGTGAGTTTCAGTACAAAAAGCTCAGCATCGGGGTGCTCTTCAAGGGAACCGGAAATTCAGATTTCTTCTATGGCGGAGCGGGCTACATCCCTTTTGCTTCCGGAAGGCTCGGAAACGTGCTTGCGCAAGCCATGGAATACAAGAACAGATGGATTCCTAAAGATTATGCCGAAAAGCATGGGATTCCGCTCGAGCAGGCTGAGAATCCCGACGCGATTTATCCACGCTTGACCTATGGAAGCAGTTCGAACAACACCCAGACTTCCACGTTCTGGAAAGGAAATGGAAGGTACTTGAGACTTCAAGAAATTACCATCAATTACAACTGGTCGGCAAAATTCATGAAAAAGATCGGACTCCAGTCTGCTGACCTGCAGCTGGTGGGAAATAACTTGGCCGTATGGTCGCCTGTGAAGAACTTCGATCCTGAGCAGGCTCAAAACAGCGGCCGGGCTTATCCAATACCTGTCACTTTTACATTCCAGGTTTATCTGCACTTCTAAAAAAATCACGAACATGAAAAGAATATCATACGTTATTTTAGCCTCGATCTTGTCGGCCGGATTTGCTTCCTGCAACTATCTGAGCATAGATGACTATTTCTCCGACGAGATAAAGATTGACGAAGTATTCGCCAACAAGAGGAATGTCCAGGCATACATCTGGGGCATGACAGGGGACCTGCGTGACGAAGGCTCTCTCTATCAGGATGCTGATTTTCCCGGACCTCTTGCGACAGACGAGGCCTTTACTATGTACGGCACTCAGTTTGGCTACAATGGAATGAAGCTTGTTCTCGGAGAAATCTCTGCCAGCAACCCTTATTCCTTCTCCAACGTGTGGACGACAAGCTACCAGTGCATCAGAAGGGCGAATACTGTGTTCGCAAGGATAGATGAAGCTAAAGATCTCACCGCACAGGACAGGGCAGAACTTCTTTCTCTGAACAGGTTCATTCGTGCCTATGCTTACTATAAGCTTTGGCTTGCGTATGGACCGGTAATCTTGGTAGGGGACGAGGAAATACCTTCTAACCTTGATCTGGGAGATTATGACAGGGCTCGCGCCACGAATGAAGAGACTGTGGAATATATCTGCAGCGAGCTTGAGGAGGCAGCTAAATATCTTCCTGAAACCTATCCTCTGATGGAATTCGGAAGGCCAACCAAGGGAGCCGCTTACGGACTGATCGCAAGAATCAGAACTTATTACGCCAGCCCTCTCTGGAATGGAGGGGAAGCAGCCAGAAGGTGCTTTGGCAATTGGTACAGGAAAACGGACCGAGTTAAATATGTCACCACCGATGAATATGACGAAGAGCGCTGGGCTATTGCCGCAGCCGCTTGCAAGAGAGTGATGAATATGAAAAAGAGCGGAGCTCCGATGTACAGTCTATTCACCGTGCAGGAAGATACGCAGACTCCGCCTTTGCCAGAGGGAGTGACTTCCGATCCGGACTTCTACGAGCCTTATCCTGTGGGAGCCGCAGGAATCGACCATCTGAGGTCGTATTCGGAGCAGTTCACGGGGGAGGCGGTGATAGCCACAAATCCTGAATATGTCTGGGGAAGGAAAAGCCAGACCCTTGTTGACAATACCCGGATGGGTTTCCCTATCAGCTTCGGAGGATGGGGAGGAATGGCCCTTACGCAGAAAATAGTGGATAGCTATTCCATGTACGACGGACGCTCCATAGACAATTCCAGCGAAGCTTATCCGTACTCGGAATCGGGTTTCACCAACGAGCAGAAGTCTTTCTCGGGCTACAGGCTCAATGCCGGCGTCTATAACATGTACGACAACAGGGAGATGCGTTTCTATGCCTGCGTAGGGTTTTCGGAGAGATTTTGGCCGATGTCTTCCACCACCATGTCTGGGAAGTACAACCAGACGGTGACATATTACTATGACTCCCCTAACGGAAAGCAGAATTCTGCGACGGACTACAGCCCTACGGGCTATGTCATTGTGAAATACATTCATCCTAATGATGCCTGGGACGGAGATAACGCCAGGAGAATGGATAAAGGCTATCCTATCATAAGGTATGCTGACATACTGCTCATGTATGCCGAGAGTCTCAATCATCTGACAAAGGCTTATGAGATAAAGCTCGGCGACGAGACTTATTCGGTGTCGCGGGACCTGAATGAGATAAAGTCGGCGTTTAACCTCGTGCGCCACCGTTCCGGGATGCCGGGAATCAGCAATAATGATCTTGCAGACGAGGAAACCTTCCAGAAAATCCTTGAAATCGAAAGAATGAAGGAATTCCTGCACGAAGGGCAGCGTTACTTCGACGTCCGCAGGTGGGGAATTTACGAGGAAACAGAGAATGAAACAATCATGGGAATGAACGTGGATGGCTCTAAGGAGAATTTCTATCAAAGAACAGTTCCGAATACTTCCAGAATCGGAGCTCGCCTGGTTCATAAGAAACTCTACCTGCTTCCTATTCCACTGAACGAAATCCGCAAGCTCCCTTCTTGCGACCAGAACCCGGATTGGGAAAGCTAACATCAACACGTATTGAATCATGAAACACAAATGCATAATATTAGCGGCTCTGGCAGCATTCTCCATCGTTTCTTGCAACGACAAGGAGGTGTTCGAGAAAGAGCAGTACAAGAACATCTTCGGATTCGTGAGCGAGTCTGACAACACTAAGAAGATGACGGTCAGCCTTCACTATGAGACAACCACGACGTACATGTCATTATCGATGGGAGGCACGAAGGCTCCAAAGAATGACGTCAAAATAAACATCGTCTTGGATTCCACTCTCGTAGATGAGTACAATAAGGCGAACTATGACGTAGATGTCGAGAAATATGCAGTTGTCATGCCTGCTGATAAATACGAGATATCCAGCATGACATGCGTAATAAAATCTGGCGAGGTGCTTGGCACTATCCCTGTCACGATTCACCCCGCAGGCCTGTCTCCAGACAAGGATTACATCATTCCTGTGAGAGTCCTTTCCTATGATGGCGCCGAACTTCATCCAGACAAGAGTTCCCTTCTGCTTAAGATAGCGATAAAGAATCAATGGTCTAATTCCAGCGGAATAGGTTATCAGATGGTGGGAAACAGAAAACTCTTGCCGGATGGGTCTCCTATCAATATGCCTGGAACCAAGACGATTCATTGCTGGACTGCGAACAGCGTGAGGATGATGCCCGGGAATGAGACTTTCAGCAAAGACAAGCACACCTTGGAGGCAAAGGCGATGATAGCGTACATCGATGCCGCGGCCGATGCGAAAGGCTATCACAAGATTACGCTGAAGCCTTACCGGGATATTAAAGTGACGCAGCTGGACGATGACCCTGAATATCCTAACGTGTACGGAATCATAGACGATGGGTACAATACCTATAAGACCTTCCTGCTGCATTACAAGTATCAGATAGGAAATGATGTATATGAGATGCGGGAGGAGACGAGGGTTCTTTATTCGGAGGATAAGGATGTGGACGAGGGTTTCACTATCATAGAAACAAAAAAGTAGGAGGCAGACATGAAAAAAATAATATTGAATATATCGTTGGTATCTTTGTTGGCGCTTTCTGCTTCATGCGACAACTTCCAAAGAACGGATGTTTACCCAACCATCACAGTGGATCACAGTTCCGTTACGTTGTTTGAAGGGGACGAGATTCAGCTGACGGCTAGTCCGTCCAGTCTTACGTTCAAATGGTCTACGAGCGACGAATCCATTGCCTCGGTCGACAATTCAGGCCTGGTCAAAGCCATAAAGCAGGGCTCTGCGTCCATTTTATGCGAATCGGGAGACATGTCGTTCGAGACTGAGGTCTACGTAAGCAAAAAGGTTGTACTGACCGACGTTGCCATGAAGTGCGACAGCCTGATCGAGCTTGCAATCGGTGCCACTGTCACCATTCCGGTGTACATGGTTCCATCGGATGCCAACGACGTTCCAGCTACGGATTTCGGCTGGTGGTCTGATGACGAGAATATCGCCAGGGTAAGCCAGTCCGGAGTCGTAAAGGGCATAGGCACAGGAACTACGAAAATCCACTACCGCAAGGGCTCGTTCGCCAAGTTTGTGACCTTTGACGTTCAGGTTACCTTCCCGTTCGTGAAGGGGCATCCGTTCGTTATCAGCAAAGATGAGCCTGCCGTCATCTGGTTCAGGGATTTCGACCGCGGAGGAATGAACGTTGCGTTCTACGACACCGGCGGCGGTGGCGGAAACACTTACCGCGCCAAGCATGGTGACCCTACAAGTTCAATGGTGACCATCGAAGGTGACGGCAACATCGGCTATCTTGCCAGTGGAGAATGGTACATCTATTCCATAAGCGTGAAAGATGCGGGAACCTACAAGATTACCATAAACGCTGCATCTGGTAGTGGCGGCTCTCAGGGCATGTATCATTTTGAAATCGACGGAGTCAAGGCTACCGAAACCATGCCGATTCAGGGCAGCGGCAACTGGGGACAATTCATCAATGATGATTCATTCCAGATTACCTTACCGGCTGGCGATCACAAGCTGAAATTCTTCGCTGATACTGGTTCTCATAACCCTAAGCACATGACTTTCACTTATATTTCCGAATAAACGTAGGAATTGCCATTCTCAAAGCCTTGGAAACCCGAAATTCCAAGGCTTTTTTCAATATATTCACTATATTTATAAGATTTTTTTCAAACACTCTGATATGAAAAAAATATTCTTGATTTTTGATACATCCACTATTGATCAGCAGGAAGATATTGTGATAGCATTGAACGGTTTACTATCTATGTTGTCCTAAGAACACATCCGCACACCAACTTTGGCAGTTTTAAACTATATCTTTACGGCATGAAAAGAAACCTTGACAAACCGGACATATCATCGCACGGCAGACCTCGTACGGGCGCTGCTGGTGATGAATAAAGACGATATGGATGATGACTACATGATTGAAAGCCGACTGGTCCCGATATTCGACATTCCGTACTCAGTTCTGCGTCTGGAGGATGACGAATACTATGGTTCGGATTTCATCCGTATGGCAGCCATCCTACAGGAGACGGAGAAACATAAGCCTGGCATGGCAGATGTTAGTTGTGACTGGTCGCGACTGAAGGACAAATCACCCTCGGCCACGGACAAGGATCTGGAGTGCTCAAATGACCTGGATGACGGTAATTCCTGGGCGGAAGGGCCTCTCGTGCATCCTAAATTGTCACAAATCACCATATGCTACGCTCTCCATGCGCTATGCACCCACATGAACTGGTCCATTCCGGACGTTCTGCGCATAAATGATTTCTCAATATAAGTCAAACTCACTGTCCAGCAGTTCTCCGACCAGGAAAAGAACAGGCTCCGCTGGTGGAATAAATATGATCTTCCACGCTTCAAGAATGTGCTTTTGAAGGAAGCGGCAGCACGCCCGGAAGGTCTTCCGCTGGAAACCGCACTCCTGCAGCGCTGCCGGGACTACTTCGAGGACTATGCAGATGAAGTCCTTGACAAGGTCGGCATTTCAGACGTTGACCGTTATCTTGAGACCCTGAAACACAAAATCGATAATCCCTACCAAAATGACACTCAAAGACCTGATACTCAAATATGATCTCGACACCCTGCCTCTCCACAGCTCCCAGCAAAAGATCGAGGAGAAATCGGACGAAACCCACACCGTCTACAGATACCGACTGGTCCCGACCTTCGACTTCAAGCAGGAACTGCTGAGACTCGGGCCCTCTGTCGAAGTGCTGGAGCCGGAAGAGCTGCGCGACGAAATGGTCGATGACATCAGGAGGATGGCAGAGAACTATAAGATTTAGACAGAGTTATAATTTCGAAAACAATGCGTAATAAGTATGCTATTGAAGAGCTTCAACCAACATACTTATTGCGTCTTCTTTTTCCACAAATGGTTTGAATACTTCCTCCCATAAATCGTCCGCCAACCCTTTCGCATCTTGTTTAGCCCTGAACAGGCATTCTTCCACAAGCATACAAGAATCATTGTTGCCATCGTGAAACACTGTTGCCGGAATTGTCTTCATAAACGGATACCACGCATTTTCCCGACTCTCATGAAAGCCATTGGCTGTCAAAAAGGCTTTCAAATCGGCATTGGCATTAACCTCCTCAATAAATTTTTCAGGAATGATTTCAGAAGGATTAATCCATATCCCCGCTCCTCGTTTATACCAAGACCAGTGGCTCCACTCTATACAAATACTCAGTGAATAATGTTTCTGTAAAACAATGGATATATAATCATACTTCCAACCGGCTCCGGACAAATTGGATTCAGCAATTATCCTCATCTGAGTCAATAGACGACTCTTCAGTTCGCGGACCATCATGTCCTTCATATTGGAGAGTTCCACAAACGAGTTCCAGTCTTCTGCAGTTTTTAAAAAACTCAAAACCTTCTCTATCTCATTCATTTCCTTATAACTGTTTACAATATTCAATATATTGGGCAATCAAATTTCTGAGCGGAGTATTCTCTGCCGGCAGTCCTTTCATGCATCCTCCTAACCACTTAGGGATATCCGTGTGAAAAGTCATCACTTTTGGTTTCATCGGTAGTTCTTCCGGCAAGTCTTCAGGATAGTCAACCGGACGTGAAGTTGAATTGGAATTAATATGTTTGGTTTCATCCGGCACCAAATAAACTATTTTGTACTCAGGGTGCTTCGAATAATAATCAGTATCGCTATCTTCTTTGCGTTTGTGAATATTCTCATACCAATACCGGTACAATTGGTTAGGTTGATCTCCTGCCCAATTGGATTTGTTCTCAATTATGACAGCGCCTAACGGATTCAGTCTTCTTAACAAAACATCCACACGCCCTTCCTCAGCCGTTATTATCCATTCCTCATTGCCTTTGTCCTTCTCAAAACCAATATACTCCAAAAACGCAGACAAGAACAATTTGCCTTGTCCATGCATCGGATTATCCGAAAGGAAAAAATGCAGGATTCGGCTATGGATGGGTTCACTTATGCCGGAAAACTCATTCCAAAGGGAAAATACATTGACGTACTTGCCCATCTTCGTATTGGACATCCTCTCCGCCTTGATGTCTTTCATAATTGAACTGCACAACTCAATCGTCTTCCGATATTTTTCCAAATTCTCTTCCATAATCTACAGATTTATCAAATGCGGTTCAAGCAGCATGCCGTAATGCTCATCCATCATGGCAGCATTGGAAAAGACGGTTCCGCCGCTTTCCTCCAGGCCATTGGCCTTATGGATGTGGCCGAAAAGATGTATCCGGGGACGGACTGCCTTCACACGCGAGAGCAGCTCATTGGAGCCGTAATGGATGCTTCCGTCCCGGTCGAGGATTCCGTATGGCGGGGCATGGGTAATCAGCACATCCACGCCGTCAGGAATCATTTCATAAAACTCCTTCTGGATTCCGGAACTACAGTCCTCCATAAACATGGGAACCCCATAGAATGTCACGCCGTCAATCTCCACCGAACTGTTGCACAGATAATGGCAATTGGAGTCAAGTCCGTCAATGACGGCACCATACAGGCATGCGTCGTGGTTCCCCGCCACGAAAATCTTATGGGCATAGGGAAGTGCGCTGAACCACCTCATAAAGTCCAGCACCTCCGAGGATGATCCGTTCATGGCAATGTCCCCCGAGTGGACAATCACGTCCGCCTCTGGAAGACTGCCAAGGCTGCGATGCGCCCCATGGGTATCCGAGAGATGAAGAATGTTCATGTCAAAAAGCATTCTAGAACTCCAGGTTCACTTTATATATAGGATCTTCCAGTTCATCTTGCTTGACTAGGAACATGGTCATATAGATAGGTAGGTATTCGACATTGCCCTTCACGTGCAGGTTGTCATTGCACAGAACTATCGCCCTCCGTATTCCATAATTCGGGATGCTCAAGAGTTTGGACAGCGCATTATGACGTTCGTAATCCTTACCAGACTTGACTTCCAAGGGAATGATTTCATCATCCGTTTCCAATATAAAATCAATTTCACCCTGCTTCTTGCTGTTGAAGTAGTATAAATCCCATCCATGAGCGTGAAGCTCTTGCGCGACAGCATTTTCAAATACGCTACCATAGTTCACGTTCACCTTTCCCTGCAGAATCTTCAGTTGGATGCCTCCTGATGAATATTGGCAAGAAAGCAGCCCTACATCGTTCTGGAAAAGCTTGAAAAGGTTCCGCTGCTCACTCAGTTTCAACGGGGAGACTGGCTCTTCGACATTGTATGTCGGAAGTGCCATGTCTGCGTCTTTGAGCCAGATGAAATCATTTTCATGTCTGCCGAAAGTCATATTCTCATTGAGACGTTTGAGGATGAACCGTTTGTTCTTGGCATTCAACTCAGAAGGGATGAGATCAAATACCTCATTGATATATAGTTTCTTTCTGACATCCTGATCGTAACGGGCTATGTCTTTCTTATAAAGATTGATAATATCCCTTTGTTCTTTCACCACGTTCTGAATATTGTTGGAATCTATATAAGTCTGGACAGCAGCAGGCATACCTCCAACTATGATGTACAACTGAAATAGTTGCATCATCTTTTCATGTATATAGGCATCCACCAGCGTTTTTTCCGACCAAGATTTCTTGACAGCATCCAACACATTCTCCGGCACCCCCACGGCACTGACAAATTCCTCAAAATCCATGGGATAGACCTGCATCTCTGACATATAACCAACAGGCACTGAACGGATGTCTTTCAATTCAACACCCAGCAGGGAACCACTCAACGCATAAATATAGCTTCCTTCATCCACCAATGCTTTAACCCAGGTCATCACATCCGGGCATTCTTGCACTTCATCAAAAAAAATCAATGTTTTGCTTCGCACCAAAGGGACTCGCGAATATGCCGAAATCCTGAGCAGCAGTTCTTTGACATCTCCTGCCCCATTGATTATGTCCATCGCCTCCGGCTGAAGCAAGAAATTGAACTCAATGAGATTCAAGCCATGCAGTTTAGCATATTTCCGGATAGAATAGGTCTTACCTACCTGTCTGGCGCCGGTAAGAAACAACGCTTTCTTCGAGTTGGAGAAATGCGCATCTATCTCGTAGTCAATCTTTCTATTAAGCATATATTGCACAATTTACGCAATGTGTTTTACCACAGTTTTTGCAACTTTTCCAAGGCAAATCTATGCTATTTTTGCAACTTTTCCAAGTATTTCATCTTTTATTCACATTATTCTACAACCTTCCCTGCACTGCGCGCGAGAAGTAGACACGAAAAGAT